>CEOP01105415.1_pt1 | contig 11459 bp, 15 predicted proteins | sample 361301 | NCBI WGS metagenome assembly CEOP01 (sample SAMEA2619548, study PRJEB7988) | marine metagenome | biome: marine biome (ENVO:00000447); feature: deep chlorophyll maximum layer (ENVO:xxxxxxxx); material: "saline water (ENVO:00002010), including plankton (ENVO:xxxxxxxx)" | depth 55 m
GTTTTTTGGTTCCACGGTTCTTCTATTGCTTGGATAATTATTTCTTGTCCAGAGAAATTATCTATTTCTTCTGGGGAATCAATGCCGACTAGTATAGCACTTGCAAGCGGCACGATTAGTAAAACCACCAGTAAAAGAGCCCCCCGCATAATACCACTTGAACACTCAATCTTTGTCAAACTCGCGCATGATTCGTGTAATTTTCCGCGCCGTCGCGTTTAAACCATGTTTGCCAGTCGCCGTCTCGATGAAGGCCTACCGAGTATCCGGAATTGCACCATTTGGAAGCATGAGACAGAAGTTTTCTCTAGAATTTGCTGCAGAAAATAAAGAAGCCGCTGAACACCAAGCATATTCAGTAATCGGCTCTCGCCACAAGGCAAAGCGCCGAACTATCAAAATCGATACCATTGAAGAAATAGACCCTAGGACCTCCTTAGAGCCAAGAATTCAACATCATTTCAGAGAGCATATCGAAGCCGCAGGCGGCAGAGTTGCTCCAGTTGCAGAAGAAGAATGATTCCGTCGACTTTTTCTAAGTCGACTATGTCTCGAGGTTGAAGTAGCATGGTTGACCGCAGTGAGTTACAACAAAAAGCGAGGCTTGTCGAGAGCCATCGTCAGCATTTAGACGAGTTACAAAAAAGAATGGAAGATGTTTCCGCGGTGGTTTCAGAACACCAGATTACCAACGAGATTCTAACAAGACTTTCCGATATGACCGACAAAGGTGAAGCAGGAGCCCATGTTACGATTGGCTCTGGAGTAACTTTGCAGTACAAGCACCAAGGAAAAGACCAAGGTACAGCACTTATCGATTTAGGTAGTGGTGTTTTTGGTGAACGTAAATGGAGCGAAGCCGCTGAAATAATTGAGAAAAGGAAAGACGATTTCATCCAATTACACGAATCACTGTTAAAGCAAGCCGGATCTATTGAAGAAAGGCTTGGCAAATTAGCCACTGAATTCAATGCAGCTGCAGAAAAATTACAGACGCAAAATCAACCAAACACAGAGCCCCAAGCACCAGAACCCTCTAGTAAAACAGAGAGTGAACCGAAACCACAGTCTCGAAGAAGAGGCTCTATGTTTGGTGGAGAACTTACATTAGATGATTGAGGTTTTGAAATGGGGCTATTCGATAAATTCCGTAAGCGAGTAATCGAAGTGGTTGAAGAAGCCGACAGTGACGCCCTTTCTGCCAAAGAAGATACCGCAGAAGCATTAGAGGCAATCAATCAATTGCAAGAGCATGAAGCAGCACGATCCCAACTAGATAACCAACCAACTCAAGTTGAACAAGAAATTTCCCCTTCTGAGAATAATGAAGAGGATTTCTGGGATGAAGAGGTCGAACAAGACGAAGAATCCGAAGAACAAACAAGTTCTTCTGATAATGAACCTCAATTTGATGATGATGACTGGGAAGAATTCGATGACGACGAGGTCATAATTCCACAACAACTTTCTCGCAAGGAAAAAAAGCGCCAACAGAGAGAGAAAAAGAGTCAAATTAAAGCGGCCAAGGCTCATAAAAAAGCAATGAAGAAAAGAGGCGCTGTTGAGGTAGCTCGACCAAAAGGTTCCAATGTTGACCTCTCTATGATGAGAACAACTACTGGAAGACAACTGGTCGAGGTTAAACAAGCACCAAAGGGTTCAGTTAAGAAGGCTGAGATAAAAACCGAAACAGGTACAAAAATCGAAGTAGATTTGGGTGGCGGTGTTGTTGAACAGGGTGGTAGAGTAATCAAAGCAGGAGGCGCTCTTGATAATTTACTCGAAGAATTGGAATGGGTACTTCTTGAATCAGATATTTCCAGTGATGCTGTTACAGCAGTTATTGACGCGCTTAGAAACAACCTTATTGGGGCAAGATTGAGAAAAGGAGCAGATCTTTCAAAGGTGGTTGAAGCCGCTTTGAAACGTTCTCTAAGAAATCTCTTATCGGCAGGGTATTGGGACTTTGACGCTTCAATTAAATCCTTTATTGAGGCTGGAGACTCACCTGTTGTAGTTATGTTGGTTGGAGTCAATGGAACTGGTAAGACCACCACTGCGGCAAAAATCGCTAAGCGCCTATTAGACATGAAACTCTCAGTAATTGCGGCAGCAGGTGATACTTTTAGAGCAGGAGCAATTCAACAATTAGAAGCCCACTGCGACAATTTAGGAATACGATGTATCTCGAGTGAAAGAGGCGGGGATACCGCAGCGATTGCAAGAGACGCCATCGAATCCGCTAAGGCGAAAAACATCGACGTTGTACTGGTTGATACCGCTGGAAGAATGCAAAATAAAACCAATCTAATGAATGAACTAAACAAGGTTAGAAAGGTCGCAAACCCACACTTGACTCTATTTGTGGGGGATTCTCTGGCTGGAAATGATGCGGTTGACCAAGCCAGAATGTTCCAAGAAATAATGAAGTTCGATGGTGCTGTTTTGACCAAAGTAGATACCGATGCAAAGGGTGGAGCAGGACTATCGATTGCTTTTGCAACTGGCAGACCGATTGTTTTTGCTGGAATTGGCCAAGGATACGACGACTTGAAGCAATTTGACCCTGACTGGTTACTCGAACAGATGTTTGAATAATAGCGCAGGAGAAAAAGACCAGTACCTCCTGGGAGGTACATGACCGAGATATTTAGTGATGAAGATAGCGCCAAATTATTCCAACTTGTCCACATGTTCCAACGCTCAGCATTACTACATATGGGCTACATTCCAGACCAAAATGGAAATCGCTATTTTGATATGGCGGAGGCAAAAGAAGGAATCGATTTGCTCAGAATGTTACAGAACAAGACTAATGGTAACTTAAGCGACAAAGAAACCCAGTTGCTACGAAGCGTGATTAGCGAATTACAATTACAATTCATGAAAGCACCAACACTAAATCGCCAAGCAGAAGACGAAGAAGCACAATCTGAAACAATAAGAGAAACCTTTGCAAATCCAAAATCCGGACCTGTGGAAGAATTATCAGACCCGAAAGAAGGCGAAGAATAGTGAATTTTATCCGGTTGTTTGATGAGTGAGAGAAATATCGGAGGAATGATTGACATGGCTTATGTTTCCAATAATTCGAACGAGGAATCTCCAACAGTCCTCATCGTTGACAATAATGCAATGTCTCTTCAAAGGCTTAGTAGGCTGTTTAAAATCAAAGATTTCAATATTGAAATTTGTGAAGACGGAGATAAAGCAGTTGACGAATATATCAGACTCGACCCGGAATTAGTGGTTTTATCCCTAGATATTCCTTCCTTGGATGGACATTTAGCAGCATTGGAAATGAGAGAGCATGGTGGGGAGGCAAGAATTCTATTCATCGCACCCAAGCGTCTTTCCAACCTCGCCCAAGACGCAGCATTATCAGCAGGAGCAGTTGCATGTTTAGAAAAACCGATTTCAGCAACATCCCTCGAAGAGAGTTGGGAGCAAATTTTAGGACCGATTCCAGAAGCTCCAGGTTTAGAAGATTTAGACCAACTATATCCCGAAGATAGAATCAAGGTCGAGGAAGATGACGGTCCTATGTCACTTCCACCTTTGCCCGCACTTCCAGGTCTACCGTTGCCAGGAGCGCCTTCAATGGACGCACCAGCGGATCTATCTGTAGAACTACCAGTGAGTTTACCTCCCTTGGCGGCACCCCCTACTCCTAAAAAGAAATCAGGAAAACTAAAATTTATTCTTTTACTATTAGTCATAACACTAGGAGGAGTTGGCTACTACGCTTACTCCAACAATATGTTTTGATTTTGTATTTGGACGTTATTTGGGACGACCATAAATCTTGCATTCTCTGTTATTTGAGTACCAGGCGGTGCAGAGATAACAGATACCACTTTGACACTAGAGTCTTCTAGAAGGGTGGGGTCACAAAACCTCAGCCTTGTATCCAATTTCCGGCTTTTATTCCAAGCATTCCAAAGCAACCAGGAGGGTAAGAAAAGACATAATACGGCGATAAACCATAGGAAAATAAGATTCAAATCATCACCTTCTTTCCAACAAAGCCTTCCATGACATTTCAGCATATTGCTTTGCGCTTTCCTCAGGATTTTGTGATTTGTGAATCCCAGAACCAACGATTATACAATCTGAGCCAGCATGAATTGCTTCGTCTGGTGCGCCATATCTCTGACCCATTTCTCCATCTCCGACCGCTATGTTTACCCCTGGAGTCCAGATCAATTTGCCTTGACCGACAGCAACTCGTAGTTTGTTCAAATCTTCCGGCTTGGAACCATTGCCAATAAAACCAAACACACCATCATGTGCAGAGCCTAATTTAACCACAGTTTCAGTATAATCTGGAGATAACAAGTTACCTCTGCTCGACATTTGTGCCAGTAATAAAACTCCACCACTGCGTCCGACATCACCCCATCCAGCCTGTAAACCATCGACAATATCAGGGCCAGAAATCAAATGGGCAGTAACCAAGTCTGACCAACTCCTAATATCATAAATTCCTGCCATTTGGTCTCTACTAATTTTACCAATATCGGCAAATTTTCTATCTTCAAAAATAAGTAAATCCATCTTTTTTGCCTTTGCACAGAAATTCTTCCAAGATTCGACATTCCAATCATCAATCAAGTCGACGTGAGTCTTTAAAGCTGCTAAATATGGGCCAACTTGGTCCAATAATTCATTCAATCCGGCCATAGTTCTCCTGTCTGCAGCAAGGCACACCAAACTCTGTTTTCGACAGGCGACTTCCATGTAAGTCCTAGCCATCGGTAGAGTGTTGTTTGTCCAACGTTCACCCCATATCTCTGATGCCTGCATGTTAAGGGCGAAGAGTTCCTTATCCTCATAACTTACGGCGATTATATTTTTTTGATTTTAAATTAAAACATCAAGTTCTTCAAAGTGAACTGGCTGAGTAAACCATGCGAGAAGCGTTATTCATGACCTGTTTGGTTTTGACAATGTCGCTTTCAGGTTGTTTTGGTAGTGAAGAATCATCTACTGATGGCGATGAGGAAACGCTTTACCCCGACATTTATTCTCGTCATACTTTAGATTGGAACTGGTCTGATAGTTATTCATATGTTTTAGAGCCAGGGCCTTATACTGCCCTTGATGTTCAAGAAGCATTTATCGAAGTAGATACTTCAGATATTTGGGAAACAGGGCCACCAACTTCCAATGTACATCTATCATATTGGCTTCCTTCTAATACTCAAGAAGGCGAACAGGTTCCAGTAATTGCAGTAATTAGTCCATATTTCTCATATGGCCAACCTGGCGATGAATCGGGTGCAACGAATGTTGTTGGTGCTGGAAGAGGCGAATTCATATTTGACAATTATATCCCTCATGGTTATGCTTTCGCTCAAGTTTCAGTTTTTGGAACCGAAGAATCCAGTGGATGTTTTGACTATCGTGGAGCTGGAGAGGGCCTAGGAATTCACTCAGCGGTAGAATGGCTTGGTTCTCAAAACTGGTCCAATGGTAAAGTCGGACTTTATGGTAAATCTTACGAAGGCGCCACGCAGTGGGAAGCAGCAGCACTTGGTAGTGAATACCTGGCAACTATAGTTCCAATATCAGGGACCACAGGACTTCATCCCCTCCTATACAAAAATGGTAGCGCTGAGGCAAGAAGCCAAGTAATGCATATGAATTATTTTAGCAGCACTGTGGATTATAATGCTGATGATTTAGACAATATCTGCCCAGATATAATCGAAGGATTCTTTGCTGGCCCAGTAACATATGGTCTTGGAGAATTAGACCCTTATATGGAAAATTACTATGATGAGAGAGAACATATTTCTAAAGCATTGACAAATTACAATGGCAGCATATATTGGGTTCAAGGAATGCAGGATTGGAACGTTGACCCACACCAAGTTTTCGGCGGACCGCCCGGCACGGTTTGGTATCAAGACTTCATCGAAGCAGGATTTGATGTTCGCGGTATGCTTGGTCAATGGGAGCACAACTATCCAGACCAATGGACAAAACACAACGCCCAAGATAGTGGATATGGTGGCGAAGCGATTCAAAACATGACTAGATGGGATTGGGGACAAGACCTCTTTGAATGGTTTGAATACTATCTCAAAGGAATTGGAGAGAAGCCAGAGGCACATGCCCAAATTCAACGCAATGACGGCCAATGGAGAATCGAAGAATCTTGGCCACCAACCGACTCTGAAATATTTTCTCTCGAACTATCAGATTGCCAAAATGATGGCGCATTTATCGGTGGCGGGGCGCCGGTTGTAGGGGGAGGGCAATCAGTAACAGTTGAATGCCCAGGGATTAACGAAGAAGACCTACACATATCTGGTTTAGCAACCATACACATTCCAACAGTCCCAACATTTGATGGTGGCCAAGTTTTCGTTGAACTCCAAGACGCACAAACCGGACTTAGACTTGGCCATGCTACAATGGACGTTAGATATCACGCTGGGGGCTCAGAGCCACAAACAGCAATTCCTGGTCAAACCATTACAATGTTGATGGAATTCCAAGGAATGGACGTAATTTTACCTGCTGGAAACGGACTTCGATTCGTGATTACAGACACTGGTGAAGATTACCTTGCTCCCGCATGTGGAACAGCATGTGTGGTCCATGTTTTACCGTCGATGTCAACATTTGAAGCGCCAATAATAGACAGGACAAACTCCGAAGTCCTAATCACGCCACAGAGTGAAGAAGCGGCGAATAATCAATAATTAGCCAATACTTCTCAATCGAAGTGCGTTGACTAGATCCATTCTACTAACCAGTCCAACTAGCAAGTCGTTATCAGTAACCAGTAACGCTTCTTCTTCAACCAATCTTCTTCTCGCTTCAGATACAGAAAGTCCGATATCGATAACAGGGGGATTCCTATCCATAACCTGCTCAACTAGACCAGTTCTATGAGCTCCTTTTTGCAAAACACTACTCTCTGAAACAATTCCTAGAATATTACCTTGTTCTGATATTACAGGCAATTGACTGATATCTCCTTGAACCATTCTATCTATTGCGGTTTGGACAGAATCTTGCAAGTGTAATGCTTTGACATTAGTGACCATTATATCACCGACAGTATGCAGTTTCTCAGGACTTTCAAAACGAGATAAAGCGGTGACTATTTTTCTTAATGTCGAAGACCTTGGGTCCACTGCCTCGGTTTCAACTTTAGCGATTATCGATTGAGCAACACCAGATAACTCAGACAACTGGAATTGGGTAAGTTCTAGGGACTTACGCCATCTGCGAATATGCTTTCCAGTTGGAACTTCCATCATTCAATCCTCGAAACTATTTGGCTTATCAATTCGCTCAATTTTACTAATTCTTCTTTGAAGTCGCGCCCTGGTATTTCGGGCAATTCAATCCCGCGTCCATCGCTTACAACTCCTTCAACCGTTGAGATTACCATTCCACCACTCATCATCCACATTTGCAAAAATGAGCGTAACTGCGGAGTATTCTCAATCGACATCAAACCTTCTTCCATATTCTCATGACACAACACCCCCTCAATAGGCTTTGACATTCGGAGCACGAATTATCATAATTTTCAAGACAATGGAAACGACCTATTCATTTGCCCAAAATCAAAGTATCCCGCGAGCAAATGAACATTTCTAATAATAGAAATAACCAACTTAACTAAGCATTTGAATATAATTACTCGAATAAGTTAGTCATACGACACAACTTTACTGGTAAAAAGTGAGCGTATGTTTCATATACCGTCTCGCAAAGCCTGTGACTGATACATATGGATATGGATAAAGCGAAACTAGAGTATATTTGGCTGGATGGATACGAACCAACACAAAATATGCGTAGCAAAACAATGGTAAGAAGTGAATTTGGCGGAACTCTTGAAGAATGCCCAATGTGGATGTTTGACGGTTCTTCAACCAAGCAAGCGGAAGGCGGAGACTCAGACTGCTTACTAAAGCCTGTAGCAATTTTCCCTGACCCACAACGAATCAATGGATATCTTGTCATGTGTGAAGTAATGAATCCAGATGGATCTCCTCACCCAAGCAACGGACGTGCAACAATTGATGACGACGATAATGACTTCTGGTTTGGATATGAGCAAGAATATTTCATCATGGACGTTGAAACTCAACTACCACTAGGGTTCCCAGTTGGCGGATATCCTGGTCCTCAAGGATTGTATTACTGTTCAGTTGGCGGAAAGAATACTCATGGTAGAGCACTTGTTGAAGAGCACGCTGACCTATGTCTTGACGCTGGAATTAATTTCGAAGGAATCAACCAGGAAGTCGCTTGTGGCCAATGGGAATTCCAAGTTTTTGCTAAAGGTGCAAAGAGAGCTGGCGATGAATTATGGGTTTCTCGTTACTTACTTGACCGATTAACTGAAAGTTATGGCTACTATATCGAATATCATCCTAAGCCGGTTAAGGGCGATTGGAATGGTTCAGGTATGCACGCTAATTTCTCTAATGGCGCTATGCGTGATGTTGGTGGCAAAGAGTTATTCGATAATATCTGTGAAGCATTCGGTAGAAATATCGAGAAGCACATGTCGGTTTATGGTGCACACAATGAAGAGCGATTAACCGGACTTCACGAAACACAATCTATTGACCAATTCTCGTATGGAGTATCAGACCGTGGAGCATCTATTAGAGTTCCAGCAACAGTTCCAACCGATGGTTGGGTTGGTAGACTTGAAGACCGCCGACCAGCATCAAATGGTGACCCATACAAGATCGGTGCAGTGATTATTTCCACCACTAAATCAGCAATGTAAGAAAAAACATTACAGAACTAGAAGTATGACAACATGGAGCGATAGACATGAGTGATGAATCAGGAATCAAGGTTTTAGTAAAAAATCAGAGCAATAAAGAACGCATTATCAGGGCATCTATCGCCGTAGTTTTGATACTGGCTTACCTGGTTGTACCATCTAGTGTCAATAATTCGATTGCACTAATTGGACTTGGAGTTGCAGGTGTTCTTTTGTTCAATGCAATATCTGGTAACTGCTACATTTACCGAATGCTAGGAATCAATACCTGTCCACTTCCTGAAGCCCAAGAATAATCATTATACCAATTATTCTCAAAGACATAGGCCACGGAATGTCCATTTTTGGGCATGAAATCTAACGATGGGGTAAGAATTTATTTTACTTACACTAATTTTTATACAGCCTTTTAGTCGACCAGCCATGCACTTTTACATTCCTGGCGCCATTGCAGGTATAATTATTCTACAAGTTTCAATCATTGCTCCAACACTTTCTAAAAACTTAGCAAGCAAAGATTTTGGTAAAACAATCAGAGCACTATGGCCAAAGTTCTTCATATTCATAGCGGTATTAGGGGCTCTGAGTACGGCAATAATCGCTTATACTGGCGATGGTGGAAATTATCATTTGGCCATTTCTGGATTTACTTTTATTGCAGCTTTAACTTGCTACTTTATCATTCCAGCAACCAATCGGGCAACAGATGAAGGAGATACCAAGAAATTCAATCTATTACACAAATTAAGCGTATGGTTGACTGTTGCTATACTGCTTGTCAACATCGTCTTTTTATTCATTTAATAACATCATGAATTAGTCAGTTTAAGCAACCTAATCTGACTATAATGGCAATGTTGTTAATATTAGGACAGAATCTCTACATTACTATTATTCAGTATATATTTTTATTTCTTTCAACTACCGAGGAGGGAGGGTAAATTTGCCCGTTTCGAAAAGTACGTGGCAGAAGGGTGAGGGCTGGAAGACCCACGATTAAATGTAGAATATTGAGCATGATTGCCGCTTCAATGGTCCCTGAACCGAATGAGTACATTCCATAGGTGACCAAGAACAGGGCCCCGCTGATTCTCCACCACTTGTCAGGGTTGTTGGTCACCATCTTCAGCCAGGTGTGGAAGACAACCGTAGTTGCACAGAAGGCAACTGTAGCCACGAAACTTGCTAGCGTGAATAACATGGGGGGGAACATAGTATCTGATTGCCTTTCCCAAGGCGCCCATGGCGTATCCATGCCCAGCCCCAGAGTCAAAACACCCGCTCCTACAGTGGCCAACGCACCAATCAAGAGCAATGTCCTAATGGAAGCTTTCAGCGCCATAAGGTGGGTAATAATCATGTCTTGAGGTCAGCACTGTAGTACATAGGTTCATGTTTTGATATCTAAACAGATAATGTTCAGTTAATTTTATTTTGTTGGTCTATTGATTTCTCAATTCTTAGAAATAGATGCTTTCGACGCTATCGAAAGACTCGACCCCCTGTATACTCTCTGATGAAATACTCACGCGTCCGTACCCACTGCTTAGGGCGTAAACAGAATTATTAACAATATGAATTCATTAGAGTAGATGATAGCAATGAATACAACTCGTCAGGATTTGCGATTAACATCAATCGTTGTAATCGCAGCATTCATTATTGCCTTTTTGATAGTTAGGGCAGTTGAAAGTAAATCAGTTATTTTGAATGGATATTCTGCTGTGCTATATTGTGCTGTGATTTGTATTGGGTTACAATGGGTGGCATGGATACCTGCATCTATCATGAAAACCGAACGTTTCTATGATTTAACGGGCGGCTTAACCTATCTCACAGTAGTAGGATTCAGCCTTTGGGCAGGATCACAGTCTGAACCTCCAAGTTTGAGAGAATTAATAATCAGTTTACTTGTTGTCATCTGGTCTTTACGCCTGTCTATTTTTCTTTATCGTCGTATCCATCGAACCGGAAAAGATGGGCGCTTTGATAAATTCAAAACCTCACCTATCCGATTTCTTGTACCATGGACGATTCAAGGTCTGTGGGTTTTCTTAACAATGATAGTAGTTATTGTAATTAATAGTCAGGCAGATTCAGCACCTGCATTAGGGATATGGGATGTTTTAGGGTTGTTAACATGGATACTAGGATTTGGTATTGAAGCTATAGCAGATAAACAAAAAACAGTATTCAATACAGAACCTGCTAACCAGGGTAAATGGATAGATAGTGGTTTGTGGTCTATTTCTAGACATCCTAACTACTTAGGAGAGATTCTTCTATGGACTGGAATCGCTTTCTTTGGAATATCTTGCTTTACAGGTCTAGAAAGAGTCGCTTGGATATCACCTATATTCATTTATCTTCTCTTAACCAAAGTTAGTGGAATTCCCATACTCGATAAACGGGCTTTAGAAAAGTGGGGAGATGACCCTGAATATCAAAAGTATAGAGAAAATACTCCTGCTCTTATCCCTCGATTAAATAAAAATTAACATTTATTGAATACCAAAAGCCATTCACCAAGAAGCAGAATCTCACTCTTGTCTTTACAATCAACCTAAGCAATTATTTCATAAGGGTTGAGTCGGGGCTATATAACCTATGACGCAATTTTCTCATAATGGTTGAGTGGGGTGTATATAACCTCGGGGGGTTTTCGAGTGAGTACGTCTATTTTATTGCC
>CEOP01457832.1_pt1 | contig 11458 bp, 6 predicted proteins | sample 361301 | NCBI WGS metagenome assembly CEOP01 (sample SAMEA2619548, study PRJEB7988) | marine metagenome | biome: marine biome (ENVO:00000447); feature: deep chlorophyll maximum layer (ENVO:xxxxxxxx); material: "saline water (ENVO:00002010), including plankton (ENVO:xxxxxxxx)" | depth 55 m
ATGGAGATACAGGTGGAGATGATGATGGATATTACTTTGATGACAATGAGATTAACTATGAGGTATGCACAAATTGTATATGGCTGCAAAATGATTGCATCGGGAATTGGATTTTAGGTTACAACATTGACAATGCTATAAGTGGATTTCAGTTTAATATCAATGGTGCAAATATAATAAGTGTATCTGGAGGTGATGCTGAAAATGCTAATTTTAGTGTTTCAGCAGGAGGACAAACTGTATTAGGATTTTCATTCAGTGGAGATTCTATTGATGCCGGTTCTGGAACCTTATGTGTAATCGATTTAAATGGAACCCCAGAGTCAATAAGCAATATTATTTTTCCTGATATAAATACTGAACCATTAAATATTTCTAGTCAGGGAATAATTAATTGTTATTCATCCTCATTAAATAATACAGGAGTTAGTCAATTAACTATTTTTAATAATACTATAACTAACTTGGAAATAGGAGATGAAATTGGAATATTTGATTTGAATGGTATTATTAATTATAATGATTGTTCAAATCAGCGCGGAGAATTGTTGGTAGGAGCAGGAGTATGGGATGGAGAACAATTAGAGGTTGTTAGCATTGGTGCTGTTGATTTATGCAATATTAATGGAATACAATTATCTGGATATGTTAATAATAATCCCTTGCTAATACGAGTTTATAGACATCAGATAGGACAAGAATATGTGGCAGATATATCCTGGGATGTTGGGGCTGGTGCTTTTGGAGAAATAATACAATCTATTAACAATTTAACTTTGTCACCCATTAATTTATAACTAGCTAAGATTTGATTATTAACATTCAAAATATTAATAAAAGTTTTAAGTCTTTTCAGAGAGAGGCAGGTTTAAAAGGAGCTTTAAATTCGTTTTTAAAAAGAAATTATAAGGTATTCAATGTTCTAAATAATATTACTTTACAAGTAAATGAAGGTGAAATCATTGGTATCTTAGGTGAGAATGGTGCAGGGAAAACTACTTTAATTAAATTAATGGTTGGACTACTACATCCAAATAGTGGAACAGTATCCGTTGATGGATATAACCCTTGGAGACGTAATTATAATTTTTTAAAGAATATTTCAGTAGTAATGGGACAAAAAAATCAATTATGGTGGGATATCCCTGCTTCTGAATCATTTTTATTGAATAAACATATTTATGACTTAAATGATTCAGATTATAATCACACCTTAAATGAATTAATAGATTATTTAGATGTGCGTGATAAAATAAATGTTCAAGTTCGTCGATTATCATTAGGTGAGCGAATGAAAATGGAAATTATTGCAGCATTACTGCACCGACCCAAAATCATACTCCTAGATGAACCAACATTAGGACTAGATGTTATATCTCAATCAAAAATACGTGAGTTTGTAAAACACTATAATCAAAAATATAAAACAACCTTTGTAATCACTAGTCACTACACAAAAGATATTCAAGAAATGTGTGAAAGAGTATTTATTTTAAATAAAGGCAAGCCTATTTATGATGGGAATTTTAACAACTTAATTAAGAAAATCAATCCCGAAAGAAAATTGCTATTTGAATTTATGGATATGCCTGATAATAAAACCTTAGAACAGTTAAGGAATGATTTCAAGTTTGAACTTCATGAAAAAATATTAACAGCAATACTCCCAGAGTCTGAATTGCAAAATTTACTAAAAATATTATTAAAGGGATATGCAGCCAACAATATAAGTTTTGAAGATTTACCTGTAGATGATACTATGAGAAATTTTTTCCAAAATCCCCAAAAATATATTAATGTGTGAAAAAATATTTATCAATATTAAGAATTAATTGGATACATGCTCTTGAATATAGAGCAAATGCATTAATAGGTTTATTTGCTATATTGTCAGGTTTATTTATAGAATATCAAATATGGTCATTAATTTTTGGTTCTAACAATACATCAATTATCATGTCAGGCTCTTCTACCCCATTCACTTTTGAAGAACTTATTGTATTTATATTTTTATCTATTATTGTTGGTCAGCTTAAATCCTCATGGGTTACATCATCACAAATGATATTAGAAATAAGACAAGGATTAATCAATAAATATCTTATACGTCCTATATCATATTTCTGGTATCACTTCATGATGTTCATTGGAGTAAATTCATTATATATAATTGTATATATGTCATTATTAATACTATTTACATTAGTTTATCCAGGGATGTTATTTAATTCACTACTAAGCATACTAGGCTTTGGAATATCATTACTGTTATCAATATATCTTTCTTATTGTATTTATTTTATTATGGTTTGCTTTGCTTTCTGGTTTGGAGAGGTAAGATCAATTGTAGTAGCATATAATTTGGGTATGCTAATGATATCTGGACAATATATTCCAATTCGGCTATTCCCTGATAATGTTTTATCTATAATTAAATGGACCCCAATACCATATTTAGTTGATACTCCAGTTAGTATTGCAACAGGCTTAATTAAATATCAAGAATGGATTACACATATTGGTTTTGCATCTATTTGGTGCATTATACTTACATGTGCAAGTCTATTAATATATCGTTCAGGAATCAAAGGCTACGAAGCATATGGGCAGTAGTAGATATATCAAAATATGGATGGCATTTCTTAGAAACACTCTATCAAGAGATATGGAATATAAAACGAATTTTATTTTTGAGATTTTTATTGATGCTATTTACTATGGATCATTATTCTTTTTCTTTGAGGTTATTTTCCAATTCACAGATCAACTTGGAGATTTCAATCAAGATGCAGTAGTTATCTTTTTAATTACAATGTATATAGCTGATTCATTATATAATTTCTTTTTAGGAGGGAATGTCTTTGAGGTTAATAACAATGTTAAAAGTGGCGACCTTGATTTCATATTATTAAAACCTATAAACTCACAATTTTTTATATCATGTAGATATGTTAATACTCATGCCTTGATATCGCTACTTATACTATCTATTTTATTAATTAACTTAACTTATATATATCATCAAAATTCATTCATAATGTCAAACTATATTTTCTTTATTCCTTCATTAATATTTGGGATGTTTATATTCTACTCTTTTGAATTTATGATTGCATCACTCTCATTTTGGTTTAGAAATTTTTCATATGCTGGTTGGTTAGCTGGAGAATTATTAAAATATTCAAGGAGGCCTGATTCTATATATAAACAATGGCTTCGCAAAACATTATATACCATATTCCCAATGGCTATGATTTGTTCAGTCCCCTCACGAATATTGATTTTTGGATTAGATTTAAAATTGTTTTTTTTACAACTATTTATATCCATATTATTTCTATGGTTTACTACTTTAATATGGAGAGCAGGATTAATGCGATATGAAAGTGCTTCAAGCTAGTCATGAATAAATATCCAATAAAAATACTTATATTTGTATTAATTATAACTTCTGTTTACTCACAAGGTCAAGTTGAGCTTAACTTGACAATCATAAATTCTGGAAAGTATTCATTATCAAGTTTTTTAGACCCTAATATAAATTTGTGGCAAGTTGATATTATTAATAACTATGCTGGAGAAGAAACTGCTGATTTACGATTAGAAGTTGATATGAAAAAAGATGGAATTACAGTTATATGGGGTGTATCAAAGCCTATACAATTAAGCTCTGGTCAAGCAATAGCATCTAAGACAAATATGAATTTTGCAGGAACGGATCTCTCAGCCTCTGGATTTAATGATAATTTCTATAATGAAGTTCAATCCTCTGGAGTTTTACCTGCCGGAGAATATGAATTAACTGTTCGAGCATATATTTTTGGGGATTGGAATAATAGTACGAGCAATACATATGACTTAATTGATAAAGAAAATAAAAGAGTTGATAAAGCCTATGAATCAGAGCAAACTCAGTCTTTATTAAATTTAAATATTGATGAAAAAATAGTCCTCTCTAATCCTACAAATATGGAATCAATATATACTACTAACCCCTGGTTTAGATGGGAATCCCCTGGATTCGGGACTACTCAAAATCCTATTAGAGTTGAATATAGGGTTAAAGTTGCATTATTTAATCCAGAATTACATTCATCATTAGAGGATGCTTTAAATGATGCAACAAATATATATTTTGATTCAGGATGGGATCCAAATATTAACTCTATAGAACGAGGAACACCAGAACAAATATCAATTCAATATCCATCTTCTGAGAGAGAACTTTCATGTGGATATCAATATTGCTGGAGAGTTGAAGCTCGAGAGTCTATTAATGATTTTGAGTCATCCAATGGAGGTATTTGGGGGTGGCCTGAAACTGCAAAATCAGATGTTATTTATTCTTTTTACTATGGAGATGCTTTGTCTAGTGAACAAATTTCATCTCCTGGATCTTATATAAATACCGTTAAACCAATATTTAGTTTTTCTAATGTATCATGTGCTGACTCTTATGAAATTTGGGTTGGAAACGATCAAGATCCAGAAGTTGAAAATCCAATATGGAAAAGTGACTATTTCCAAAGTACAAATTACCAATATCCTTCTACAGCTAATGGTTTATCACCTGGAAGCACCTATTATTGGAAGATAAGAGTAAATCCAGATACTAATCCAGGGCCATGGAGTAATATATTTTCTTTTAATATCAATAATATTAGTTTTATATCTCCTGAGACAATAGAAAATACATTATACCCAAAATTCAATATATCTACACCATTAGATATATCTGAATATCAATTACTAATTAGCGATGACAGTGATAGTGAAGTAAACCAATATAATATCCTATCTGAAAACATAGCTTTCTTCCCCTATGAATATCCTGTCAACAGTAGCATTGCACTCCAACCAGGAGGAATCTATTTTTGGAAAGTGCAAACAATTGATGATAATGGAAGTTATACAAAATTAATTACTGATAATAATCAAATTTCATCATTTAGTATACAGCCTATAGAATTATCTTTCCCTGATAATGATAGTTATAATGTGTCTTTGAATCCATTATTTCAGTGGACTGCTCCTATTGGTATAAGTGAATATGTGATTGAGTTTTCAGAAGAATATGATGAAGAATTTAATAATATTATATTCAGTACAAGCACTAGCAGCTCCTTCTTTTTATCTAGTAATTTTTCTGCTAATCTGCCTTTCCAAAATGGAATGACCTATTTATGGAGAGTAAGACCAATTTTAAATAATCAAGAAGGTAATCCATCAGATTATTTTTCATTTTCAACAATGTTAGATAATTCGAACTTAAATACATTTAATGCTGAATCAGATAATTATGGTCAAATAGAATTTGATATGTCATTGTCTGGTATTGAAGGGAAAAATATTAATATCTCTATATCCAATGGCATGGAAGATGCTGATACATATTTAATCCAAGTATCAGACAACCCTGATATGAATACTATAATTGAGGAAATCTACTTGTCTTCAAATTCTTTATCTCACATATTCATTAGCGATAATTTTAAATGGGGAACAAATTACTATGTAAAAATCATTGCATATTCAAATGATGAAATAATAGGAGACTCTTTAAATCCACAAATGATTTCAATGCCACCTGAACCTGGTAGCCAAGATCAGATTGAATTTAATATTGAATTAAATTATAATATAGCCCCAACATTTATTATTAATATCACAAACTCAATTGAAAATGCCACAAATTATATAATAAGGCTATCTGAAAACTCTGACATGACTAATTTGTTATATAATGAATTAATTAATGCAAGTACACAGTATCTATATGAGGATGCAGATAGAATACTAAATTTTGGAGAAACATACTATATCCAAATAATACCTCTTAAAGATGATCAACTCCATGGTATTTCATCTAGCATAAAAAATATTTTTATACCTAATATCAGCCCACCTCAGCCTACAGATACACCATTTTATTTTAATCAATCAAGCCCGAAGGCAGCAGCTTATTTAGTAGAAATAAGTACTACTGAAGATTTTGCTGTAATCTTCTATAACGAAATGACAGAATCTAGTAGTGCTAACATCTCAAATGATATTTTTGCAGAAGGGACTCCCTATTATTGGAGAGTACGCGGGATTGATGAAGATGGATCATTATTTGGCTCATCTTCAAGTATAAAATATTTTGTATCTAGCGGAGAGGTTACAAACATTGATGAGTCAGAACAATCAGATGTAAAAGTTTTATTAGGTAATCCTGCAAATGGGTTAACAATCTCAACAAAATTTCCAACATTCAACTGGGAAAATTATCCTGATGCTGAAAAATATGAAATTATAGTCTCAAAGGATTTAGACTTTTCTGATGTGGTTTGGAATTCACAAAACATATTTAGCAATAGTACCACTTATCCTTCTTCGGGTTCAGAAACACTTGAATACAATATATTATATTATTGGACTATAAGACCTATTAATCAAAACATTGCTTTAGCAAACTTTTCAGAACCTTTCTCTTTTATCATATCCTCTAATTTTATACCTGAGTGCACAACTCCGAAGGGGATTGTTGATGAAATAAAACCATACTTTAGTTGGAGTAAAATTCAGAATGCAACTAAATATGGGTTAATAGTTAGTAATGATGAAAGTTCTACAAACATCATATACAATAATCAAAACATTAATGATAATATCTTCCAATATCCCAATGATGCTCCAAGTCTTAAATATGATACAGAATATTTCTGGAAGATAGTTGCTTTAAAAGATGATGGAACTCCATTAGGAGATTATAGTAATTCAGTAGCTTTTACTACTCCAAATGGTATAATAAAATTAGAATTTATATTTGGGAAGAATGAATAATAAACTAAAATATTACTTCTTTATACTATTTATTACAACAATTCAGTCTGCCAATGTAGTAGCTGCTATTGCATCTTTGAAAGGAGATGTAAAAATAAGGCAAATGGAGTCTGCTAAATATGTATCTGCATATAAAGGACAGATGATTGAGAGTGGAAATTGGATCAAAACAGGGAATGATGTGTTCCTTGCAGTAATATTCTTAGATGGTACAAATGTAAAAATACACCAGAAAACAGAAATAGAAATAAAAAGTTCTCGCTTAACTTCAAAAGAATTAAAAACAAATATGTATATTGCAGAAGGAGAAGCTTGGAGTGATGTAAATAAACAAGGAAATGGAAGCTTCAAAATTGAAACACCAACAGCCGTGGCTTCTGTAAAAGGTACTGAGTTTGATGTCGTCTATGATTTTAATAGTGGTTCCACTATGCTTAAAGTTATATCTGGTGAAGTGGAATTTGGTAATGACGATATAGGTAATATACTTGCTAATGCAATGGAGGGGTCTGAAATAAACAAAGACACTAAGGAACCAAGCAAGTATAAAATCACTGAAGAGGACATACCTAAGTGGCAAAATAATATACAATCTGATTGGGGTTTTAATATAATTCCTGATAAAGAAGGGCAGTTGCCAATTAACACTCCATTACGAACCACGGTGCAAATTAAAAATTTAACAGACGATACCTCTGCAAATGATTTTACAGAAATTGCAACAGTTGAATCTGAAAGTCAATATATTTATTTATCAAACAGTAATACTACTTGGCAAAATAAAATTGATTTAAATATTAATGATGGTAAATCTACATTCTATATTAAATCTGTTGAAGAGGGTGCTGGTGCTATTGTAATGAGTGCTAAGAATGCTGAATCACAGAAATTAAATTTTAATTTTTATCAAACAAAATCACAAAAAAAAGATAATCAAAATAAAATATTTCAATTAGCAACAAACAAAGGATATACTAATATTGTATCAGCTATTCAAGATATGAATTTAGAATCATCTAAAATTATATTCGGGAGTACAAATATAGATGATATAATACAAAAAATCGATTCTAATGAATATGAAATTGTGAAATTTGATTTCGAAAAAAATAATGATAAAATAATCGTGATACTTGAAATTAAACCAAAACTAACTAATGATTAGATTAATCCAGATAATATTATTTGTAACCCTAATATTTGCAAATGATGGGGAAGGTCCTTTATTTACCAATATAATTCCAATTGCAGATTTTTATTATGGGAATTCATTGCAAATAAATACTCAAGCCATAGATAAAGATGGTATTGAAGAAATTATATTGTACTATCGATTTAATAATACTGATAGTTATAAAAATATTACAATGAAACAAGAAATTGATTACTATGCTACAATTCCAGCATTCGAAGTTAATTCAACTAAAATAGAATATTATTTTTTAGGTACTGATAAATTTGGTAATCAGGGAACCTTCCCAATTGAAGGAGATAATAATCCTCTAGAATCACCAATATTAAAATCATTAAATGAAGAAAATTATGAAGTTAATTTAATCGAGCCTTTAAATCAATCAATATCAGAAAATATATCAATAATTATATTATCTATATACAATCCTAATCAGGTTCCTTTAATTAACAATATACAAATCTCACTAAATAATGATGATATTACTAAAAATTGCAATATTTCAAATGACTTAATTACATATGTTCCAAGTAGCAATTTAAATGATGGAGATTATGAGTTAATATTCAAGATTATAAACCCAGAACAACCTTTAATAAAAAAATTCTATTTTGAATCACTTAAACCTAAAAAAACTAATAATACTACAATATATACATTATTGGAAAAATTAAATTATTCTGGTGCAGTCGATTATACATCTGATTATGATAAATTTACATATACAGATGATAATATTAATCAACCTGATAGTCGACCTCTTGATATCCACCGATTTAATTTAAATTTAAATCTTAAATATAAAAATTTTGATTTCAAAAGTGCATTTCTATTTAATACTCATATTATTGATGGGAATGCTAGAATAAATAAAAAATACAAACAACCTATAGATAGAATGAAAATTGGAATTAGATTCCCATATGGAACATTTAATTTTGGAGATTATTCAACTACCTTTACAGATTTAACATTAAAAGGTACTAGAGTTCGTGGCTTACATAGTACACTTAAAATAGGTAGTTTTAACATTACATATGTTAGAGGTAAAACAAAAGAATTAATCCAATCTATACACTGGGAGCAACAAAATATAAATAATCCTGATGTGCCTGGTTTTTATTTAAATGATTCAACAATTTTTTTATACTATAATAAAGGAACTCCATCTAGGAGCTTAAGGGCTTTAAGAGCTGAATTAAATTGGAAAAATAAAATAAATTTTGGGATTAGCGGATTAACATCCTATGATGTCCAAGATGTAGATATACCCTATCCTGAATTATACTCAAATTACTTATTTATGGGAAATGCTCTAATTGGTAGTGATTTAACATTATTTTTTAATAATAGAAGAACATGGTTAAGTATGGAAACGGCTATATCAATGACAAATGATATATTAGATGAAAATATAAATAATTATATCACAAACCTAACTAATGAACAGCAAGATATCTTAGGAGCATTTGAAGATTTAATTGGTTTTTCTATAACTACAGATCTGCTTTTAGGTAGAGATCAAGGACGAGGCTTATCAATTCCAAACCCACCAATTGATGATAGCTTAAATGTCACATTGAACTCTAACTATTTAAAAGATATTATTGAAAAAGGAACATATAAACTAAAATTCAAATCTCCATTTTCATTGTTTAATATTCCATTTAATATCAATGGTGAATACAAAAGAATTCCTTTTAGCTTTGTCTCCTTTGGGAATTCTTCTATACCAAAGGATATACAAGGTCTAACTAGTGGATTAAAGGCAAACTTTTTAAATAATAGAATTATAATTAACCTAGGCTATAATAATAATAATGATAATGTAAATGATTATAAGCTATCAACTACGAATACGGTAGGAAATAATATTGGGGTTAATCTGAATTTTGATAAAGTACCAAGTATTAACTATTCTAGAAGAATATTAAATCGTACAGATGATGGTGGTGGTGTTAATAACCAAACAATAACTCATACTATAGCTCCAAACTATAAATTTAAATTAACTAATCTTAAAATTGGTATTAATAGCAATTTTGTTATAATGAATTATCAAGATCTTATAACTAGTATTAGTAATGATTTTCAACAAATATCATTCTCAAATTCGTTATCTATATCCAATCAAAGAGTAGCCCTTAATACAGGTATAGGAATATCAAAAAATAAACCTAAGGATATTGATAAAAGTGATACAGATTTTTTAGCATTAAGTTCAAAGATTAGCTATAAACCAAAAAATAATAAATTCAATACTTACATAGGTATTAATGCTACGACTGGAAAGAATTTAGATACTACTAGTCCTATAAATAATAAAAAAGAATCACTTAAAATAGGTATTCAGTATAAAATTACAGATTACTCAAATATAAAATACAATTTTGAATATCTAACATTTGCTGACAATATTAATCAAAATAATAATTATTCAGAAATAAGAGGGAAGTTAACCTTTAAAATATCTTTTTAAGTTTTTCTGTCTTTTTTCTTAGCAGCTGGAAATAAAATATTATTCAATATCAATCTATACCCTGGAGAATTTTTATGCAATGATAAATTAGTTTTTGGATCACCTACGAGATGTCTATAATCCTCAGGGTCATGTCCTCCTAGGAATGTAAATGTACCCTTGCCTGCATTACCATGTATATACTTTACCATAGAATCATTTATTACATCACCCAAAACAACGATATGTTTTTTAATAAATTGTCGATTAAAACCAGTTGTCTGTCCCATGAATCCATTAATAATTCCTGAATGGTTTTGAGTTAACATAGTGGGTACAGGATCCCATTTAGCAGAAAACTCAAACAATGTAAAATAATCTGCTTCTGGAGTCCTAGTAGACGGCTTATGACTAGGGGGTATATCTATCGTTGAGTATTCATATGTCATAGGATCTGTATACAATTGATAATTTTCAAATGCTATTCCATTTTCAAATTTTATTTTGCTAATGTAATCAGGATCAATTGGAGTACCATCATAAACTTGATGTGCAATATCTACATCTATAGTAGCTAGTGCTATATCAAAGGAATCTGCAGCTGAACACATTGCGAATATAAAACCTCCATTGATAATATATTCTTTGATTTTCCATGCTACATTCTTTTTTAATACATGAACTGATTCAAAACCAAATTGACTAGCAGTATTATTGAAATCATATTCAAGTTGTTTATACCATGCTGCGTTTCGATAATTTCTATAAAATTTTCCATATTGCCCTGTAAAGTCTTCATGATGCAAGTGCAACCAATCATAATCTGATAATCCATTGGATAAGACCTCTTCATCAAAGATTATATCATATTCAACTTCAGCATAAGTTAATGCTAGTGTGACAGCATCATCCCACGGTTGGGTTCCAGGAGGAGAATAAACTGCTATTTTAGGAGCTTTTTCTAATAATACAATATCCATATT
>CEOP01235994.1_pt1 | contig 11436 bp, 2 predicted proteins | sample 361301 | NCBI WGS metagenome assembly CEOP01 (sample SAMEA2619548, study PRJEB7988) | marine metagenome | biome: marine biome (ENVO:00000447); feature: deep chlorophyll maximum layer (ENVO:xxxxxxxx); material: "saline water (ENVO:00002010), including plankton (ENVO:xxxxxxxx)" | depth 55 m
AAAAAAAAAAAATGGGAATAGTCATTTGAATCTTATTTGATAATTTTCACTTTTAATTCTAGCAAAAATTACCCACTTTTGGAAAACGGTAAACTAAAAGTTAAAAGAATTACGAGCTCATATGAAAAAAATACATTTACTGATTTTAGTACTTTGTTCTTTTTCAGCTTTCGCTCAACAGCCAATCGTTTTTAATCAGTTTTACATGAACCCTTACCTATACAATCCTGCTTATGCAGGTGTTGAGGGTCATTCCGTATTTTATGGCTTATATCAACAGCAATGGTCGGGTATAGCTGGTGCTCCCACTACTATGCATGGGAGCTTTCATGCGCCATTACCAGGTGGCATCGGTATCGGATTTTCAGGTTACAATATTGAGCAAGGTGGTTTATTAAGTACTACCGCTGGAAAAGTATCCGTTTCTTATCTGATGACCTTGGATTTAAAACATAATTTAAGATTCGGTTTGTCCTTTGGAGGAGGTAGTCAAATATTGAATTTCGGAGAATTAGATGACCCTTTTGATCCTGCCTTTGCCAGTATCGCTGATAATAGCACCTTTGCATTAGCTGATTTTGGATTAACATACCATGCTGGTCACTTTAATTTTGGTTTTTCTATACCCAACTTAATTAGCTATGATAAATTTATGGATAATGATGTTGGAAATCCAATAAGAGTAAAGCCACTCGATAACCTAATGCTACAAACTTTTTTTCGTGGTCACATTTCAGATAACATCGCTATTGAGCCTCATCTAGTTTATAGATATAATCATTTTGGTACGAGTCAACTCGAAGGAACACTACTTCTTCACCTTTTTCACGTCATTTGGGTCAGTGGTACTTACAGAGAAGATATGAACATAATTGGAACAGCAGGTGTCAAGTTGAAAGGGCGATTTGGTCTAGGTTACAGCTATGAAACCGGTAATTTAAATATAATGAATGATTTAGGTCCCTCTCATGAAATTCATTTGGGTATCCACCTAGGTAAAAGAAAACCTCATGCTAAGCATACCTCATCATTTATTAATTCTAAAAGGCCAGAAAAAGAAGAAGAAGAAGAAGAAAAAGTTGATACAGTAACCATTGAGCCAACAGACACTTTAGAATTAGATAGCCCGTGGAAACTAGATGATACTCGTGGAGAGATTCTTGTAACTTCCGAAAGTGGTGAAGAGCAGAAAGCAATAATTGTAGAACATACTTCAAAAGATGGCACTGTTGAGGAGGCAATCACTTGGGTTCCTGCCAATGAATCATGGGAAATGATTGGCGATAAAACAAAGGAAACTCGTACGAATTCAGAGGGTATTACTGAAATTGGTGTGCAATATATCAAAATAAACGAACAAGGCGATTCAGACTCTTTAGTCATCTGGGAACCCACAATGAGCAAGGAGGCAATAGATTCAATTATTGATCGAGCCACAAGCATACCAGAAACTCAAGAAGAATCTGCTGAAAAGATAACTGAAGAAATAGTACCTGAAGAAATAGTGCCTGAGGAAATAATACCGGAAGTTGAGGAAGTCGTCAAAGGAAATCATTTATTAGAACTTCCTGAAGGTGTTTATCTCATTGCAGGGGTGTTTGAGTTTTATGAAAATGCAAATCAATTTAGTGATCAATTATTTTTAAAAGGTTATCATGAAACACTAGTCGGTTTTGTTAGTGAAAAAGGGTACTATTATGTTGTTATTTACAGATCAGATAGCCTAACAAAAGTGAAATCCAAGTTGCTTAGAGAAAACAAAAAGAAAAATATGGATGAAATCTGGATTAAAATACTTAAAGTGAATAGCCAATGATGAAAATATTCAGTGTTTTTGGTTTATTTTTATTGGCATTCAGCCATAGTTTTGGACAAACTGTACCCTATATCAGTTCAGTTAGCCCACTTACTGCCACTCCAACTGAAATTGTTACCATTTCAGGCTCTTCCCTTAATGGAAGTGAAGTCTTTTTTGGCACTGCTAAAGGGAACGTTATATCCAATTCTGACGGACTCATAGAAGTAGAAGTACCTTCTGCTGCGAGTTATGGTCCAGTATCGGTTCATAATAGTAATGGTGTCGCTGTGTCATCTTCATATTTTCTCCCAAATTGGGGAGGCAATATATCAGCAACAACTAATTACCCTTTCAATGCAATCAGTAACATAGCTGTAGGGGAACAATACATTTATGATTTCTGTCTTTGTGATTTCGATGATGATGGAAAAAATGACTTTGTAATCGCCTCAAAAGAAAACCTAGATGCTGCCTTTGCCAGTCGGGTCGTTTACCTTAATACAACAAACACTCCTGGAACTACACCCTCTTTCACAAAAGCACTGAGTCTAGGAGCACAACCTGCTTTTCACGTAGATTGTGGAGATCTTGATGGAGATGGTAAACCCGATCTGGTTGTTACGCAAAGTGCTGAGGGATCCGAAGCAAGAAATGTTGAAGTTTATTTAAATACCTCTACGCCTGGAAATATTGGTTTTGATACTGATAATATCCTTGAACTCATATTAAATAGAAGAGATACCTTGATTCGACCACCAGCTGAAATTGCAATTGATGATTTAAATCAAGACGGAAAACTGGATCTTGTGATTTCTAACGACCAATACAATGACATTGATGTATTCAAAAATACAAGTACAGAAGGTGCGCTAAGTTTTGAGAATCCCATCCTTCTAAAGTTTAATGAATTAGCAGAAGGAGAGGCTGCTCGAGGATTAAAAATTGCAGATCTCAATAACGATGATTTACCAGAAGTTATAGTAAGCTCTTTTGGTAAGTCTGACGTATTCTATTTTGATAATATTAGCACTGCAGATGCAATCAATTTTAATACCGGCCTACGCTTAATTTCAACAGAAGCAGATCAAATTCAAGCCATTGAAATAGCAGATTTAGATAATGACGGTTTTATGGAGATAATTGCTTCAGATGGAACCACTAATCACGGTGAACTCATCATATTCCCAAATAATACGACAGAGTCTGGATCAGATATAGTTATTGGTAATCGATTAGAGTTTGAATCTAAACTATTCCCTTTTGGTCTCTCTGCTGGTGATATTAACGGAGATGGTAAAATCGATATTGCCATGGGAATCCTGGAAGCAGGTGAAACTAATATTGACCTCTTTTTTAATTCATCAGCGGCTGAAGGATCGTTTACCTTTGAAAAGCAAAGCTTAGATATGGGTCTTATAAATAATAGAAATCTCGAGATAGGAGATCTAAATATGGATGGGAAGCCAGATATTGCCGTTGTTTCCAAAAGCTCTATTGGTACCTTGAGTGAAATATCAATTGCCAGTAATTCTGGTTGCTTGACCCCTGTGATAAATCCTATAACCTCGAGCTACTGTACGGGTGTGGAATTTTTTGTTACGGCAAGCCCAGCCACAGGTACTGTATTTAATTGGGAGGTAAGTACTGATAATGGCACTACTTTTTCCGCCGATGCCAGCTCCACTTCAAACAGCCTAGATATTAGTGGATATAATGGAAACCTTCAGGTAAGGGTTACCGCCGCAATCAGTGCCTGCAGTGAACTTTCGGAAGTTGTTAGTGTAAATAGTAGTAATTCTGGAGATCCGGGGACACCAGATATTGTTGTAACGCCTAGTACTGTTTGTCTAGGGAGTGATTTTGTTTTAAGCTCCAGCCTTGTTGCCGATAATTATATTTGGAGTGGTCCAAATGATTTTAGTTCTACAGATGCTGCACCGAGCTTTGAAAATGCCAATTCTTTGCTGGCCGGTACTTACTCTTTAACCATAGCCAATACGGGTGGTTGTAATGGACAAACAACAAGCAAAATAATAGAGATCGACTTAGGTCCTCCTAGTACAATTGTAAATAATGGAAGTGATAATTTTTGCGAAGGCCTTACCACTGAACTAGCCATATCTACTTATGACGGTTTTACCTACCAATGGAACCTAAATGGTACTCCTATTAGTGGAGCGACAGGAGGAACCTATCAAGCGAATACTACAGGAACTTACTCTGTATCAACTACAGAAACAGCAACCAGTTGTGTGGCTACAGGTACATCCTATTCTGTTACGCAAATCGCCAAACCTACATTTACTATAGATGGCGTCTCAACAACCTGTGTAGATTTAAATCGAATATTTGAAGCTACTGTTGATAGTACTAATACTGCCTTTACGAATACTTATTCTTGGAGTTTTACTAATAGTGCAGGCACAAAAACTGATAGTACCAGTTTAACCACAACAGATACCTTAAGTTTTTCTCAGGCTGGTGCTTATGAAGTAAAATTAACTACTGGTTACCAGGAAATAATCAATTGTGAGAGTTCGATCACAAAATCAGTTCAGGTAACAACCGTTCCAACTTTTAACATCGATGCACCTAATGGCATTGAAAAATGTCCCAGTGACAGTCTTCTTTTGGAATTACCCAATGATCTTGCTAGTTATCTTTGGAGTGACAGCAGTACAAATTATAACACTTACGGAAAAATCGACCGTTCCACTGATACTAATCCAAAAGTTTATACCGTGAAATGGACGGATTCAGCTGGTTGTTCAGACACTTCTTCGATAAGCATTAATAACTATTATGATTCAAATGTCGCTATCACCTCCAGTTTAGGTGATATTGTCGATGGTACACTGACTGTTCCTGAACCAACCGGATTTTTAACAGCTATCCCCCTAACGGCCACAGGCGGTTCAAATTATTTATGGGGACCAACCGATATTGTTAGTGATTCTAACGGTATTGATGTTAAAATTTACCCCAAAACGATAAATGACTTGATTAGTTTGACTGCCTCTGATGCTAATAATTGCAATGAGACTGTAACTGTAAATTTATTAATTGATTATGTTGCTCCTAGGAAAAGTTTTTCGCCCAATGGAGATGGTTTTGGATTTGATTGCTGGGAAATTCGTAATGCAGCCGATATGATCGATTGTACCATTTATATTTTTAATGAAATGGGCAAAGAAATTTGGTCAGGTAGTGAATTTGTTGATGATTGCATTTGGGATGGAAATACCTACAGTAGTAGTGAAGCCCCGGAAGGCATCTATTATTATACGATTTCTTGCGATGCTACACCTATCTTTCAACCTACTGGTGCCATTCTTCTTGCAAGATAATTACAATAGGATTCTACTAATTTACCCCCTACAAATACCAATAAAAAACCTGTTTAAAATTCCGCTAAAATTATTATTTTTACATATTCTATTTTAAGTAAAATTAATTTTTAGAAAAATCATTTAATGGGTTACCTACCTTATCTGACCTGAATATATAAAATAATAATGCCCTTACATTTAGTGAGTTCTTTTAAAGTAATTTACATTTGCCTTTAATGACCATTACCGAGCAAAAAACTAGATACGCGAAATACTTTTCACGTTATTTATTATTCATTTTTATTTTATTATTTGACTTCCAGGCCATAGCTCAAGATATCTGCCAGGGAGATGCGAATGACCTCTCAATAGATGATCTCAGTCTGACTTGGTCTTCAGCTTCGCAAACAGCCAACAGTCATGGTCAACCCACTGTAGCGGACTTAGATAACGACGGTATTCCAGAGGTCATCGTCACTAACAAGGAGAATGGTACTTTAAATATCCTAGATGGGGTTGGTGATGGTACGGGTTTCAGTAACTATGATGCCATTGCATCCAGTGCAGCCATTGACCTAGGATTCACTCCATACAATACAGTTGCCATAGCAAATCTTGGTGTGGGGTCGCATGCCAGCATCGTTGTTGCGGGCTATGAGGGATCACTTGCAATTCCTGATCACAAATTAAGTCTTTGGAGCTATAATGGTTCAATTATGGAAGAGTCCTGGAAAATTGATATCGAAACTATTACAGGATCCAATAAATTTCCAGGAACGGTAGGAATTGCAGATTTTGGGGATGGCACAGCTCGTATTTATTTTGCTAATGTCATATTAAATCCGAATGGTACAATGTATGCCCAAGGTACTGAAGATGATTGGCCGCTGACAATTGGACATGGATCTCTTGCTTTAGATGTTTTGGGTGATGCTAATTTAGAACTCATCACAGGAGGAAAAATATGGTCTGTAAACTCAGGGAACGTCACTCTGTTACAAGATTTAAATGGTGTAATTAATGAAGATGGAAGTATTGTAGGAGATTATTATGTTAAAACATGGAGTAATGCAGGAATCATTGAATCCAGAGTAATGATTTCAGCAGCTGATTATGATCTTGATGGAGACATAGATTTAATATTTCCCGGAGCCCTAGGAAGTAGTGGCACAGATGCGACCGCCGTGTTTCTTTGGGATCCTACTGATAGCTTGGTCGATGTGTTCAAACCTACAAATAATCATACTAGAGGCACTGGTAGGATTGCTGTAGGAGATACCGATGGAGATGGTGAAATGAATGCCTTATTTGTCAGCGGTAATTCACTCTACAACCTCGATGAAAATTTACAACTACAATGGGTTTTTGCCGTCACAGAAGGAAATGGAACTGGTTACGGTGGGGTAACTTTATATGATTTTAATGGAGATGGTGAATCAGAAATCCTCTTCAGAGATCGTGAATTCTTCAAAACTTTTAGAGACCTTGGCACTACAGCACAAACAATTTTAGAAGCCCCTTGTAAATCCTTTACTATGGAAGAGTATCCTATTGTGGCTGACATCAATAATGATGGGCAAGCAGAAATTTGTTTCTCTTGCCTTGCAGATAATACTATAGATGCAACGGATAACGATTTAGAAACTGTAAACACTCCCTTAGGAAATATCAGGGTATACGGCGCTTCCAGTGGATCTCAATGGCAGCCAACTCGTGGAGTGTGGAATCAACATGCTTATTTAAATGTTAATATAAGTGATGACTTATCTGTTCCTACCAGTCAAAATTTACTCTCCACCGCCAGCACTGATTGTTATGACGGAATAACTGGTGCTCAAAATAAGCCACTCAATATGTTTATGAGTCAAGCACCCTTGAGAGGAGCTGACGGATGTCCCTCTTTTGTTCTTCCAGATTTAACTATAGGTAGTCTCAGCGCTACCACCGCAGGATGTCCTGATACAGACCTAGACTTGACTTTTACTATCACAAATGAAGGTGACTTGACAGTCAGCGGTATTTTACCTGTTACTTTTTATTCAAATGATCCCACAGACGCAAGCGCTACAAAATTAAACACTAGTACTGTTCAAATCTCATCAATGGCTAAAAATGAAAGTGCTACATTCACAAGGACCATAACTGGTCTTGGCGTCAATAATTTTGACTGGGATAGTGAAAATTTATTTGCTGTTATTAACGAGAGTGGAGCCATTCCTCCTATCTCCTATGCTGCTTCCCTTATACCAGAATGTGATGTTTCAAATAATGCAGCATCGTTAAATGTAGATTACTCAACTTTTCAGCTATCACCAGACACAACTATAGAATCAGCTCTTACAATAATCAAGATATCCGATAATAATAAATGTGATGATACAAAACCTGATAATGGCGAAGTTCAAGTTTACTATGATGGATCCATAGGCGGGTCAACTGAAACCATCTATAATGAAGATTTCGAAGGCAACAGCATCAGTAATTTGAATTCAGGAAACTTGTCTGACCCTTCAGGCAACTGGTCTGCATCAGGAGGTAATATTAGCGCAATAACTGATCGTTGGGGAGTGGGAGCTGGCAGGCAAACAAGTGGAAAAACATTCATCGTCAACAATGGTACCAATGCTGTTATTATAGTATCAAAATCGATTGATATCTCTTCTTATTCGGACGTTGAAATTGATGTAGATACCTACTCCAATAACACATTAGAGGTAAGTGGTGCAGGACAAGATAAAGTAGAAATCTACTATTCAATTGATGATAACGCTTATGTTAAAATTTCTACAGGAACTTCTTTAATTGGCTCTTTTTCTTATCAGCACATTAATCAAGCTGGATTAAGTGGCAATACTTTGAGAGTAAAAGTTGAAATCACCAATAATGATGTGGCAGAATATACAGAAATAGACAACATTACCGTTACAGGATTTTCTCCTGCCGTCAATACTCAACATACAGAGAGCTCTGGTTTTGAATTCCTATGGTATCCAGGTGATGTCGCATCACAGGGAGCAAATTTTACCAATAATTCTGTTGTTCACACGGGCAGTACCTTTACTGGAATGTCAGAAGGAACTTACACAGTTAGAGGTAGATATCTAACCGGAAATTGTTTCTCTGATGCATTAGATGTAGAAATAGGTAAAACGGAAATTGCTGGCTTTAGCCTTACGGGCTGGGAAGCAGCTCCACTAACAGATTGTTTAAATCCAAATGGAATTGCCCAAGCGGGAGTTGGAGTCGACAGCTCAATAACCACTAATTATGAATTCACTTGGTATCTAAGCTCTGAAGGAGTAACGCCGCTTGGAAAAGGTGTTCAATTAAAAAACCGAACAGATGGAGCATATAAACTTGTAGGAGTAAGTACCATCACTGGCTGTAGTCAAACCAAAGACAATATTAATATCACGACAGCTCAAACATTACCTAACCAACCAAATATCACAATAACGAATGTTTTGAGCTGTGATGATCCCAATACTGGTCAGCTTGATGCGAGCATACCACCAGATGGAAACAATTACCGCTTTAGATGGTCTAGTGGTCGTTTAGCAAAGCCTACAGCTGACTACAACGAAGATCTCAGTGTAGTTGGTGATACTTATACTGGCATACCTGCAGGACCCTACACCGTTGTAGCGGTAAATACCGAAACAGGCTGTGAGTCAAGGCAACTGGTAACCGAAGTTGGTCCTCCAGATAACTATCCTACCCCTGAATTAATACTAAATAATGAAAACACGAGCTGTGCTGGAAATGGACAAATTACCGCTAGATTTGGAGATGGCTCTTCAGACTGGGATCTATCTGCCCATTCTTTTGAGTTTTTTAATGCTAATAACACTCTTGTAGCCAGCAAACTAGGCAGCGTAGGAGTTGCAGGGTCCTCTACAGACAATGTAGCGATTGGATTGATGGATAGACTGCATACAGTTAAAGTGACCCACATAGCCTCAGGCTGTACAGCAACAGATACGATCACCGTTCCAGAAAATATTTCTTTTCCTGCATTTAATTTCTCACAAATCAACGAGGACACTGATAATAATAATGTCATTGACAGATGTGAGAGTACCACAAATTTAGCATTAGCCGGCACCGCAACTGGGTCCTCGCAATCCAATGTACCTGGGGATACACCCTCAAAAGTGAATGATGGAACATTAATTGGTCATTTTCATTCTGGGACAAGTAATACAATTGATGGAGATGCTGTTGAAAAAACAAATGAATGGGTCGAAATCGATCTAGGAGCTGTATCAAATATCTCTGATATCTTGATATGGCCCTCAATGCACTGTGGTACTTGTCTAGGCAGAATAGAAAATGTTCAGGTCATGATATCTTCCGAACCCTTCACTGATGAAAATGGAGATCCTCTTGGGCGTGATGTGGCTGGATTTAATGCAGCGCAACAGAATTCATCATACAGCTATAACATTGGAACTGATTATAATAATTCGGCTTCTAATGCATTTGAAAGTATAATTACCATTGAAGCAGAGACCTCAGGTCGCTATTTACGTGTTCAAAAATCAGGTACTAATCCTAATGGAAACACTTTAAACATTGTGGAGATACAAGTGTTTGAAGCCTGTAATGATGGTATCGAAGCAGCTACCATTCACAAAACCAGCTGTGCAGGTGCAGCGAGTAACGGAGCAATAGACTTAACAGGGCTGGTGGATCCCTCCTCAGGTACGTCTTATAATTACTTCCTTTATGAAGGTAACGACACTTCTTCTCCAAGCGCCAATGTGACTGGGGCCACATCAGGTATTTTTACTGGACTTGATGCCGGAACGTATACTGTGATTGCTGATGAGCAAAATACATCATGCGGCACCACGCAAAGAGTACTGACGATATTAGAAAAGGAAGATATACCCTTCTTAAAAACTACCTATGTCCATGATGCAGGATGTGCCGATAGAGGTACTGGAGCTGTTTTCGACATCACTGCTAAGATGATGGCTTCAGATGAACCCAGTTCATACACTTTTGAACTTTTTAGTTCTACTGACAATAGTTTCTTGGAGGCAGATCGCGTTGGTACAGCACAAACTATTACCGATGGCAGCGTTGGCTCCTCTTTTGGAGATCTCGTAAATGGTACTTATACGCTCCGGGTGACCAATGATGATATTGGCTGTTTTAAACTGGAGTACGTGATCATCGATGATATTTCCGTCAATCCAAGTATAGATATCGACGAATTAACAGATAACACAGGTTGTAATCCATACAATGGAACCGTTTTTATTTCCGATGTCGATGGATACACAGGAACTGATCTTCAAGATAATTACACCTTTGCATGGGTATCAAGTGGTGGAACTGATGTGACACCGGCGACCAATACAAATGTACCAAGCAGCTTAATAGGTGACACCTACACAGTTACTGTTACCAGTGCCATCACGGGATGTTCGGTAGATAAAGATTATGTAATCAGAGACAATGCCATATATCCAAGCCTAGCTGTCTCACAAATTAGACCCAATACCGCTTGCGTTATAAATCAAGGAACTGGAATGCACTTCGATGGAAGCAATGATTATATTGCTCTACCACAATCATATAATACTCCACTAAATTCATTCACAGCAGAATGTTGGTTTAAAACTACTGATAATCGAGGAAAATGGACCTCAAATTGGGCATTGATAGATTTTGATCGAAGTGAATATTATAATGTTTTTGTGAGAAATGATGGAAGACTGGGATTTTCTTCAAGACGAGGGAATGCTTGGAGAGATCTCATTGGTTCAACAAGGAACCTCAATGATGGAAGATGGCATCATGTTGCAGCTGTCTGGGATGGAACAGACAAAATTATTTACCTAGATGGAGTTGAGGATGCCAGACATGTAAACGCCCACCAAGGTTGGTTAATTGGACGAGGAAAGCCGCCTCGTTGGGGATTTTTAGGTGATGGATCTGAAGCAAACAGATTTAATGGGAAAAGAAACCGGACAATATATGGAGGAGCAATGGATGAAGTTCGGATTTGGACTACCGCGAGAACGCAAGCTGAAATTCAAGAAAATATGGATAAAGTTGTGGAACCTACTTCAGCTGGATTGTGGGCCTACTACAAATTAGATGAAGGAGAATCTGAAACCAATAATACACTGCTAAGTAATACCATCATTGATAGTGGGCCAAACGGATTCGACGCTACCCTTTTATTTTCTGCTAAAAATGGATCTTTAAGTAATTGGGTAGAAGGAACTATAGTGACCGAAGCCCTTGGAGATGGAATTGGCAGTGCTATAGTAACCGAAGATGGTATCACTTATG
>CEOP01094699.1_pt1 | contig 11430 bp, 10 predicted proteins | sample 361301 | NCBI WGS metagenome assembly CEOP01 (sample SAMEA2619548, study PRJEB7988) | marine metagenome | biome: marine biome (ENVO:00000447); feature: deep chlorophyll maximum layer (ENVO:xxxxxxxx); material: "saline water (ENVO:00002010), including plankton (ENVO:xxxxxxxx)" | depth 55 m
GAAGCATTTAAGCTATGTAGACAGTGTCAGGGAAATGACGGTATTTTCTACTGGAAGAACAATTTATATTTAACAGAGGTAAAAAAGAAAGAAATAGATGTCGTCGAAAAAGAGCTATCTGTATCCAAAACCCCTCCAAACATAACACACAAATCAGTAAGCTCTAAATAACAAAAAAAAAGGGGTGGATATCTATCCACCCCTTTAAAACTATCTTACAATTGCAAATTTTCCAATATGGCTGCACTCAGTTACTCTAGAATCTCCTGATTCTGCATCAAGAGTAAAGAGATAAAGTCCCGGAGTAACTTCCTGATTATTAATAGAACGTAAATCCCAAAATGCAATTCCATCTCCTGCATCTTGATGAGTTTCATTTTGAGACCAAACGAGTTCACCAGTTACTGTATAGATTGAGAGTGTATATTTATCTGGTAGGTCCATAAAAGAAATTCTCCTGTTATAGATACTCTCATTTAATGTAGATCTTCCAAAATAAGGATTAGGAATAACTCTAACACTATTACAGTCATTTCCAGTATTTTGGGCACCAGGAATGACTGTAACAAAGTTTGGATCAAGAGTAGTAGAACCTTTCGATGATTCAATATACTGATATCCATTTGGTCTCGCCCAAGAGTCGGGGTTAGCTGAAACTTGAGTACTATCTGGAAGACCAGTATCGTAAGAAACAACAGAGTAGGTATACTCAATACCATTGAGAACGTCTGTATCTATAAAATAATACTTACACTCAATGCTACCATTATTATTGAAGTCCTTACACTCTTCACCTGATAGAGAATCTAAATCAACCTCTGATGGCATACCGGTATTACTCCCTACGCTAAACCATGGAGATAGAGGGTCATTTCCCTCAACACTCATACCTCTAAATGTATCTGACTCTCCATTAGAGAGAATAAGTTCATTACAGTTTCCTATTTGAGGATTTTTTACACAGTGATAGTAGTCATTTTCATAAGAGAGGTCAAACTGCTTAAGGGGCCTCCAGCCTACCTGGACCCCTGTATTATCAAATATTTTACCTCCATCATCACCCCATGACACCCCATCATCAGTACTCTTATAAATTTTATACCCCTCAAAGTCGTAATATCCCGTAACTACATCTTTTGAGGAGTCGGCTGCTTGGTCCCAGTAGAGCTTAACGTACTCATCACCCACCTCACTATCTACTTTTGGAATTGCAGGCGAGGTAAACCCTTGATACTTTGCATTATACATTACTTGAGCAAACTCTGCATTTGCTAGTAGGTCCTCCATATTCTGTCCATAAATAATACAAAAAGAGAAAGGTACAGAGTCTTGAACAGCAAGGTCAAAAGGACCTGATGTCATTTTCATTGTACAATCTAGGCCATCAGGGTCCTCTTGAAAAAATTCTGTTAGCTTCAAATCATCTACACTATCGAAGTGTGGATTAAAATTTGGATCTAATTGATCTAAACTAGGGTTCGCATGGAAGTACCATAGTTTTTCATCGTTTGATAGGTTGGTTGTATCTCCAGACATAATTTTATACTGAATTTCTTCTTTATTGCGTGCTTGATCTACTCCAGGGCTACCTGCATAGCTACCACTATTTCCCTCAGAAAAGACTACTCCTGGTCTATTATACCAACTAAACCAATGCCAGTCAGTCATTTTCAATTTCTCTCCGATATAAATATCCGTAATGCCATCCTGATCTAGATCTACATTATCAGTTGCCAAAGGTGAATCTAACATTTGAACAGCAACCAGTCCAAAGTCAGTGCCCATTGCAGGAATATCTGGATTCATGCTGTAACCATACGCTGTATTGCTTACACCATCCCAATCTCCAATAACAGCTATGCTAACACGAAGTTCTTTTCCATTAATTACTGGGCATCCATTTGGGTAGTAATCATTAGATGTTTTACAGTCTACATACTCCATAAAATCATCATCATTAGTATGTACACTTATTCCACCAAAAATATCATGCGTAAGCACATCCGCATCCATAAAAAATCCTAGTGATAGGTCTTCATAGTTAAAACCATCCGCACTATTAAGCTTAGTTCCATCTGGCATGACCATCTCATTGCTTTGATTATGCACCCATACTGTAACAAACATAATATCTTCAGCAAAAGAAACTCCATAGGAATGAGCTGTTGATTTAACCTTTAGTCCTAATGGATAACCAGTTTGCTCATATTCATTGTTACTGTTAACCATATTCCCTCTATGTGCCCAGCGATCATCGAATTCCATATACACATCATTATCTGATGTGAATCTACCTTGAATCTGCTCCCAGCAGGCATCATTATCTCTATCACCATCACAGCCTTCTAAACTTTCATTAAAATCCAGCGCGTATCCACCTGGCCAAAAAGAGACCCATTCACCTGACTCTTCATCAAACCTCTTTGGCCAAGTCTGTGAGTAGGAGCTGTGTGCAAGAAGTGGATAGCTATCATTTGCATCTGTAAAAACAGTATTTCCAAACAACTCTCCAGCCGTTATATCAGTAGCATGGGTGTTCTCTTTGGCTTTTGTTGTTGGTTGCCAATCAGTGTTTGTGCTTGGGTTCCAACGGGTAAACCATGATTCTTGTGTAGTTGCGCCGTAATATATATACTCATCATCTTCAGACCAGTCATCACCATCTAGACCATATTCATAAAGGTCGAATTCATCTTGTCTCTCTTTCAATGCAGGACGAAGCGCCCATGGATATATTGCTCCTATCATAGCATTTGAAAGATTTGGATCTATTGATAGCCCATTAATTGGAGTTGTAATACAAACACGAGAGTTAGAACTCTCATTTTCAATATTATAAAAATCAAAAGACCACTGATTTGCTCTTTCTAGTGATTCAATATTTATTTTTCTTTCACCAACAATACCTCTATCATCTTCAGTCTCAAAAACTATACCTATAAACTTTCCATTCGGTCTATTCGTTAATGCAAATCCACTCTCTTGAGCTTCAGTATCTTGAGTTGAAAGTAATTCAGTATTCAAGTTCCATTCATGATATAGATCTTCAGAACACCATACCTCAAGATCATCACCATTTTCTGCATGCCAATCACTGTAATGTGTCAGCATATCAGACTCCTCCCAATCTTGATAATTAGAGCTATATACATGTCCTGGAATTCCTGCTATCATCGCAACATCTGGGAGATAAGAGTATTCACCCCATAGACCAGCTGGTGTAACATACCAATTAATAAAATCACCCCAATTGGATACAGCATTTTTAACCTTACCTTTCAAGAGATATGCTTTTGCACGGTCGGACATAGGATCGCTGGGATATCCATACTGACCTACACCTCTATGGTTAGAAGCTGGTCCTGATTGAAAATCCTCTCCAACTCCATCATAATAGTCAGCTTCAGCTGAAAAAAGGACAAAGATTATTGTGATTACTAAGCTATATCTATAGATACTCAACTATCTCCTTAGGATAAATTTTATACTTATAATTTAAAAAATCTGATATTGGGAGCCAAACTGCTTCAAATGATCTAGTGCCCTCAAGGCCATTTATAACACGCTTTCTATAGTTACTACTATCCTTAAATTCACTAGAATATAAAAAAACAATTTCATGCATTTTCTTTGAATTGAAAGTGAAAATACTTTCAAAAACAGATATCAATTTACTATTTTCAATTTGAAGGGACAATTCTTCTTCAAACTCTCTTTCTAGAGCGGCACTAGATGCTTCACCAAACTCTATACATCCACCAACCAATCTATAAAATTTTTCACCTGTAATATCATCCTCACGCTCATATACAAGCATAGAATCACCATTTCTAATAATAGAGATTGCTATAGGTCTAACTATTTTATCATATCTTAGCATTCTATGCTTACACCACCTCTCCTAGGGTCAGAGACCGCCTCAGTATTAGTTACAGCATTAACTCCACCAAAAAATAAATTTATATCAGAGAATCTATTAATTTCAATTTTTTTATTTATAGATGATTTATCAATATCAAACCCAGGTTCTAGATATAGATTTGATTCCTCAAGATGTAATCTAGAAGAATAAACTGAATCACGTAGCGTAGCATCACTGATCAAGTACTTCATCATAACTTGGATTACAGCAGATCTAATCCTATTGCTGCCTGCACTACCAATAACTAACTTGATCTCACCATTTTTACTAAGAAGTAGACTTGGTGAAATAAGTGTAGGCATTCTCTTTTGTAGAGTCCAATTATGAAAACCAAGTGGATTCAAATCTTGTTCACCAAGCATATTATTTAATATTACACCTGTACCTGGAAGTACATGTCCACAGCTCTCACCATTGGTTGTTGTGATACTTGCTGCATTACCATCTTTATCAATTATACTTACATGTGTAGTAGAGCCCAGTCCATTATCTGAAAAATCATCAAGATCTACACTGGCGTTATTCTGAATTAAGTTTAAATAGTATTCAATAACTTCTCTTTCAAGCATTTGATTTAGTTGATTCTCGGAATTTGGGTTTATGAAAAATTTAAACCTCGCATTTGTTGTAGCCTGCATTAATTTAATCATTAGGGTATCATCATATATATAATCTTCATTTATTCTCTGTAGGAGTTTTAAAAAAAATACTATCAGTGTACCACCAACTGATGGCGATGGATTTGTGAAAAATTTTCTATTATGAATTTTATGTTCTAGTGGGGATCTATTAAAAACCTTATAAGCATTTAAATCTTCCATCTGAATTAATCCATCTGAATCAAGGTAAGAAATTAATTTTCTTCCTAATTCTCCCTCATAGAATGGACGATCTCCTTCTTCTGTTATCCATTCTAGGAAGTTTGCAAAATCTGGATTAGAAAAAACATCCCCCTCCTTTATAACCTTTCCATCTCTGTAGAATAGTTTTCTAGAGTCTGAGGATGTATTGATAATATCTGATAATAAACTTGTAATATAAGACTGAGCCTTACTTAGTGTAACACCTTCCCTAGCTATTTCAATCGCGGGTGAGGTGACTTCTTTTAGAGGTAGTGCACCTAGCGCAGAGTGTGCATGGAGGAGCCCCTTAATATTTCCAGGTATTGCAATAGAGCCCTTACCTATATGAAAAGCCTGGTCTGTATCTCCAAAATCAATTTTTGTTTTATAAAATTCAAAGTTATCTCTATTCCTCATCGGTGGTGCATCTACAAAAAAATCATATAAAATTGGAGCCTTTCCGTTTTGGTATGCTAGCATTGCGCCTCCACCTGCCATACTAGTGAGATTGACTTCAGACGTCATGGATGTCATTACAGCTGCAATAGAAGCATCGAACGCATTGCCACCTAACTTTAAAATTTCTAACGCAGCTTCACTCGCCTCTTTAGATCCAGTTGCAATCATGCCATATTTCATTTTTATATTAGCCTATTTAATAAGGGGAGTTCTAATGGTTCAAGCTGTTGTTTTATCATTAGCTGAAGATAACCAGGTGATATATTTACTATTTCTACCATAGACTATATCCATATACGATTGTCTTAGATTAAGAGTAACCTCTCCAGGCTCACCATCAGAAATCAGATTATCCTCTATAGATCTAATGGGTGTAACCTCAGATGCTGTACCTGTAAAGAAAACCTCATCTGCAACCAGTAAGTCTTCTAGATTGAAGTTATGTACCTCAACCGGAATATTATGGTCTTTGCAAATTTGAATGATTGAAGAACGCGTAATACCTAAGAGTATAGATGACTTCTCATCATTTGTGTGTATAGTTCCATCTTTTAAATAAAAGATGTTCTGGCCAGAGCCTTCTGATATATTTCCTTCAGAGTTGAGTAGAATCGCCTCATCGTATCCGCGCTGCCTTGCATCTGTAACAGATAGGAGTGAATTCATATACTGGCCACTGGCTTTTGCGGTTGAGGGCATAGATTTATATGAGAATTTCTGATAGGGTGAGACCGTGACATTTACGCCGTTTACTACCCCATCCTCGCCAAGGTATGCACCCCAATAAAATGATGCAATACTAATATTTAGTGGACAATCTTTAGGGTCAACACCTAGGGTATCATATCCATAGAAAATCAAGGGGCGTATATAACATTCAGTCAAATCATTAGCTATGACTATATCCTTACATCCATCGATAATATCTTTTTTTGGTGTATCTACTTTCATACCATACGCCGAGGCAGATGCAAAAAGTCTGTCTATGTGATCATCTAATCTGAAAATTTGGGGTCCGGTATCTGTGTTATAGCACTTTATTCCTTCAAAAACACCACTTCCATAGTGTAATACGTGAGACATAACATGAACCTTGGCATTTTCCCAAGGAATAACTTCGCCATTGTGCCATATATATTTAGAATAATCAGCCATATTGCTATGGTTAATATACGAAAGAAAGTGCTGTATTTTTAGGGATAATTAAGATGTAGGTTCTACTCTCTTATATTCATTTCTATAAAACCAAATAAGAATAAGGATAATTGATATTAGTAAATTGAATTGAACTACTTTTAGATTGAAAGCTAAAGGTATTCCTGTGTCTGCCCTTAGAAATTCTTCAAAAAATCTAAATGTGCAGTAACTAATAATATAGAACCTGAATAGTGCTCCGCTTGTCTTGAATCTATCTTTTATTTTGAGTATTGAAATAAATAATATCGTATTGAAAATTATTTCATAGATAGGAATTGGATGAACTGGGAGGCTGGCTAATGCATCAGCTGAGATTAGATTAGAGTGTCTTTGAATAATATATGGAAATGAATCTTGCGGATACTGAATAGCCCAAGGTAAACTTGTATGGCTACCATAGCAGCACCCACCTAGAAGACAGCCAATTCTACCCACTAGATGACCAATTGGTATCGCAACTGCAAATGCATCACCCGTAGACTCCTTATGCCCTATAATTATTTTAAATATTTCAACTCCTAAAAATCCCCCAAGTATTCCCCCAAGTACAGACATCCCAGAAATATCAAAATCAAATATTTTCTTCAGGGTATCATCAGAACCAAACAGGAGTGTATTAAATAGTAATGAACCAGTTGTCGCACCCACAAAACATCCAGACATTGCAAACATCAGATTTTCAATATCCCATTTTCTTCTTTTTACCTCAAGATAAAAAATAAATACACCTACATAGACGCCCAGTAAAAAGAATGCGTTATATGAGTATACAGGGAAATTAAATGGCAGATGAATTATCGGATGCATTGTCTCGCTCTGGTTCTATAGATATAATAATTAAGCCAACAATTCCAGTGACTGCGCCAACAACAAGCCACTTGTATGGATTAAAACCTTTATTCAGTGCAACATATGAAGTAGATGAGGCAAAAAAGACAGTATACCAAAAAATAATATTCATGGTTCTAATCTATAGATATACGCCAAGAATCTTCACCACTCAGTGGTATATGAACATAAGGGCTACCAGCATTCTTCCCCAAGTTATATCCAGTCTGCGCAGAAAGCGCTGTACCTGCGGCTGTAATCCCCAAACATGCAATCACTGGCACTTGAGATTCATTGTTAAGTGAGCCCATAGCCATCCCCACGGCCCAGCCTGCTAATGCACTCGGATAAACTCCTGTCGCGGCACCTACTAATCCACCAGCAAGACCGCCCAAAACATTATCTTTAGATAAATTATCTACTTGAATAGATATATAAGCTATATTATTAAGATCTAGAGATACAACTGCGCCCTTTTTATTAATCAAATTTATATCACTAGTATTAATATCATAGGAAACAAAGGTATACAGAGGCCTCTTTTTATTTATTTTAACAGGCATACCTTTTCTTATCTCAATGGAGGTATTTGTTTTATAGTTACTTAACGTTATACTATCAGTAAAAATATCTTTCTCAACTGCGTATACTGAAGTAAATAAATCTTTATATTCAAATTCTGTGATTCCAAGGAACACATTTACTGAGGAAAGTATAATCGAAAGCAGTAGTATATTCTTTATGTTTCTCATAGCACTAATTTACATCCTGTGAGGATAAATCCGCTACATCAATTTCCCAGGAATTCTCTCCATTTAGATGGAAGTGGAAAAAAGGATTCTCTATATTGGCACCCTTGGCATACCCATACTGAGCAGATTTTATAGCCCCAGCCAGAGCAATGCCCTGCGTAACAATCATTCCAGTAGAGCTCATCCCATAGTCCTGATGCCCAGGAAAGAAAGTCATCCCCACTACACACCCAGTCATCATACTCGGAATCATACCTAGATATCCACCGATAACACCACCCAGTATACCTGTAAAAACATTCTTTTCTATGTAATTTAACCTCATGGAGATAGTTGATATATCAGATAAACTAATAGCTATAATTTTTGATTTTTTATTCTTTAGTAGTATTTTATTTTCTCTCTCACTATAAGCCGAAAAATAGTACGTTTTTAATTTCTTATTAATTCTCACCTCAGTACCTTCATTAATTAGGATTGAAGCATCATCCTTATGCTTTAATACTATAGAGCTACTATAGCTATCTTGGCTCTGATTAGCCTGGATACTAGGCAGTAAATCACTGAATTGGATTTTAGTGTAATCAGAGAGTATCTGAAAAGATGATACCATAATTCCTAGTAATAGTATTTTTTTGATATTTATCATTCGGGGATTATTGATTCCTGGATAGTTTTCAATCTCTCTATTTTATCATCTCTATAAAAAAGGTTCATAGTCTCAAATGGAATCATCTTATTATCTTTATTTACAATGTGAACACAACTCTTTTTAACTGACCGAACATCAAAGTCATATGCATCCATGAACTGGAGTATAATCACTCTAAATATATTCTCATATCCCAGCTTTGGAGCAACAATCTTTGGGAGGCAGCAAAGCAGTGAATGAACGCTTGATGCTAGCCCATCACCAGACTGCGATGTAGAGAATACCTTAACCAGTTTATCTTGAAGCCCCTTATCTTGCTCAAGTAAAATTGTATTCCTAGTATCTAAAAATACAGATGGGTCGAGCATACTGGTTAGAGGTGTTACCTTCCCTCCAAACTTAAGTGCATATGACATCGCTATTGAATCAGGGTTACATGGTACAGGAATAATGTCCTCTGGCTTAAATAGGTCAGATTGAGAGAGAATATCATCTCTGGCCTCAGTTAAGCTATATTTATTTATTTTTGGATCAAAATTCTCTACTCTTCCAGCAAACTGAGTGGGCTGAAATGTCACGCCTCTAATACACTTCTGCTTTGTTGCAAAATCTATGATATCTCCAAGCTCATCATTATTTAGTCCCTTCTCCACTGTTGCAACTAGTGTCGTATGTATATTGTGTTTATTTAGCCTATCTAGGCACTTGCTGCGGACTTCTGTGAGATCTTTCCCTCTCATTTTTTTTAGCACCTCTGGTCTAAAAGAGTCAAATTGCAGGTATATCTCTACAGATGTATTATCTGTTCCAACCGCATCGTATGTCTTTAGCCTCTGTGCAAATTCATCGCTCTGAGAAATTTTTATTCCATTGGTATTTACCATTATATGTCTAATTGGAAGTGTAACTGCATAGTCAAGGATGGAGAAAAAATCAGGGTGTATCGTTGGTTCTCCACCACTTATTTGAACAATATCTGGCTCACCTTCATGCTCAACAACAGAGTCAAGCATTGCCTTTATTTCATCTAACGTTCTATGCCGTCCATACGTTGGGCTTGAACCTGCATAGCATGTGGGGCAAGTTAGATTACACCTATCTGTAACTTCAACTATACTCACACAGGAGTGCTGCTCATGGTCAACGCAAAGACCACAGTCATATGGACATCCATACTTAACCGGCATATCCATTTTAACAGGTGTTTCTCCTGGTTTTATATACTCCCTACATCTCTTGTAGTACTCAATATCAGTTGCTACAAGCACCTTCTCTTTACCATGTATGGGGCAATGTTTCAGAAGATAGACGTTTCCATTTTGGAAGACTACCTTAGCATCAATTAGATTCAGGCAAGTTGTGCATAGGCTTCGTGTCAAGTCATAGTATGTATAGTTTCTAACACCCATATAAAGAAGTTAAGAAATAATAACTATTAAAAGATTTTAATTTTCCCTTTTAAAATATGAAAGAACATCACGAAATCAGCCTTCAAGCTATATAAGGGATACTTGAAAGTTGCAGGAGTGTTCTTCTCAATAAAAATATGTGAGAACCATGCAAAGCCATATCCCATTAAAGGCGCAAAGAATAGATAAAGAGAATCATATGTATAAAAATATAAAAATAAAGAAACAAATACTAAGGCAGTACCAATAAAATGAAAGATCTTTGTTCCTGCCTTAGAATGTTCAGATAAATAAAACTTATAGAAATCAGAAAAAGAATTAAAACTCACAGTAATTACAAGCTACTTCTTATCTTTAGTTGCCTTTGGCCTAGGCTTTAATTTCACTGGGTTATCAGACTTTTTAGTAACTTTATCTTTTACTTTGTCTTCTTTTAAATTTACATCAGAATTTCTTGGATCAAGGTAACGACTATCTTTCTTTCCAAGTGGCTTTAGATGCCTTCTTGATTCTCTCTGAATCTTCTTGGGATACTTACTCTGGAGACGCTTTAACTTCTTTTTATATGCATCTTTAAGATTATCTATTTCTTGTTTTTGCTGTTTTTTTAGAGTTTTCCTTTTAAGGTCATATTTCTCATTAATCTGATTTCTCTGAGATGCAAACTCTTTTTTTAATTGATTTAGCTCCTGCTGTGCATCTGGGTCAGTTGTCTGGACCTTATCAATAAAGGTATGATCCCTGTTCTTACCTTTGGAATCTATCACCTCTGCTGAATAAATCAATGAAACTGCTATAACTGTAATTATAATTTTAATCATAATTCCTCCATTTATAAATTTTACTTCCTAAACCTCAATATGTTTCCATTTTCCTTGTAATACTCTAAATATAATCAAGGATGCCTCAATAATCAAAAATACTGCAAATGCAATCCATGGACCAGGCAATCCTAAATTTAATTTTATACCAAGTATATAGCTCAATGGAACAAATACTCCCCAACTTGCTACTATACCCAGATAACCTGTAAACTTTGTATCGCCAGCACCAGATAAAGCAAACCAAAGGGTTATAGCAAAGGCATCAACAAACTGAATCATTCCTACCCATGGGAGAATCTTAACTCCTAAGGATATGACCTCCTGATCACTTGTAAATACAGGGAGAATAAAATGAGGGAAAAAGATAAAGACCAATCCCATTGAACCCATTATCATTAGCGATCCTCTTAAACCTTCAACCATTGACTGTGTTGCCTTGACTACATTTTTCTTGCCAAGATATTTACCTACAAGCGTTGCACAGGCCTGCCCAACACCAACGGCAGGCAAGAAAGATGCATGAGCAACAGCAAAAACAACTTGAG
>CEOP01131530.1_pt1 | contig 11418 bp, 8 predicted proteins | sample 361301 | NCBI WGS metagenome assembly CEOP01 (sample SAMEA2619548, study PRJEB7988) | marine metagenome | biome: marine biome (ENVO:00000447); feature: deep chlorophyll maximum layer (ENVO:xxxxxxxx); material: "saline water (ENVO:00002010), including plankton (ENVO:xxxxxxxx)" | depth 55 m
TATTATAAAAATAGAAAAGGCGAAATTATTTCAAAAGCCATTAGCACCAAAACTCAAAAACCAGGTCAAGATTTATATCTTACTATTGATAGTAATATTCAATTTTTTACATACAAGAAGTTAGCAGAAGCCATAAAGGAAACCAAAGCTAAAAGTGGGACCGCAATTGTTTTGGATAATTCAAGTGGTGAAATTTTAGCAATGGCCAGTTATCCTTCATACAATCCCAATAATCCAAATAGAAAACCTCAAAAAAATGGAGCACTTCTTGATAAGTACGAACCAGGATCTGTTTTAAAACCTATTGCTATGGCTAAGGCAATTGATTTGGAGCTTGTAGATGTAGATGATTCTTTTGATACCTCGCCTGGTTATATTTCTTTAAATAATTATTCTATAAGTGACTATAAAAATCATGGAGTATTAAAAGCATATGAAATTATTACTTACTCAAGCCAGGTTGGAGCATCGAAAATTGCCTTAATGCTTGGTGCTGATAATATTATTTCGACATACAAAAAATTTGGTTTCAGCAAACCAATCAATGTTAATTTTCCTTCTGCAACATTTGGACAGATTAATAATAGAGAAAATATGTCAGACATAGAAATTGCCAACCTTGGTTTTGGCTATGGCCTTGATGCAAGCCCATTTCAAATTGCATCGGCCTTTTCAGTCTTTGCAAATGAAGGTGTTTATAAAGAGTTCACATTAATCATGAATGATCAATATAAGTATGAAGAGGAAGTTATCTCCAAAGAGACAGCAAATAAAATATTATTTTCTTTACAAGATGTTGTTGAGAACGGATCAGGGCGAAAAGCAAAAGTATCAGGATTTAATGTAGGTGGCAAGACAGGAACATCTCATAAGAGCGAAAAGGGAGGCGGATATGCAAAAAGCATTTATACAGCATCATTTGCTGGGATAGCACCCATAGAGAGTAAAGACCTCACCATTTTTGTTTCCATTTACCAACCTGGCTTAAATGCTTATACAGGTGGAGATATAGCAGCACCTTTGTTCGCAGAAATTGCTTCTGATACTCTTAATTATTTAGGATATTTTGAGAGTGAATGAATTAGAAAAAATATTAGGTGTAACTTTTCCAAATAATACAGTTATTACCAATGCAACTAATACAACAAAAAAAGTTGAGAAGAATTCTATTTTTTTTGGTCTGCAAGGCACTAAAGTCCATGGGAGTAAATATATAGAAGAAGCTATAGAATTAGGTGCTTCTGTCGCAGTTCATGATGATCCAAACTTTAAAATTAATAATAAAGATTTAGAGAATAAAATTTTCTATATTAAAGATATAGATAAACGATGGAGCGAAGTTGATGAAATAAATGATTATCCTGGGACAACTCTTACCTATAATGAATTTGAAGAAGAATGCTATGACAATGCAGATGGAGTAAACAGATGTGATATTTATAATAAATTATTGTTATTTCTTTGCGAATTAAATTCAGACTGTAAATTTGTTAATAGTAGAGGAATAATACCAGTAATTAATGGTTTTACAGGAACTAATGGTAAAACAACATCTGCATATATGGCTTCTCAATTAGGCGCAAAAGTCCATTACAGTGAGAGAAGTGCGTTTTCAATATATATAGGCACTCTTGGGTTTCAATATTCGTACTATCACTACACTAAGAACAAAGCAATAAATACAAATTTCGATACTTCCTTATCAAATAATACTACCCCAGATATTTTTGAAATATTTGAAATACTTAAAAAAATATCAGATGAAATATCTATAGAATATATTGATGAACTCTTCAATGATAAACAATTACTTAGAATTAACATTGAGCTATCTTCTCATGCTCTCGATCAAGGCAGATTAAAATACATCCCTTTCGATAATGTAGCATTAATGAATATAGGTTCGGACCATTTAGACTATCATAAAAACTTATATGAGTATGAGAAAAGTAAATTGAAAATATTTGATCTCGTTCATAAAGGAGGACAAAAATATATTGGCATAGACAGTATTAATATAAAAAGTAGAGCTTTTAAAGAATATTTTACGAATCAAGAAAAACCACAGACCATAAGTTTTAAAGATAAGTCAGCTAATTTTTATTGCCAAATTAATAAGCCTACTGATATAAATCAAGAAAATACATTTAAAATAATTAAAAACACAAATTTTGAGAGACATCAGTTTTTTAGATCTGCTAGAAATCCTCTTACAGGCGAACAAATAGGCGGAATATCTCTTGTATCATCTCATTCAGATGAAGAGGTATTTATTAATAATAAAAAATCAGACTATTACACTAATTTATTAAAAGAAAAAGGTCATATTTTTATAAAAGAAGATTTGGGGTTTGTAACAATTAAGACCCTCAAAAGTGATAGAGACTACATATGCAAAATATTCCCGGAATATAATATTGAGAATTTAGTATTCAGTCTTGCATTGACTTTAAACAGCCTAACTGATGTTACAGCTTTAATTTTTTATGATTTTGAAGATAGTGACGTACTTTTTACAGAATATAGAGATAGGGAGTTTGATTACATGAACTATGGACATAGAGTCCCAATAATCTTAAATGACCGTGTTCAGCTACCTCCTGGAAGAGCTGAACTCATATCTGATATACCTGCTAACATAATTATTGATTATGCTCATAATTCTGAAGGTTTTAATTTATTTTTATCATCCATTAAACACAGTTTTCAAAAATTAGTTGTTATTTTTGGTTGCGGGGGAAACAGAGATAAAGAAAAAAGACCACAAATGCTTGGTGCAGCAATTCAATACGGGGATAAAATTATTTTCACATCAGATAATTCTAGAAATGAAAAATTTAAAGATATTTTTAATGATGCTGCAAAGGGAAACGATATAAAAGATGTTTTAATAATTGAGAATAGAAAAGAAGCGATTATCCATGGCACAAAGTTAATCGATAAAAATGATTGCTTGGTTATCCTTGGAAAAGGACATGAAGAAACCCAAGAAATTAATGGGGAAATAACGCATTTTAGTGATTACGAGGTAGTTCATGAAATTTATAAGTAATTCTAATGATTTATTAAAATTTCTTGGAAAGCCTGTTAAAAGGAATATAGAAATAAAATCTATTTCTACCGATACTCGAACATTAAAAAAAGATTCTTTATTTATTGCCATAAAAGGGAATTTCTTTGATGGAAATGACTATATTAAAGAGGCTCTTAAGAAAGGATCAAGTCTTGTAATAACTGACAACAAAAAATTTAAAGACTCAAAGAATAAAAAAATTATTTACGTAAATAGTTCACTGCTAGCTTTAAAAAAAATAACAAAAAATATTATTAAACAGTATGAAGGAAATATTATCGGAATTACTGGCAGTAATGGAAAGACCACTACTACAAAGATAATTGCTAACTCTCTAAAGAGCAGTTCTAGCACTCTTAAGAACTTCAATAATGAAATTGGAATGCCATTAAGCATATTAAATGCTAACACTAAGTCAAAAAATCTTGTTATTGAGATGGGCGCAGCAAAGCCAAAAGATATTCATTACTTAAGCTCAATTCTGAAGCCTAATGTCGGACTCATAACAAATATTGGTAACTCTCATTTAGAGAATTTAAAAAATGTTCAAGGCGTGTTAAATGTTAAATCAGAATTAGTTCCAAATATTAAACATAATGGTTTTTTAGTGGTACCAAACGAGAATCCTAAACATTTAAAATTTTGGCGTAACATAAGAAGTGATATTCATATTAGAACATTTGGACTTAAATCAAATGCAGATTTTTACCCAAGTAATATTGTTATGGATTCAAATAAAACGGAATTTAAAATTTGTTCTAAAAAATATAATTTAACAATTCCAATTTCAACAACTTTACTAGGTGACCATAATATAAAAAATATTTTAGCTGCCTTCGCTGTAACTTATTGTATTAATAATCCTGAAGAAGCCTTTCTTAGTGGAATTAAGAAATTATCAGTTAACGATATGAGACAGAAACAATCTAGATGGATCAGCGGCTCCCTCTTAATTGACGATACTTATAATGCAAATCCTGAATCTGTTAAAAAATCTATAGATCTAACTAAAAACTTCAACAACGAGAGAACTATTTTCATTTTAGGTGATATGAAAGAGCTTGGCAGATATAGAAAGAAACTTCATCAGGAAGTTGGTGCTTATGCAAAGAAACAAAAAGTAGATTTATTTATAGGTTTTGGAGACTTAACACGCTTTTCTGCAGATGCTTTCGGTAAAAATGGCTTTTTCTTTAGTGATAAAGAACAAATGCACGAATTTTTAGTTAATAATATTCAAAGAAAAGATTTAGTAATTCTAAAAGGCTCAAGGGGAATGCAAATGGAACAATTCATCAATACTCAAAGAGGAGATTCATAGATGTTTGAGTATTTAGGAACAATTTTAGTAGATTTTGATCCAGGCTTTGATATTTTAAGATACCTTACTGTTAGGACAATTGGCGGCACCGTTACCGCACTTCTTATATCTATTTTACTAGGACCTTTAGTTATAAATCTTTTAAAGAGATTTCAGTTTGAACAGCATGTCAGAGCCGATGGGCCTAAAAGTCACTATAAAAAAACTGGCACTCCTACCATGGGTGGATTGCTTATTCTAATGTCCCTTGTAATATCAACACTACTTTGGGCTGATCTAGGTAATCGTTACATATGGGTAGTTCTTTTTGTCACTATCTCCTTTGGTTTTGTTGGATTTCTAGATGACTTCATTAAAATTAAATCAAAAAGTTCGGATGGACTATCAAGTAAACAAAAAATTATTCTTCAAACTTTATTTGCATCTATTGCAACTACGTTTCTATATTTCTCTGCTGAGACCTCACCTGAAACCGCTTTTATTGTTCCTTTTTATAAAGATCTCTTGATAAGCATGAGCCCATTTTTATTTATATTTTTAGGTTCATTTGTTGTCGTTGGATCATCCAATGCCGTTAATTTAACAGATGGCTTAGATGGATTGGCAATATTACCAACAATACTTATAGCAGGGGCTTTAGGGTTAATTGCTTATGGGATGGGAAATATCTTAATTGCAGATTATCTTTACTTGCCTCATTTAGAGATATCTGGGGAATTAGTTGTTTTCTGTGGTGCCTTAATAGGATCTGGTATAGGATTTTTATGGTACAACACTTATCCAGCACAAATTTTTATGGGTGATGTAGGCTCGCTTACTTTAGGAGCCATCCTCGGAACAATTGCAGTAATATTAAGACATGAATTAGTCTTTGCAATAATGGCTGGAGTCTTTGTTATGGAAACCTTAAGTGTTGCCATCCAAGTTATATCTTTTAAATTAAGAGGAAAAAGAGTTTTTCTAATGGCACCAATTCATCATCACTTTGAATTAAAGGGCTGGGAAGAGCCCAAAATTATTGTTAGGTTTTGGATAATAACTATTATTTTAATTTTAGTTGCATTAGCAACCTTAAAAATTAGGTAAATTCTAAGCTTTGTGAAGTCTTTAATATATGGCTACGGGATTACTGGAAAATCAATAGAAAGATATCTCATAAAAAATAATATCGATTATAAAATATATGATGATAATAAAGATCTTTATACATCAGATAAATTTACCAATATTCTCAAAGATAATTGGGATGTCATTTACTGCAGTCCTGGCATTAACAAAGCAGATTTTGAGGAACTAAAATTTATTGCCAAAGAAGATGTTCTAACCGATTTAGATATATTTATGGCACAAGATACTTCTATAAAAATTGGTATAACTGGCACGAATAGAAAAAGTACAACCTGTTTTCATCTTCATCAACTTTTAAGTAAAGATTATGCTGTAAATTTAATAGGCAATATTGGAGAACCTGTTCTCGATTATTTAAATACAGGAGCTAAGTTTTCAATAATTGAATTTTCAAGTCAGCAGCTAGATAAATTAAAAGAAATCAAACTAGATTATGGCGTTTTATTAAATATTGCTCCAGATCATATTGACTACCACGGAAGCTTTGAAGAATATAAATCTTCTAAGGATAGGATCCTAGAAGCTAAAGAAAAATCTTACGAAAATAATCCATATAAATTATTTCATTGGATTACAGGAAAGGAAGCAGAAGCAATTAATTTAAAGAATCTACCTTTTAGATTTGAAATCATTACAAAATCAATTATTAATGATTCCAAATCAACTAATATGCATTCATTAGATTACGCTATTAAAAAAGCAAATCAGCATTTTAATGATGATAAATACAATCTAATTATTTGTGGAAATCCAGCAAAAGAAGACTTCAGAACATTTAACCCTGATGGTCCAGAGCATACTTTTATCTTTGGATTACACGCAAATGAAATCAATAAATGCATTAATCATTCAGAAAAAAAACTCCATAAAAATTTATCTGATGTCTTAATTGAAATCTCGAATAATAAAAACCAGAATATTTTATTTTCTCCAGGTTATCCAAGTGGAGATGATTTTAAAAATTTTGAAGAAAGAGGAGAGTATTTTAATAAATTGGTTCATGAAATTTTACTTAAATGATTTATAGAAATAATATTTTTCTTTCAGTTTCTTTTATTGGATTAATTAGTCTTGGACTAGTAATGGTAACTTCTTCAAGTATTTATATTGCAGATAACTTAACTGGAAACCCTTTTCATTTTGCAACAAGACAAGCCTTATTTATTGGAATCGGTATTTTAGTATTTACCATTTTTCTTTCTACACCATCTACATTTTTAGAAAAAATAGATTGGCTTTTTCTACTCATTAGTATTGTTCTTCTTATCGCTCTCTTTCTTCCTGGGGTTGGAACTGAGGTCAATGGAAGCATTAGATGGATTAGATTTGGTCCTATTAATATCCAACCAGCTGAAGTTTGTAAATTTAGCATGATTTTATACACTTCTGGTTACTGTGTAAGAAGAATGGATGAAATAAGTACTCTTAGAGGTTTTCTTAAGCCTTTGATGTTACTAGGATTAGTCTCTTTTCTAATATTATCTCAACCAGATCTTGGAACTACAGCAATAATATGCGCATTAGTAGTAGCTATCTTATTTTTTGCTGGTATATCTTTTTTTCAATTTATATTGCTTCTTCTTTTGATGGGAACTTTAGGATTTATTGCTATATATTTCACACCATTTAGATTAACTAGAGTGATGTCATTTATGGATCCATTTTTAGTACAACAAGGTGCAGGATGGCAACTAAGCAACTCATTAATTGGAATTGGTCAGGCAAATTGGATAGGACTAGGCCTTGGAAATAGTTTTCAAAAAAATTTATTTCTTCCAGAAGCTCATACAGACTTTATTTTTGCAATTCTTGTTGAAGAGCTAGGAATGCTTGGAGTTATTTTTTTAATTTCACTTTACTCACTTATGATTTTTGCAATTTTTTCAATAGCTATGGAATCTTTAGCACTTAAGAGATTTTTTCAGGGCTTTGTATCTTTTGGTATTGGATTTTTAATATCAATACAAGCGCTTTTTAATTTAGCAGTTAATATAGGCCTTCTTCCTACAAAAGGTTTAACATTACCCTTTATAAGCTATGGAGGAACTAGCATCATAATAATGATGGCTTTTATTGGAATAGTTTTAAGAATTAATAATGAAAATAGATTTTATTAATATATGAATATTTTAATTGCTGCAGCAAAGACAGGGGGGCACATATATCCGGCAGTATCTGTTGGAAGTGAATTCATTAATAAAAGCCATAATGTAATCTTTTTAGGATCAAATAATACTCTAGAAAAAAATGCTCTTAAGAATCAACCCGATATTCAATATGAATCAATACTAATGAAAGGTTTTAGAGGTAACGGATTTGTAAGCAAGTTATTAGTTTTATTTAACCTACCTCTAAATACCTATACGTTAATTAAGCTAATTAAAAAAAATAATATAGATATTGTGATTGTATTTGGTGGATTTATTACAATTCCAGTTTCTTTAGCTGCACTAATTCTTAGAAAGCCAATATATGTCCACGAGCAAAATACAATTTTAGGCTCAGCTAATAAAATATCTTCAATCTTTTCAAAGAAAAACTTTCTTGGAATGCCTCTGCACAATAATAATCTTAAAAAATCAGAGCTTGTTGGCAATCCAATTCGAAAAGCATTTAAGCCTTTATTACAAAAAAAATATGATGAAAACATTCATATATATATAACTGGAGGAAGCCAGGGAGCAAAATATCTAAATGAAAATCTTCCCCAAATATTGAAACATATTAATCATCCTGTATTTATTAAACATCAATGTGGTTCAGGAAAAAAAGAAGAAGTAGTTAGTTTATATGAGGATTTTAAGAATGTTGAAGTAGAAGAGTTTTTTGATGAGCCTAATTTACTAATAGATTGGTCTGATTTTGTTATATCAAGATCAGGTGCATTAAGCTTGTCAGAAACCATGTCAATGAATAAAGGATCACTTATGATACCTCTGCCCAACGCTATAGATAATCATCAGTATTTCAATGCAAAATATGTTGAAGAAAAAGGAATGGGAATAATTCATGAACAAAAATATGGTATTGAGAATTTAAAGACAGTAATTAATCTTATCTTGAGTGAAAAAAAATATTTAGTTTGGCAAAAAATAAAATTTGAAATTAAACATACTGAAGCAGCAAAAAATATTGTTTCATCTATCCTAAAGCAGAGCAGCTCTTAATGAATCCTTTAAAAAAAATTAAACACATTCATTTTGTTGGCATCGGTGGAGCGGGAATGATTGGAATAGCATATTTACTTTTAAGAAAAGGCTACAAAGTTAGCGGATCAGATATAAATAAATCAAAATCTTTAAGTAATTTAAAGAAAATAGGAGCAAAGGTTTTTTATACACATAATGAAATAAATGTTGGTAAAGCAGATCTAGTAGTAACATCTTCAGCAATAAAAAACTCTAATCCAGAATACAGAATTGCAAAAAGAAAGGGTATTACAATTATTCCTAGAGCGCAGATGTTAGGAAGTTTAATGCGAGGATATGAAAGCATAGCTATTGCTGGAAGTCATGGCAAGACAACTACAACTAGCATGATTGCAAATATATTTAGTGAAGCTCTGTTGAGCCCAACATATATTGTTGGTGGGAAAGTTTTGGGTATTGGAAAAAATTCAGAACTGGGTAGTGGCAATCATCTAATTGCTGAGGCTGATGAAAGCGATGGCTCTTTTTTACACTTACAGCCTGATGTTGGAGTTTTTACAAATATTGATAATGATCACTTAAGTTATTACGAAAATGATATAGAGAAATTATTAAATTCATTTCAAATGTTTGCAGAAAATATACCTTTTTATGGCGCACTTATAATTAATAATGATGATGCAAATGTTAGAAAAGTAGCAAAAAATATTTCAAGAAGACAAATCTCTTTTGGATTCTCCTCAAAAAGTGATTATCAAATTATTAATGCCATTTACAAGAATAATTATCAAACTTTTAATTTAGTTAATAATGTTCTTCAAAAGAAATATTTATTTAGCTTGCCAATGCCTGGAAAACATAACTTGTACAATGCTGCGGCCGCTATAGCTGCAAGTCTTGAAGAAGGAATACCAATAAAATCAATTCAAAAAGGTCTTAAGAATTTTAAAGGGGTTTCAAGAAGATTTGAAAGGCACGAATTAATAATAAAGAAAAAAAATCTAATTTTGATAGATGATTATGGGCATCATCCTGAAGAAATAAGATCAACAATTAACGCTATCCATCAAGCATTTCCAAAGAAAAAGATATGTATGATTTTTCAACCTCACAGATACACTAGAACAGCTCAACTTTATGATGATTTTAAGGACGTTTTATCTATGCCAGATTCACTTCTATTATTTGATATTTATGCAGCTAGCGAAGCTCCTATTAAAGGCATTTCTTCGAAAAAGCTTTTAGAAAGCATCAAGCAAGATGGAAATCTTAATGCAAAACTCACTTCAAATAAATCCATACTAGATGACATTAAAAATTCATACATGGAGTTTGATATTTTGGTAACACAAGGGGCTGGAAGCATTTCATCAGTCTGTGAAACTATAAAAAAGAAATGGCAGAAATAAAAAGTATTATAGTGCTATATGGTGGCGCATCATCTGAGCGAGATATTTCGCTAGAAAGTGGAAAAGGTATTTATGAAGCTTTAGATCAGCTTGGATATTTCGTAATACTAAAAGATTTTAATAATTTAGGAAAATTAGAAGACTTAAAAAAATATGACCTAGTTTTCATAGCCTTACATGGTTTTGAAGGAGAATCAGGCGTCTTACAAAAAGATTTAGACAACCTAGGTATTCTTTATACGGGTTCAAAATATTTATCATGTAAAAATACATGGAATAAATCTAAATTTAAGGATATTTTAGAATCTGCACATATTCCAACGCCAAGAGGTTTTTCAGTTGAAAGAATCCATTCAAACATGCAATCACCATTTAATAACTTTAATAAAAAATACAGTGAAGATATTCAAAATTTATTCCTAAAACCTGAAGAGGATGGTTCAAGTGTAGATATCTTTGAGGTTAATAGCGAAAGTGATCTTGAACAGGCGATAAGAGATGCACAAAACCCAAATAGAGCATTTATATTTGAGGAATCAATTAAATTTAAAGAATTTACAGTTTCAATTTTAGATAACAAATGTTTGCCAATCATTGAAATTAAGACTACTAATAGCTTTTATGACTATGATGCAAAATATATTTCAGATACTACTCAATTAATAGAGGCTGATTTAGACGAAAAAAATAAAAATAAGATTCATAATATGGCTTTAAATGCCTTTAAAGAATTAGGCTGCTTAAAATGGGGAAGAGTAGATATTCTTCAAGATCAGAATCAACGCTTGTATATCTTGGAAATTAATACTGTGCCTGGAATGACTTCACATAGCTGCCTTCCAAGAGCAGCGGAGATATCAGGGATTTCATATAAAGATCTTGTCCAAATAATTATTCAAGATGTTCAATTATAAATACTTCTTTCCGGTAGTTTTATTAATAATATTATCTTCATGCAATAACTTTAAGAACATTGAAGTATTTTTTGAAGATGGTTTTTTGTATTCAGCACAAAAAGATCTGATATCTGAATTAAAACTTGTTAAAACTAGGAAAGAAATCAAAACAACTTTATTAAAACAAGAATGGATTGAGGAATTTAAGATAAAATTCAGGATTAATGGCAATATAAAAGTAATTGTTAAAACCAAGATTCCTATTTTCATCTGGAATGAGAAATATTTTGTTGATACTAATATGAAGACATTTAATTTTGATGAATCTATCCATCATTTAATCAATGTATTTTGTCCTAGTAATCAGCTTAATGAAGCAAGAGATTTAATAGATTTTATAAATACCTCTTCAGTATCAGATCAAATTAGTTTTAAGAAACTT
>CEOP01024185.1_pt1 | contig 11402 bp, 11 predicted proteins | sample 361301 | NCBI WGS metagenome assembly CEOP01 (sample SAMEA2619548, study PRJEB7988) | marine metagenome | biome: marine biome (ENVO:00000447); feature: deep chlorophyll maximum layer (ENVO:xxxxxxxx); material: "saline water (ENVO:00002010), including plankton (ENVO:xxxxxxxx)" | depth 55 m
CAGGCGTAGGATGGAACACTTACTCCAGCGTGTAACTCCCATGGTTTCAATTGATGACCACACAAATTTCGGATGGGTTGGAATCCTGCATCTAAAGATGGCTGAGCTGCAGCAGCACCAACCTTGTACCAAGGGGTTCCTGGATGTAGCATTTCTATTGCAGCGTCTCTGGATTCTCTTGCAGCATTTATTTGGTCGGTATGTTTGCCTTTGTTTCCAACTTCTAATGTTAGAGCATTATCTCCAATATGGCCATTGATATGAACGCCAACATCTAATTTTACTAGATCTCCATTTTGGAACGTCATTTCCCTTTCCCAACCTTCGGGGGCTGTAACCGAGTGATCAGTAGTATAGTGTGCAGCTAAATCATTGACTGCAATCGTCACTGGAAACGCAGGGTTACCACCATTTCTACGAATGAACCTTTCAGCACTTTGGATTACAGAATCCCATGTTTTGCCGACCGTGATTTCTTCACGCATAGCCTCCAAGGTTCGTCTTGCGACATGGCCAGCATCGTGCCAATACTTCAGGCTGGAATCGTCCACCATCTCATCACGTCTGAGTGAGGTACAACGCCCTCTCTCATAACGGTTAGCCTCCACCCACGTTTCTGAGATTCATCGAGTTCAAGGCGGATAAACGTGCTACCAAGGCCATTTGGACACGTCCCAGGGACAAATTTTGGTACATTTAAATTTCTTGCAGCAATCTCTGTGTCGCATTCCGGAGAAACGCCAGACTCATTTGCTGACGTTGCGGTAATTGCACCATGCTCTTCAGCAAGTAAGATTGCAGCAGGATGAGAAAAAACTCGAATAGCGATTTGATTCCCACCAAGTCGTTTATCCACTGATTCGATAGCAGGTAAAATAACTGTAATTCCACCTTTGGTAAAGGAATCTAAAAAGTGATTCAAGAATTCTGGGATTATGACCAATGATGAAACCTGCTCAATATTAGCAACACCTAAACTAACTGGCATATTTTCAGGTCGGTTTTTTGTAGAGAATAAATTATCCAAACCTGTAGCAATCGGAAGACATCCAAGTCCAGGAAGTGTACTTGTTGGGTAAACGATCAACCCACCCGATTCCAGGTGTTGTCTCACTAAATCACGCCCTGACCCATTCTTTGACATGGTTTTGAGCAATTTGTGCAGCCAATTCCTTATCTTCGGTTTTCACCAATAATTTACCACTTGGATATAGGGTTAGTTCAGCAGGACCAGAAAAAGTCCATGCTAAACGGGTTTGAATTCCAATCGTATAGCCAGCTTGTTCAATTTTCTTACCCACCGCTTCAAGGTCCACCTTGTCTATACTATCAACTTCAATTTGCCATGCAGATTTATTTCCACACATTTCCATAACAAACGAATCGTCTGACAAAACAAATCCTCCTCATAGGTCGGGTTTATCTGGCATCTCTATCGAAGGTCCTGAACTACTATCTGGCGGTCCAGAAGGCGGACCAGCAGGTGGCCCGGAAGGGGGTCCAGAAGGCGGACCAGTAGGTGGTCCGGAAGGAGGTCCAGCAGGTGGCCCAGAAGGCGGACCAGTAGGTGGCCCGGAAGGAGGCCCAGATGGCGGCTCAGTAGCAACCTCCTCGGAAGCAGTAGGCTCTGGAGTGGATGGAGGAGTAGGTGGTCCAGATGGAGGTTTAGGCGGAGGTGTAGATGGGATTACTGGTGGTGTGGGTGGGGGCGTAGATGGGATTACTGGAGGAGTAGGTGGTCCAGGCGGAGGCAGAGGGACCTCAGTTGTAAGACTTGGAGTAGGCGCTTCTCTTACAGATGGAGATGCTGCGGTATGTGCAAGTAACGGGTCTTCGGTTCGTGAAGGCTGCGAAAGCGGTGCTTCTCTAATCGGATTGGCATTCAAGATAGGAGCATCGTGTGCTCCTTGACTAGAAGTGGAAGTCAGACCAGTAGATAATTTGTCTAAATCTGCTTTGATCAGAGTTTCTCCACCCTGTGAATTCTCAGCTGCATATGATGTCAACACCACCTTAGTAGGGTCAATCATTTCACGCTCCTTAACATTTCCAAAGTCACCAAGGTTTTGGTCGAACGCTCCAGAGAAAAGGGACGAACCAATATTGCTACTCAACTTTCTACCTTGTGTTACACTATATTCAAAATCATAAGCATAAGGACCCATCTTTATCTCATCAGATGAACCCTTTAGGACAAAAGTCCATTCCCCGGAATCTAGAGGGAATTCAAAAGTCCATTCTCTTTGAATACCAGGTCCTAGGCTAGTTACACCTTCTTGCGAGTAATGTTTAGCACCGGAATTAGTGATGATTGAAACCTCTAATCCACCCATTGGAACTGGAGCCTCGTTAGAAATTGAAATCGATGCAATTATTACATCTTCATCATCATCATTAATATCCATTTTAACAGTAATGACTTCTGCTTGTAGAGAGCCACTATTTGCCGAAGTTGGTACACTCATGTCGCTCGCCTACCTTGCCACTAACGCAACCATACTTGAAGACCACGATAACAGGAGCGTCTATCTGAGCCCACCACGGGTGTTTACTGGAAGCGACCAATCAACTGCAGCAACTGTATGATTTGCTAAATCTATGGGGCTCCTTTTTGTTTCGTGCCTCCAAGTCATAAAAGCATCCCATAGCCCGAATAGAACTCCAAAAAATGGAATGACATACTTGACTTTGTGAGCGGCTCTCCTTCCCCAATGCTCAATCCCCAATAGGCTACCATCATCATGTACTATTGCGATACGCATTGCTCTTTGACCTAATGAGCGGCCATAATGCCGCCCTGTATATTTGAAATAAAGCCAATAAAATGTCAAGTGAATTATCCACGAACCGATTACATATGGTGCATTTGAAGTTAGTAAGAGGTCGATGGCCATTACATAATTGAAGAATCGGTTTTGGGTTAACAATGCAATGACGATTGTAATCAGAAAGGCATCCAATGCCAAGCCAACAATCCTTTTCCAAATCGGAGCGATAAGCATACCCTCTGGCGCTGTTGCTGCAACAGCTGCTTGAGCCATTGTTCCCGGTTTATGGACGCTAACAGGTGAGTCCGCCATGGCGGGGGGTTGGGTCATACCTTTGAAAGGGTGGCCCTCAAGAATTTACGATATGCCAAGCCATTAGATTAGACTCAGAGATCCAATCAAGCCAACTTGCCCATGTAGCATCATTGCGCAAGGTTCTGTCATCGCCAACAACAATCAAACCTCTTTTTGCTCTGGTAAGTGCAACATTTAGTCTACGATAGTTTGAGAGGAATCCGACTTTACCCGCTTCATTCGCTCTTACAGTTGATAGCACAATGATTTCCTTTTCTCGCCCCTGGTAGCCATCAACTGATTTCACTTCCAATCCTTCAATTTCCCCATCAATCATTGTTCGAATTAGTCTTACTTGACCCGCGTATGGTGAAATAACCCCGATATCCTCTGGCGATAAATCACCAGGAGATAACAAATCGTTCACGATTTGAATAACAGTTGCAGCCTCATCCATATTAGAGCGAGATGACCCCACTTCTTCTTCAATTTCAGCACCATGAACTGGAACGAATGCTACAGGTTTGTCCCAATCTGGCCACAAAAAACCAGCAACTGGGGGCCTGTCTGAGGACGAGCATCCATCTTCCAATCGGTTTTCGTAAAATCTAGCTGAAGGAAATTCACGAATTGTAGGGTGCATTCTGTATTGAGTTGTAAGCATATGAGCGGGTAATCCATTGCTCAGTAATCTCTCGAAAAGGGGAATGTCTAGGCCTCCTTCTTCGGCCCTCTGACTTGTTACAGTAGGCGGCAATTGACGATGGTCACCCACCAGAATTAATTGGCGCGCACCCTTTACGATTGGAACTAATGCTGAAGGCTCAGTGGCTTGAGTCGCCTCATCGATTAGAACGATAGAGAATTTTCGATTTGAAAGTGTGAAATGGCCGGCCCCAATATTTGTTGTACACAATACTTCAGCACTAGCTAATACATCATCTGTGATTCTTTGTTCTAATTCGCGAATTTCACGATAATTCTTGTTAATATCTCGGTGCGCTAGACCCTTATCTTTACCCTTTAAGTCGTGTAATTTGGAGCGCATCCCCTCGGTTTCTTCACGAATAAATGCTATTTCGTCTTGCTTAGGATGCTTGGATACTTGTGCATCTAAAGTTGCATCGCGGAGACTTTCCCTTACTTTTACAGGACGGCCAAATCTGATTGCTTGAACTCCTAAATTTAGTAAACCCTCTAACAGATTATCAACAGCGACATTCGATTCAGCACACGCTAAAATCGGCCCTCGCCCCATGTCGATAAGTGAACGAAGTAAGTGTACAGCAGTGTGAGTTTTGCCAGTTCCGGGTGGGCCCTGAATCATTGTTAATCTTTGACTAACTGCGGTTTCAATAGCAAGCTGTTGGCTTTCATCCAACATCATTCCTTTGAGATTTAACGGACGGATTTTTTGCCCATGAATTCCAGGTGGTCTTTGGGCTGAAGAGACTAGGTCATGCGGTTGGCATAATAGTAAATCTCGCAGCACAGTTCCTCCATCACCTTCTGTTGAGTGAAAAGAGATGAGCGCTTCATGCATCCTATCGTGAGCAACACGATTAGCACCTTTGTCAAGCCTCCAACCCCCTTTGCGTAAATCGCCAGGTTTGTCTTTAGCTACAATTCTGATTCGTGAATTATTTCTATCCAAGACAACTCCTTCAATCACCTTTTCACCCCAAGGTCTCGCCCTTGAGATTATTACCATATCACCATGGCCAAATCTATGGAAAGGAAGGGAGCCACCTCCTCTTGATTCGAATACTAGAATCGGGTCACCAAAAAATCTTCCAGAAGTTCTTCCAACCAAATCGAAAAGAGCAAGTCCTGCACTCAACATTTTTTGTTTGGTCCAATGTTTCCATCTTTGTTCAACTTGGCTTAACTCATCTTCAAGTTCAATTCCAATGAGTGTTGTGAAGCATTCAAAGTGATCTTGAGATTTTCTCCACTTGGCTTCATGTGCCACTTTTTGGGTTTTATTTCCGTTCGGGCGAGTACTCATTCTTCGTACACCTCCCTTCTCGGCCATACCAAAGCGGTGGCGCCGCTGGTATAGCATGTTGTCGGGGGTCGGGAATAGGTGAGACTTAACAACCAAATGAGACGCCGAATATTTGCTGGTGGAAATGTTCAGACGCAAATCGGGCGCAGATATTGAGGGTGAAGTATGCCCTTATTGCGAGTTCGTAAATGATTTGGGCTCAACTACATGTTCACAGTGCTATTACGATTTAAATAAAGCACCAAGAGACCAGGGAGAGCCTATTTCAGCAGAAATTAGCAACTCCATTTTTGATGAATTAATGTCGGATGATGATGATTCTTGGGAAGAAGGAGATGCGTTGGAAGTAGTATTGAGTCTCGATCAAGACCCTTTGGAAATAGATCAATACGAAGCAACTAATTTTGAATCCGAAGAACCGGAGGAAATCGATTTCTTGAAATCATCATCTCCTGAACTGCATAACACTGTAGCGCATGAACCGGCAGAAGTTGATATTGCGGACGTTGGCGATGTAATCGATGGCGTTACTAAGTTAGACTTTTCAAAAGTCGATCCTTTCGATGAAGTTTCTGAACCGGTTCATCAAGGTAAGGGGGCAGTATTCTCCCCTAGCGCCCCGACTAAGTTAGATGATGATTTGCTTGGACACGTTGGTGGCTCAGAATTACCATCACTTCCATCTGATGACTTGTACGAGAACAAAGTAGACCTCACAACAAAAAAGGCTCCTGCGCCCACACCTGCAGTGGTTTTACCATCAAATCCAGTCATCAGAGATTCCATTCCTGAACAAACCGAATCCATTTCAGAACCAGTACCTGAAACTCCGGTTACTGAAGCCATAGCACCAACTCCAGTAGTTGAAAACGAAGAGCCTCAGCCGATTGAATCCGGGCCAATTCCAACCCCTGCCCCTGCGCCAGTCATCGAATCAAGGATTTGGCCTTGGGTTTCTGGAGATGCATGGGATGCACGCCAAGTGCATCGCGAAGTAGTTTTAGCATTGGAGCAAGTAAAGGGTGGCAAAGTCGACCAAGCAACTTCTACAATCGATGCATTAGGGCCTCATCTTACCGATGAAAATATCGATCTCATCTATCATATTGGAATGGTATTGAAACAATTAGGACGTATAGAGGAAGTCAAATCAATGCTCGAAAGAGCAAATTTGGCTATGCCAAATAATGAGCATGTTTCATCAGCAATGGCCCATCTCGGAGTATAGGGGGCCGTATTTTGGATACACCGCAACTTCAAGTTGACAACCAGGTAATTTTACGTCCAATCAATCGACGTATTTTACCAGAGGTTATGGCGGCGTATTTGGAAGACCCTGATGCTGCAAAAGCGGCTCTACCATGGCTAAAAGACGGCGATCTAGCAAGAAGACAAATTGCAGATTTGATGATTGATTTAGAACAGCGCCGTAATGGGGACTCGATTCATTTTTGGGCGATTCATTCGATTGAAGACAATGCCTTTGTAGGAATGGCCGGATTGGGCGATGAACTTCAATTAGCAGCCTCAGCATACAATTTGGGTTACTGGGTACGTAAGGGTTGGAGACAGAAGGGAATTGCTCGTGCATGCGTTGATACAATATTCACTTGGCAATCTCAACGCACTGAACAATCTCTGATTGAAATTACAGTCCATCCTCATAATGAGGCCGGACTAGCAGCGTGCAAATCAATTTGTCAAAAGTGGAATGGACTTGCAATAGAGGGGTTCGTACCTATCGAAATCGACGATAGAACAATCCCCCATGTATTACACTTGGTCCAACTAAATCGTGGTGATTAGATGAAACCGGTCTGGTTGACCGTTGATTCCGACGATATTCGTCACATTCCATCTTCACAAGGACATCCAACTAGGTCGAAAGGAATTCCACATGAGGGAACATCTCCCAAGATGGCCCAGGCTATGAAATCATTCCGAGAATGGCTGGATAGAACCCAAGTCACACTGACAATTTTTGTTATTGCAGATCAATTAGATGACCCTGTTTTCAGTGAATGGTTAAGGGATTTATTAGATAATCACCCACAAGTTACAATCGGTTGCCATGGCTTAACCCATCGTTGTTGGTCAGCTTTTCCCGAAGATGTAGATGGCTTATTGGCAGCTTTGGTTGAAGCCGATGTGAAATTACATAATTTCGCAAAAGATGCATGGAGGCCTTGGTTCAGAGCGCCGGCTGGATATATTGCACCTTGGATGGCACCCGTAATCGTAAAGGCTGGATTCGAATTAGATAGTAGTGTGAATCCTTCATGGTTAGTTCGAGAAAAGGCTGGACCATGGAAAGATTGGAGCGCAGTTGAGAAGGCTTTGAAAGATTCAGGCCTTACAAGTCGTCCTTGGTTGTGCAGATATTCTCTACCAACTTGTGGACCAGCTCTATCAATTCCATTCCTTAGATGGAATGCTAAGCGTGCTTGGAAAAAAATAGGACCGTTTGTACTTCCCGATGAAGCGGAATGTACGGTTTATTGGCATATTTTAGATCATGGGAAATCTCGTGGAAAATGGAAACCGCCTTTGTTATTGTAAGTGTTCCAAAGAACTCAATACCAATATAGTCTAGGGCATATCATGGAGAAGCGGCATTGGAAGCTCCTTCTATTAATTGGAATTTCATTTCACTTCATTGCAGCATACATGATGCCAATTGGATTAGACGCACATGTTCATGCAACCTATGTTACTGACCAAATCGATGATGGAGAAGGCCATCTCGAATGGGGAGAACTTAGACAAGATTCGTCCGACGGGTCGACTCCGGTCGAATATTCCTCTGAAGATAGGTGGTTTGTTTGGCATTTGATTATTCAAATATGGTTCACATTGTTTGGAGTATCTATACTTGCAATGCATGCTTTGGGGCTATTTATTGGCCTTGGATGTCTAGCAACAATATTCTTTGTTACGAAAAATTTGTTCAATGAAGAGCAAGCCCTAAAAATCACAGCTTTAGCCTCAATCTACCCACCATTAATTCGTGCAACAGGGCGACTTTACCAAGAGGGGGCAATCTTGATTATTTCCACGCTTGCAATATATTGTATAATCAAAGCACTACGAAATAAAAACGAATACAAATGGTGGATTTTCCCCATTGTCTCAATTTTTATTATTGCATCATTCAAAGGTATGCCGTTATGGATGGGGGTTTGTGCAATAATTGGAATCTATCTATCCTCAAGAATCAATATGAATCTCCTAATTTTCGTAGTAGTTTCTATTGTAGTTGAGTTATTTGTTGTTTATCGAAATAATATTTCCCTAATGGATTCTAACATTATTCCGGCATTGCTATCTTCATTTATTGCAGCAGTAATTTTCCTCTACCTTGCGGCACTGCTTGGAAGAAATACTCCGAAATTAGAAAGTTCAGATTCTATGATGATCCAAAACGGAGTCTATTTGATTATGGCCGGATTAATTGGTTGGATAGCAGGATTATGGGTCACTGAAGCCCATATAGCAAACGCAAGTATTTTCGAAACACTTTACACACTACGAAACAACCCTCGTTATTTGACATTATTATTCACTCCATTACTATTCATTAGATTACTTAATAATAATTCATATGAATTAATCAATAACCAGAATAGGGGTTTTGCACATTCATTCATTATCATAATGGTGATAATAAATGCTGCAGTTTTATCATATACAGTCGGTGAAAGGGGAACACAAATTATTGGACAACAATTGGGTGATGAAATCACAGAACAGCAAGATATTCTATTCATTTCTGATTCAGATTTACCAATGCATAGAATGTATTCTATGCACATTACCATAGATCCAGAAAGTGACGATTCCAATTTAGCAATTTGGAGAACAAGCGATAGCGGATGGGAAAATGAATTACTAGAATGCGAAGAGTTAGCAAACGTGCATTGGATAGTTGTAGATTATACCGGTATTGATTTGATTCCAGAAAATTGGCAAACTGTTGAAATTGATACAGACGAAACAATCAATTCAGGCTATCAATTATTGAGATGGAGTGAGAATAATGAAAGGTGCCCTTGATGGAATTAAGGTACTGGATTTATCCAGAATTCTAGCAGGCCCATACTGCGCACAAATGCTTGCGGATTTGGGCGCTCAAGTAACTAAAGTCGAGGCTCCTTGGGGAGATGATACTAGAGGGTGGGGCCCACCCTTTCTCAAAGATGGAACTGCTGCTTACCACCTCTCATGTAATCGCGGTAAAGAGATACTTTTTCATAATCTGAAAGAAGACAAAGAAGCGATTCAAGAATTGATTTCTCAATCCGATGTAGTGATTGAAAATTTCCGCCCAGGCCAACTTGAAAGATTGATTGGCCCGATTTCCAAAGATGTGATTTTGTGTTCAATTACCGGATTTGGACAAGACGGTCCAAGGGCTCAAGAACCGGGTTATGATTTGGCACTACAAGCCATGAGTGGTATCATGAGTATTACGGGTGAAGAAGGAGCAGGCCCCGTTAAAGTGGGCGTTGCATGGATTGATATCATCACAGGGTTGTATGCAGGTAATGCAATTTTGGCAGCACTATTCAAGCGCGAAAGAAACGGCAAACATTCACACATTGACATCTCATTATGGGATTGTGCAATTGCATCCTTGGCCAACCAAGGACAAAACCAAATCACAAGCGGGCAAGACCCTGGGTTACTAGGATCAGGCCATCCAAATCTCGTGCCTTATCAGGCATTCCAATCCAGTGATGGCTGGGTTGTTATCGCAGTAGGCTCAGACTCACAATTTGAAAAATTGTCAACCATTCTGGGCTTCAAGAATGACTGGCCTTCTAATGAACAGAGGGTTAATTCTAGAAAAGAGGTTGTTGAGACTGTACAATCAAAGATTCTTGATTTGACAAAAAATCAGGTTTGTGAATTATTGGAAGGAATACCAACATCTCCGATAAATAAAGTCAGTGAAGCTTTAGCAGATGCACAAAGTATCGCAAGAGGCGTGGTTGGTGAATGGAATGGTCATTCTGTTTTAGCCAGTCCATTGCGATTTATCTCAGAAAGAGAATAGTGAAGTTTGTCCGCCGACTCTTACCAGCCCTGCACCTTCGAGTAATTCCATGGCATTGTCAAATCGTTTCTGTGAAAATTGCCTATCATCAACAAGGAATTTTTTCAAACCTTCAACATCAACATCGCCTTGGTTTAATTCAGAATCATCGATTTGTACCACGGGGTGGTTTCTGAAAATCTCTCTAATCTCATCAAGACGTAGTGGTATTTCCTTTTCCTTCGCCTTACAAATTTCCTCAATATTTCCAAACTCCTTGATCAGTTTAAGGCCGGTCTTTGGCCCGATTCCTTTGATTCCGGGATGAAAATCGGTTCCAATCATTATTGCTAAATCGATTAACTGGTCTCGACTCAACTCATTCTCAGATAATATTTGGGCCAAGTCTATTTTTTGAGCGCGTATTACTCTGCCCATCCTTTTACTTCCATCAGAAGTTAAATTTCTAACCACTATTGGAGCACCATATAGCAAAGCATCCCAATCTTGAGTTGCAACAGCATCTAGTTGTCCATTAGCGGCCATTACTGCGGCTTGAGCTTCTCCTTCAGCCGCCGCTCTAAATGCTGGGATTCCCATCAAGGACAGCATTTCAATCGATTCTTCGACCATTTCGGGCGTGTATTTTACACACCTTTGAGCCATCTTTTGCGCAGTGGCAAAATCGCCAATTTCCAGAGCAGCCTTCCATTCAATTTCCGCTTGCTCTCTACGTGCTCTTCTTGTTTCCATTTCATCTCGCTTTAATTCTGGATGTTTGCCATCAAAAATGAATACGGGTTTAACGCCCTTGGAAAGTAATAGAGATGCTCTGGAAAGGAATCCCATCAAATGAGCCACGACCTTCCCATTATCTGATTTCAAAGGACCCCCATCACCTGTAGGGGACCGGTCGCGAATCGTTGTTAGAAACTGAAAGGCTAGTAGGAAACTATCGACTCCAACTCTCTTGCCTCTCATCGCTTCCATAGTAGTGTCCTCAGCATTAGCGAGGTCACGTAGGTTACAGCCCATGACAGGCGCTACAGTAGGATGCACTTGAGCCTCACGGCTCAAAACCGGAAAAAAAGCGGGCAATGCAGGATTCGAACCCACGTGTTCGGCTCCGAAGGCCGAAAGGATATCCAGACTACCCCAATTGCCCAAACTAGCCGAAAAGCCACCCCTTCTTGAATCACACCCTCGCGCCCATTCAAGTGCTTAGGTTGGCTGGATGGGTTATGGGCGATGCATCACCCTGCGTTAGTAAAGGATGCAGTATGTGTTGCAGAGAGAC
>CEOP01034274.1_pt1 | contig 11402 bp, 7 predicted proteins | sample 361301 | NCBI WGS metagenome assembly CEOP01 (sample SAMEA2619548, study PRJEB7988) | marine metagenome | biome: marine biome (ENVO:00000447); feature: deep chlorophyll maximum layer (ENVO:xxxxxxxx); material: "saline water (ENVO:00002010), including plankton (ENVO:xxxxxxxx)" | depth 55 m
TACAGGTTTTATATCACGTGGTTTTACTGGGATATTCCAGAACTTCATACAATCCCAGGAACGTGGACAGTAGATATGATTGTGAATGGTGATTCATTCTTAAGTTTTCCGTTAACGATGGTGACACAACTGGAGCAAACGCCAAACCGTGTGCCCGGACAAATCTATGCAACGATGTTGCCAGCTTCACCAACTGTTGAAGATGTCTTGTCATGTAATGTGTTCAGTCTAGGCCCACTTGATGATCTTGATTGGGATTTAGTTCGGTACACATATACATGGTCTGTGGGTGACAATATCTTGAGACAAGTTGAGTCTGCGGGACTTGCGGACCGACTTCCACGGCTTGAACTTTGTCCCGGTGCAGTGGTGCAGTGTACTGTTGTTGCATCCGATGGAATTGCAAGTGGTGAACCTGTCACTGTAGTCAAGCGGTTAGAAGGCCTTTCGAATGGCGATATCAACTGTGACGGCGATGTAGATGTTAGCGATTTACTCGTCCTTATAAGCAACTGGGGCACGTGCTCACTTTGTCTTGGAGATCTTGATGGCGATGGCGATGTTGATATTAATGACATATTGACCCTCATCGCAAGCTGGAGTTAACAATGAAGACAAATATGACTCCAACTATCGTAGGTACTCTTTTAGAATGTATTTGACACCCACCTTTGACACCTTTCAGTTGGTGCATGGGAGTCGCAGAAACACATGACAAGACACCATTGCGGGCGGTCCTCGCCAGGCTGCTATGTACTCCTTGATTACTGATGGTGCGAAAGCACCAAGTCAAAAACCCATCTGGCGTGGTGTTCTTGTCATTTTATGACTACTCCCACTTATTTTCCTTGCTATTCCCGCCTCACTGTATGATAATGGGCAGTACATATGGGCGATACCCAGAAGGAGTGGAGATGAAGAATCTAACTACGTATTTGGTCGCGTATGTGTTTGATGAGTAGCGTGGAAGGTTTTGAGTCCTATAACTGAATTTTACAAATAAAATCCTTTTCAATCCTTTGTATTTCAAAGATATCCGATGACTATTCATTGTCACAATATTTATGGAACTAGATATGCACTAAAACGTATACAAACCTATACCTGACTATATGAAATGAAAAAAGACAAAACAATATTAATTTTATTTTTACTAATATCATTTGCCACAGCATCTTCTTTAGTGGCAAGTGCTGATCAGGTCCAGATTCCATCAAACGAGTTTGATTTTTATCACCCAGGATCCCAGCCCGATCCAACTTTGTATGACTATTTTCAGGTTGGAAGATACAACTGTATTGGCTGTCATAAATTTGATGATGACAATAATCCAACTGAAGTAGTCGCTCCATACAATAACTGGTCCTCAAGCATGATGGCTCAGGCTTCAAGAGATCCAGTTTTTCACGCGGCAATGACAATTGCAAATCAAGATGCCAAAGACTCTGGGACCTCGTGCATACGTTGTCATATGCCTACTGGTTTTTTGCAAGGAAGGGCTATGCCAGCAGATGGCTCGGCACTCATAGCTGACGATTATGATGGTGTGAGTTGCGATTTTTGCCACCGTATGGTTGACCCAGTTTTTTCAATAGATAATCCTGTCGAGGACGTTGATATTCTTTCTGACCTCGTAAATAGCGGTGATTTGCCATGGCAGCCTGGAAATGGAAGTTTTATTGCAGATCCAATGGAAACGCGCAGGGGACCTTTGTGGGATGTGATAACAAACATGCACCCTGTTCCAATCTTGCATTCGACATATCATGAAGAAGCGGCATTCTGTGGCAGTTGTCATGATTTATCAAATCCAGTGCTTACGCGCCAAAGTGATGGAAGCTATTTGCCAAATGCAATGGGTTTAGAGCACCCAACTGGCAATATTCATGACATGTTCCCGGAACAAAGAACCTATAGCGAATGGCTCAACAGTGTTTTTGCAACACCTGAGGGTTATATATTTGAAGACGGACGGTTCACAGATAATAATGGTGGTGCTGTAGTTCATAGTTGTCAAGATTGTCATATGCCAGCAAGCGATGGTGCAAACTGTGTCTTTTGGGATATACCAGAGGTTGGTGCAAGAAAAAATGTTCCAATGCATACATTTGTTGGATCTAATAGTTGGGTGCTCGGAGCAGTTCGCAATCTATATGATGATTCTGAAACTGGATTAAGTGATGAATCTATCAAATTAAATCGTGAACGAACTATAGAATTTATGCAAAAAGCATCTGATATGGATATTTCTATAACAGAGGATGATACGGTTACTATTCGTATAACTAATATGTGTGGGCATAGTTTGCCAACAGGGTATCCAGAGGGCCGTCGCATTTGGTTGAACGTCCGTTTTCTAGACGTATCTGGTGAAGTTGTTTTAGAGTATGGCTCATATGACGTCGATACTGCTGAACTAAGTATAGATGACACGAAGATATATGAAACAAGAGTGGGTATTTCTGAAGAGATGAGCGAGATTGTCGATTTGCCCGCCGGCGAGTCATTTCATCTTGTATTAAACAATGAAGTCGTATTTGATAACCGAATTCCGCCAATGGGTTTTACAAATGCTGCCTTTGAGTCGATTCGATCTGCTCCAGTTGGTTATATTTATGATGATGGTCAATATTGGGACGATACCATTTACGATATTCCAGAATGTGCAACGCAAGTAGTGGCAACTTTATATCATCAAACAACGAGTAAGGAATACATAGAGTTTCTCCGTGATTCGAATGTAACAAATGACACGGGGCAGATTGCCTATGATCAATGGGTTATTGGTGGGAAAAGTGCACCTCTGATTATGGATAACGAAAGTTCTTTTATACCCGTCTTTGGCGATTTGACAGGTGATGGAATAATCAATGTTGGTGATTTACTTAAAATTATTGACAATTGGGGACAGTGCTCAAGTCCAAAGAACTGTATTGGTGATTTGAATAATGATAGTTTTGTGAATGTTTCAGATTTACTCGTATTGATTGGCGTTTGGTCTGACTGTTGAGCAAAGTATATTTTTTCATTGCACTGCATGCGATCGATTATTTAATATCCATAGATGCCCAGGCGGCTTGTTGGAACTTTTGAGAGGAAAATGTGATGCTTGTTGATTGCAATAAGGTTCATTAATTCATATTTAGCATAGTTAGCGGGGGCTCTAGAAATAATAATTCTATTTACTTTGTACAATGTACAAATGAATGCAAAAGATACCGCTTTAATTCTCATTGGGTTTCAAAATGATTATTTTGGTTGCGAAGGCGTATTGAAGTCTGTTATTGAAAATGGTGATAGTGCCGACCTTGTGCTTCGTAATACAATCAGTTTAATAGAGTCGATAAAACATACTGATGTATCGATTATCTCAACTCCGATTATATTTAGTTCTGACTATTCGGAAATATTACAATCCGATGGAATATTAACGGCCATTAAAGAGTTAGGAGCGTTTAAGGAAGGTACACCTGGAGCAGAAACGGTTGATGGGATAAAATCTTTTGGCGATCGGTTAATTGAAATTCCTGGCAAAAGGGGGTTTAATGCATTTGTTCAAACAGATTTGGATGGAGTACTTGCCGAACAAGGTGTTAAAAATGTAATTTTCGCTGGTGCGGTTACTTCAATTTGCATAGATTCGACAGCTCGCGCTGCATATGAATTTGGCTATCGAGTTTTTATCCTTGAGGATTGTACTGCTGCTCGAACGGATTCAGAACAGGAGTTCTTTTGTGGAGTGGTATTCCCAACTTACGCAACTTTGACTAACGCTGAGACGATTGCTAACAGCCTCAATTGAGGCTGATGTGGTTTTATTAAATATCAATTTGCAATGGCAGATGAAGACAAAACATTAGATGTAACGCAAGGCCTACTCACTGATTTAGTGCCGACTGAAACATTTGATCCAGTACTTTCTAGGACTGTCTCAATTATTCAATATGTTGAGTCCAAAGAAGGTGAATCTTCCTATCCACTTCCCAAATTGTCTATTGCAGATGTACCATTAGAATCAGGAACAGATTTTAAACTTGAATATAAGATTGGTGAAGGCGGGCTTGGGCAAGTTGAAGCAGCTAAACAACTTTGCTTTAATCGAAGAGTCGCTATCAAGAGGGTTCGTTCTGATCGTGGTAATGAGATTGCCGAAGAGCAATTGAAAAAAGAAGCTCAGTTAATGGGCGAACTTGAGCATCCTGCAATACCCCCAGTTCATCTTGTAGGCGTTGATGATTCTGAACAGATTGCATTAGTCATGAAGTTTATTCAAGGTAATTCATGGCTTGAAATTATGAAAAGAGATCGGCATAAATTCAGGGAGAATGAACTACCTCAATGGTATGTAGATAAACATTTGAAATTTTTTCTTCGTATTGGTGAAGCTTTAGAGTTTGCTCATCAAAAGTCCATTATCCATCGTGATATAAAGCCAGAAAATGTTGTGATTGGTGATTATGGAGAGGTCTATTTAATTGATTGGGGTATAGCTTGTAAGTTAAATAACGATCAACAATTTGTTGGTTCAAGTTATGCAGGAACTCCCTGCTACGCTTCTCCGGAGATGGTCACTAGTAGTCCTGTATGGGATGTGAGAAGTGATGTTTATCTTATGGGTGCAACTCTTTATCAGATTATCTCTGGTAAGCCGCCCCATCTTGGAAAAAGCGTTTTAGAGGTATTTAAAAAAATATCTAATGAATCTACGCCACAATTATCTGAAGTCTGCCCATCTACACTACGTTTAATCTGTAGTTGCTCTATGTCCAAAGATCCAGAAGATCGGTACACATCTGTGCATGCAATGTTAGAAGACATTAGATACTACCTAACACAGGGTGAATTGACGGAGTTGCATGCAAAAGCAACTGAAGACCTTCAGACTATTAGATCTTTAGTGGGTTCAGAAGATGAGTTTTTCGATGAAATTGAAGTTATAGGTACGAGATGTCGTTTTCGACTTGAAGAAATTAATTATAGATGGCCTGATAATAGGAAGGCAACGATTCAGCTTCTCGAGTGCTTAGAGATTCTTGTGGATGATGCTATCAATAGAAAACGAATAGCAGTAGCAAGAACATTGTTAAAGCAATACTCTGATGTAGTTAGTGCTAATGATTTTTTAAATACAGACAGTAGCTCTTTGATTACAAGCGCTGAAAAACGAGTAGCGAAATTAGCTGATCAGCTTGTATCTAGAAGTGATGAACTTGGTACAGGCATTCAGGTGATTTTGATTGAGGAAATCGCAGCACAAAAACAAGCATATCAAGATTTGCGTGCTGCATATATTAATCTAAAAAACAAGAGCAAATAACTAGTCATGTAAATTTAAAGCGAAAAGACCTTCTTCGATATCAGGAAGTAAGATTGGTTTTCGAAGTAGTTTTTTCTGGGCAAAGATTGTCTTGTCTTCAGAAACTGATTCATATCCTGTGATAAACAGAAATGGAATATTAGAATCTTCTAGTCTTTCAGCTATTGGGGTAGAGTCTTCGTGCCCTAAATTAACATCAAGAATTGCACCATCAACGGGATGCTCATCTAATAGCATAAGAGCTTTCTTGACAGAGTTTGCTGGTCCAATTACAACGTACCCCAACGACTCAATATCTTCCTTAAGCTGAATGCCTACAAGAAAGGCATCTTCTACTACAAGAACATGTTTTAAACTATTATTGCTAGACATTTTCAAACATGATTGTAGCACGATTTTGTTTATGTATAACAAATATAGTGTGCAGTGAATACAATGCCTAAATATGAATAAGAAAAATAGTCCTTCTATTAAATCCCTTGCGCTAATTTATATATCTATCCCAGTGGTATTATTAGGTGTAGCCCTTTCTTATATTTGGAATGCGCAATCGAGAGATTCAGTAGAGCACATTTCAGCTCAATATATAACTCAGATTCATAGTCTTGTTCAAAGTGAAATAGATGAAATTGTGGCAATACCGCCTAGAATTGCTTCAATCAATAAAACTATGCTCGAAGAGGGTTTTTTACGAGTCGATGACCTTGATTCATGGTTAGAAATATTTAAAGAAGAATTTAATACATTTCACTGGTTGAGTTCTATTGTTTGGGGGTCATCTGACGGCAGAGCGCTTTGGATTGGCAGATATTCAGACGGCAAGGTTTATTGGGCACTAAAAGAAGATTCAGCGTCAGATTTAATGTTTCAATGGATACTTAATGATGATGGCAATATCATTCCAGAAACAAAAGGTTCGTTTAAATACGACTTACATTCTAGACCTTGGTTTATTGGTCCTAGTGAATCTGGACAGCCTCAATGGACAAAGCCATTTGTTTGGGCAGGCGGTGAAAATAGTGAGAGTCTGACAGTTGGTATTGCTTATGGCATACCAATTTACGATGATTCAAATAAATTGCTTGGCATAATGAATGCAGATCTTTCATTGAATGATCTTTCTTCATACTTAAAAACAATCAACATTGGCAAGACAGGCAATGCGATGATTGTTTCTAGTGGTGGATCAATTATCGCTTCGTCAAGTTCACTGGTTAATACTAGAGATGATGGCGAATTACAAACATTAACTGATGCTGATGATTCAATTGCTAATTCAACTGCTCAATTTTTAAATCAGCTTGAAGGAAATCAAGACGAAAAAATTGCAACCGGAGTCATAGAAGTTGACGAAGATTCGTTGTTTATTGCTTCATCAAGCCTTGGTAGTGAGGTAGGGCTCGATTGGAATCTTATTACAGTTGTGCCTAAGAGCGATTTTCTCGCTGAGATAGATCGTAGTTTTTTTAACAGTGCAGTGGTTAGCTTTATTTTTCTATTGATTTCAATAGTGCTTGGTTTTTTTGCAAGTAAGTGGCTTATAAGACCTCTGATAGAACTTGCACAATTTACAAAGTCTGTTAACAAGGACTCTCTTTATGAAAGAATTACACTTAAACACACTCGGGAGTATGAAGAGTTAGCAGATTCAATTAATGGCATGCTTAAGAGTTTAGATGTATCTTCTAAAAAGCAATTGGACTTATCTTCAGAGTTAAATGATCGTATTTTTGAGTCAGAGAGATTGGAATCTAGACTGGGTGCAATTATCGATTCCACGCTCAATTCAATTATTACTATTAATTCAAAGAGTCAGGTAGTCGATCTTAATAAAGTATCTGAGCAAATGTTTGGGTATTCTCGTGAAGAAGCAATTGGACAATCTATTGCTGATTTAATCATTCCAGAAAACTTTCGAGAAGCACATAACAGAGGGATGGCGCATTATATGCAAACAGGAGAAGGCCCTGTGTTGAATACAGCAATAGAAGTCTCTGCAATAAAAAAGAGTGGTGAGGAATTCCCTATCAAAATGGAGGTAGTCCCTTTTGTAATGAATGATGCGAGTTTTTTTACAGCAACAATTCAAGATATTACTTTGGCTAAAGAACAAGAGGAAAAGTTAAAGTTATCCAGAGACCATGAAACTATTCTCAATCGAGAATTGGACCATCGCGTTAAAAATATGCTTGCACAAATAGTGTCTATTTGTAGGCAGTCTGTTAATAAAGCCACCACAGATAAAGTTCTACTTGAGGATTTGACTAGTCGTGTCGCAGGCATTGCATCCATACATGAATTGCTTGCTTCGAATAAAAATATCCCTGCTAGAATGAAAGATTTAGTTAAAACTTGCCTTAAGCCATACGCTGGTCTAGAAATGGATGATCTCCTCTCATTTGATGGCGTTGATATCTCCTTAAATTCAAAATCTGTGCTTTGTATAGGCATGGTATTGAATGAACTTGCAAATAATTCTTTTAAGTATGGCTCACTTTCAAATCGTTGTGGGCATGTTTCAATTAATTGGTCATTAGAGGAAAATGAGGGCATTCAACATCTGAATATTGAGTGGGTGGAACAGCATCAAAATCCAATGCCTGAAAGTATAACTGGTGGACTAGGAAGTCAAGTGATTCGATTCGCAATACCGCACGAACTAGATGGACAATCTAATATCTTTATTGAGGGGAATATTATTCGTTTTTCCGCCTTGATACCATATGAAATAATACAATAAGACTTTTAACATAGTTCACTCAGTTTGGAACATTATGCATAGTTTAATTTTATATTTTTTCTCTTGTAGTTTACTTCATTCTTTGAATGGCGGGCATGTTTGGGATTTCAATACCGAGACGATTTCCGAATACAAAATACAAGATGCAAAGTTTGCAGAATCCGATGTTGGGTACGGATTAATTTGTAATCCAAAATGCATGCCACTATTTGTTGATTCAAAGGATTTCTTGCCACGCAAGGATTTTACTATCAGCGCATGGGTTTCAATTGAAGAGCCAAAACAATGGGGGGGTATAGTTGGATGTGTTCAAGATGATCATCATATTGAATATGGGTGGGTGCTCGGATACAATGACACCCAATTCACCTTTGGCCTCTCTACAATTGGCGCTGATGATGGAGATGGGTTATTGACATATTTGGATTCTGCGGATCATGGTTACAAGTTAGGTGTTTGGCATTATGTTGTAGCAACATACGATGGAAAAACTTTACAACTATATGTCGATGGCACTCTGAGTAATGAAACAACTGCGCAATCCGGAAACATCTTGTACAACGAATCTTCTAAATTTGCATTAGGTGGCTATGTTGATGACAATGAAAATCATCCTCATGATGGACGATTGCTCATGATTTCAGTAGATTCAAAGGCGATTAATGCAATAGATGTTAAGAATATGTATGAAAAACGACAAGAACTATCTTCTTTTGAGTCTTGGACAGACACAACATTAGATTGGGAGGTCGAACCCTATCTCAATTGGCCTACTGCAAATGAAATGAGCGTTTCATTTGAAACAACAGTGCCGACGATCGCAGAAATTAGTTATCGTAGTGAAGATGGCGCATCGAGATTCAGTATGAATTCCGCTTTGCAAAAACGATTCCATCAGTTTCGTTTAAATAATTTAGAAGAGAATCAAAAATACTTCTATTCTGTTAGCGCGATAGATTCAAAAGGAAAAATAATTGAAATTGAGCAACTTTCTTTTCGAACGGCTCCAGGCGAGAATGACTCTTTCACATTCATTGCTATTGGCGATACTCAATCTCAAGCAGATGTTGTAAAACGAGTGTCGGATCTAGCATATATGCATCGCCCGAATTTGGTAGTGCATGCAGGTGACCTTGTAACTACTGGAACTGTTAAATCAGATTGGACAGATCATTTTTTCCCTTCCATGCAGCCTCTAATTAGCCGCGTTCCATTTATGCCTGTTTTGGGAAACCATGAGCAGGATGCAAAGCACTATTACGACTATATGGATTTGCCGCAACCAGAAATGTATTACTCATTTAAATTTGGCAATGCAGAGTTCTTTATGATTGATGGTAATAGAAACCTGCTCGAGGGCTCAGCTCAATTGGAGTGGCTAGAGGAGTCACTTGATCAATCCAGCGCTACATGGAAATTTGCTGTTTTGCATCAACCACCTTATACGTCTGACTCAGATGATTATGGTGATACATATCTAACAACATCAACGCGTGGAGATACCAATGTGCAAAACATTATTGCTCTATTGGAAAAATATGATGTTGATATTTGTTTTTCTGGTCATGTACATGATTATGAGCGAACATTCCCGATTCGTGATGGAGAAGTGACCCCGATTGATCAAGGGGGAGTCATGTATGTCACTACTGCCGGCGGTGGGGGCCACTTAGAACATTTTGATCCAACGAATACTTGGTTCGGTCATAAGAAAGCCAATTATCACCATCTTGTCTATGTGGCAATTCATGGAAATGAACTTGAATTTCAAGCAATAGATGAGTATGGAAAGTTATTTGATGTAATAACGATAAAAAAGTAGAAATTTCTACTTTGATTACGATATCACTTTAATCATTAAAAAGTGAAACTGTTTTTCACAATTGCTCTTATGGGATGACGGTTGGAGTCCATTCACTTGTTTTTGCCTTTGGATTCCATTTCCTCATATCTAAAAGTTCTTTTATTGTTTGAAAAGTAGTTGATCCATCAAGTTGCCCAGTTAATACTTTCGATTCATGTCTTGCTGATAAAAAACCATGGTCTGCCGAATTATTTGTGGGTATGAACGAGCCTTGTTCCCCCTCCCAATACCAACCTTCATTAATAAAATATGGCGATGTGATTTTATAGTGTCCTTCTGCAGGTAGTGAATCAGTGTTTTCTAACGATGCCTTAGCTGAAGCAAAAACAAGTTGGTTTGCTGGATTTCGCACACCAGACAAATAGTTTGTTGCTATTTTAAAAGGTTCTAAAAATTCCATATTCGATGTCATCTTGTCACCACCTAGCCAAGTCGAATTTAGTCCAAAAGAAGGGAACACTGTGGCAATATATGTATATTCTTCGCTTGTTATATCAACTGAATCAAGAAATGATTTTTGATCGTTGATGTAAAGAGATGTTATGGCGTTGTCAAGATATGGCAATATGCGAAAAACATATCTCCAACTTGCCGGGCTGTTCCTATCAATGACTTCACCTGCAAAACCCTTAACTATATCATCAGGAGAATCATAGCCAATCAGGAGTTTTCCTTTACGATCTGTAGCGGCTAATGTGTATCCTTGAAGTACAGATCGCAACGCACCAGATTCTTTGCTGCTTTTTGCAGAATCAAGTATCTTTCCTGCAATCACTACAGTGAGCGCTGTCAGAATTGCAATAATCGCAATCACAATGAGTAGTTCAATAAGCGTGAACCCTTTTTGGGATGAGTGTGTATTGTTTCTTTGTTGCATATGGATATCTAAAAATATTCTCCTTGCGCAAGTTTGCGCAAGGAGAATATTGTAATTTCTAAAGAGAGTAAATGCTTGAGAGGCATCTAACTAAATTTAGAGGATCTAACTAAATTTAGTTTCTTCGACGACGTGCAGTCATCCCTGCAAGCCCTAGAATCGCTATTGCTCCAGGTGCAGGAACGGTCATTGTCAGCGTATCAAGTGAAACAGCATCAAGTGAAGCATGTGGCCCATAAGCGGAGATGAAGAATCCCCAGCTTTCAACGGTTCCGTTGTATGAATCAGCGATATCCCAAGACATAGCTGCTTGATCGATAGCTCCAAAACCAGGGATTTCTTGGTAGAAAGTTTGCTCCATTGAATCCGAATCCATATACATCTCACCAGCTGTGCCGTTGACATACAACTGCACGCCCATCCAATCGAGGCCTGATCCTTCAGTAGATACTTGAAGCAATGCTTGATCAATATCACCATTGCCATAAATATGAATGTTTAAAGCGCCTCCCGGATCATAGATGTTTCCTGAACCCGCGACTACCGCTGAGCCACTGAAGTTGTATATTTCTGCACCATAGCCGAAGCCTGGGTCGCCATACCA
>CEOP01051150.1_pt1 | contig 11386 bp, 12 predicted proteins | sample 361301 | NCBI WGS metagenome assembly CEOP01 (sample SAMEA2619548, study PRJEB7988) | marine metagenome | biome: marine biome (ENVO:00000447); feature: deep chlorophyll maximum layer (ENVO:xxxxxxxx); material: "saline water (ENVO:00002010), including plankton (ENVO:xxxxxxxx)" | depth 55 m
CTACTATCTATGGATACTCCAACAATTCTACCAGGAAGAGACCTTTTATATGTTTCTTTGGTTGCTATGTAAGCTGCATGAGGTCCTCCAAAGCCAACTGGAACGCCAAACCTTTGTGTGCTTCCAATAGCGATATCGGCATTCATTGCACCAGGCTCTTTTAGGATGGTTAATGCAAGGGGGTCGGCAGCTAAAATACTTATTGCCTTATTTTCATGAAGAAATGATATGTGGTCAGTAAAATCAACTATATTTCCATACGTACCCGGGTACTGAAATATTGCTCCAAAGTAGTTATTATCTTTTAAGGTGTCATTTGGATTCCCAACTATGATTTGAATGCCTAAAGGCTCAGCTCTGGTAGCTATGACAGCTATATTTTGGGGGTGTGAATTTTCATCAACAAAAAATTTGTTTGAATTTGATTTGGAAATTCTTTTAGCCATAATCATTGCCTCAGCTGCGGCTGTAGACTCATCCAATAGAGAAGCGTTTGCTATCGGCAATCCAGTCAAATCAGAAACCATAGTTTGAAAATTTAATAGGGCTTCCAGCCTGCCTTGAGCAATTTCTGGTTGATAGGGTGTATATGCTGTATACCAAGCAGGATTTTCAAGTATGTTTCGTTGGATAGCAGGTGGAGTTACTGTACCATGATACCCTTGGCCTATGAGGGACGTTAATACTTTATTTTTGGCAGCAGTTACCCTCAAATGATACAATGCTTCTCTCTCAGACTTAGGTTTACCCCATTTAAGAGGCTCAGTGGTGCGAAGGTCATGGGGCACAGTTTCTTCGATTAAGCCTTCTAAAGACTTTGAACCTATTATGTGTAACATTTCTGTCATTTCAGACTTTGATGGCCCTATGTGCCTTCGATTTGCAAAATCATATGGTAAATAATCAACTGGTTTAAACGACAATTTAGTTCTCCTGTTCTATTGGGTTAGTTTATCGTATTCTTCTCTATCCATTAGATTATCCATTTCGTTTAGATCTTTAAGCTTCATCTTAAAGAACCAACCTGCTCCCATTGGATCAGAGTTAACAAGACTTGGGTCGTCTATGATGCCCTCATTTATCTCTGTGATTAACCCATCAAGAGGTGCCAAAATATCTGAGGCAGCTTTTACACTTTCAATCACAACAATTTCTTGGTCTTTTGTTACTTCTAAATTAGCTGATGGTAGCTCAACAAAAACTAAGTCTCCAAGTTGTTCAGCTGCATGTTCAGTAATGCCCACTGTGGCGATGCCATTTTCTAATTTTAGCCATTCATGTTCTTTAGTATACTTCATTTTAACCTCGTCAGATTTTTTTGTATTTATGAGAAATAAAAGGGAGTTTAGTGATCTTGGCGGGAAGAAATTTATCTCGAACCTTTACGAGTATTTCACTGTTTAGGTCAGAGTAAGCTTTATCAATTCGACCCATCGAGATGGGTCGATTTAGGGTAGGACTAAATCCTCCTGAAGTGACTGTTCCAATTTTTACACCAGATTTACTTTGATAAATTTCAGAACCTTGCCTCATGGGAGCTTTCCCTATGGGGAATAACCCAACTCTAATATATTTTACACCATTTTTTATTTGATTAAGGATAATATCTGATCCAAGAAACCCTTTATTAGAGGGTGTATTATTTTGCCTTGATTTATGTATGGTCCAAGTCAGGGCTGCTTCTGGCGGAGTAATTTCCTTAGTGAGATCATTTCCATAAAGGCACAAGCCTGCCTCAAGTCTTAGACTGTCTCTTGCCCCAAGCCCAATTGGTTTTAGATGCTTGTGTTTAAATAATTCATTGGCAAAATTTACTACGTCATCATTACGGATTGATATTTCAAAACCATCTTCTCCAGTATACCCAGATCGGGATATTAAACACGAAAAGTTCTCATTACTTATTTCAAAGCTGTCAAGAAAGTTCAGTTTTGAGGTTTCGGGGAAAATATTGGACAGCACATCTTGAGCGTAGGGTCCTTGAATGGCTACAAGTGATTTTTCTTCATCTAAATCTATATTGCATTTATCAGATGCGTACTTTTGCAAATGGTCAAAGTCTGAGTATTTTTGACTGGCATTTACGACAATATGAAAATGTGTTCCCCTATTAGTTATGATTATATCATCAAGAATCCCACCGTCTTTATTGGTGAGCATAGAATAGCATTGACGATTAATTGGCATAGAGGTCAAGTCAGAGGGGATGAGAAACTCCAAGCTTTCAATTAAATCTTGCACTAAACCACTTTTTGGCCACACAGTCATTTGTCCCATATGACTGACATCAAAAAAACCAGCATATTTCCTTGTATGTAAATGTTCTTTAAGTACTCCATCAGTGTATTGCACAGGCATAGAATAGCCTGCAAATTCAACAAACTTTGCTCCCATTCTTGTATGGAGCTCGTGTAGCGTAGTTTGTTTGCTTTCATTCATTTTCAGGCGCCTACAAAGTTATAGTTTCTAAATTACAGGTTAGTAAAAAAATACCCGCAGTTAGCGCCCCCTCTGTCCCTTTGCCTGAGATTATTATCCCTTCGGCGAACCTTTTGGTTTCTCTCCAGAGCATCATTTGCTGTATCGGTTCTTTTGCCTGAGAGTTTCCGAGGCGGTTGCTCCTTCGGCCTTGCGTTTTAGCAATGTCTCCCGAATACAAAAAGAGGGTATGAGAAATAATGCTTTCAATCAAGAGTTTTTCTTATGATAGTTCTACTTATGATTAGTAATTTACTGAATTAAACAAACTCTTCACCAGCAGATTGCAGGCTCCAGTTAAAGATGGTCTTTAGAAATTAGAAGGAATTCGGAAATTACATTGATTCTTACGGTCGGACTAGTAACATAAAATATTAAAAAGGAATTATTTGAGTATGTCTTTTGAAAATATATTATTTCAGCGAAGTAACAGTTTAGGATTAATCACTATAAATAGGCCAGAAAAGCATAATGCAATATCTCTGGCAACTTTAGAAGACTTGGAAGCAGCCGTTGATATGTGTTCAAAGGATGAGAAGGTCAAAGTTATTGGAATTACTGGTGCGGGAGAGAAATCTTTTGCTTCTGGTTCAGATTTGAATGAAGTTAAAGATCGAGATTTAAGGAAAGCTTTAGAGCCTATTGTTCAAGGATTAGCAGATAGAATGGAAAAGACCCCCAAACCCATAATTGCTGCAATTAATGGTATTTGTATGGGTGGCGGGTTAGAAGTAGCCCTTGGTTGTGATTTAAGAATAGCATCACCTGAAGCAGTTTTTGCTACCCCAGAAGGAAAATTAGGAATTATCCCAGGTGGAGGAGCTACTGCAAGATTACCTAGAATCGTTGGTCGAGGCTGGGGAATGGAAATGCTTTTAATGGGGGAGACAATCACAGCTAAAAAGGCTTTGGAAATTGGTTTAATAACAAGGATTGTACCAAAGGAAAAACTTTTAGGTGAAGTTAGAGAAATGGCTTATAAATTGGCCCAGTTTGCACCATTTGTTCCCCGTACCATAAAAGCTATTGTAAACTTTGGTATGGAGTCTAGTCTTGCAGGTGCTTTAATGTTCGAAAAGTATGCACAAGGAGCACTAGTGCAAACCGATGATAAACAAGAGGGTATTAACGCATTTTTAGAAAAAAGACCCCCTAAGTTCAAAGGAAAATAGTCTATGTTAGTCTGCTGTAAAGTTTTTACTTACTTTAAAAATGTCGTTTAACAACTTCACCACATAGTCACAGCTATTTAAAGGCTATTGCTCTGCCCACTCACCATTTCGAAAAACAGGGGTTGAAGATTTATCCCTATTTATCCCATCAATATTAATTTCTCTTGAGCCAATCATCCAATCTATATGAATATTACTGGAGTTACCTCCAAAATTTCGAATTTCTTTATCTGTTAATTCATTATCTCCTTTAAAGCATTTGGAATAACACTGACCAAGTGCTATGTGACAGGCCGCATTTTCGTCAAATAGTGTATTATAGAACAAGAGATTTGACTTAGAAATTGGTGAACTATCTGGAACAAGAGCTACCTCACCAAGACGTCTAGCTCCTTCGTCTGTGTCTAAAACTTTGTTAAGTACGTCTTCCCCCCTTGTGGCCTTTGCTTCAATAATTTTTCCATCTTTGAAGGTGACTTTTATTTCATCTATTAAAGTTCCTTGATGAGATAAAGGTTTAGTCGATTGAACAGTTCCGTCTACCTTTAGGCAATGAGGGGTAGTGAAGACTTCTTCTGAAGGTATATTTGGGTTACAGGTGATACCATTTCTAGCTTTTGATGCACCTCCCATCCATTCATGGTTTTCTGCTAGCCCAACTCTCAGGTCAGTACCAGGTCCTTTAAATTGGAGGTATTCAAAATTTTGTTGGTTTAACCAAACAGATCTTCTCAGTAGGTTAGAATTATGTTCTGCCCAAGCTTTTTGAGGGTTCACTGTGTCCACTCGTGAAGCTGAAAATATTGCTTCAGCTAGTTTAGCCTGTGCCTCATCAGCATTAAGTGATGGGAAAACTCGAGCCGACCATGCTCGGCCAGGCCAAGCTACTATATTCCAATTTATTTTAAAACTAGTAATGCGCTCACGAGCTGGTTTGGATGCTTTTGACAGAGCTTTGTTTGACCTGCCGATTTTCTCTGGATCCTGGTTTTCGAGTAGCATGGGATCATCACCCACAATTGCTAATCTTGCAGTATTCTTATCGAACGCTTCCCCCATTCCTTTATATAGCCAGTCAGCTGATAAATCAAATGACGAGTTTTGAGCATGTTCATATCTGGCTAGGGTTAATTCAGGGTCTGAAAAAAGAGGTGTTACCAGATTTACACCCGCCTTGTAGGCGTGTATTGTTATTCTTCTTACCAGAGGCAATGCTTCGACAGGTGAGGTTATTAACAAATTCTGGCCTGCCTTGATTGATAAACCTGTATTGACAGCCAAAGCTGCAAGTTTATCTAGCTTATTTTCATCGATAAAAAAATTGTTAGTCATTGAAGTAAATCCTTTACTAAATCAAACAAAATAAACTTAAGGTTGACAACTTTAAGTATTTTTTTTCATAGCCCTAATAAACCTGAAATGTTGAATGCACACATAACAATATAGGCCACCTGTGATAAACATTATAAGCTTTGAGAGATCAGCCCAAAAATTGTCAAAGGCACTACCTGAAATAAGGCTCCTAAAAAAGTCGGCGCCACCAATTACAGAAACTAAGCCAAATAGTACCACAATGTGCATTAAAAGCTTTTGTTTGGAGGGAAGGAGTTTTGTTAAAAAAGATAAAATTAAGACAGGAAGGCCCACAAATGTTGGAATTAAAGATGTTATTGAATTACTACCAGATACTTGTGTTACTGTTATTCCCCAAGTAACTAAGAAAGCTCCAAAAATTATTGAGCTATTTATGGCATTAAAGCCCATAAACCTAAATTCTTTTGATATACCCTCTATCATTAATTCCTCTCCGTGCAAAATGCTTTAGGATTCAAATTCAAAAAATTTTACAAACGCTACCAGACCTAGCCTTTGCTTTGATTAAGATATAGGTATTTTCGTATACAAAACAACAAAAATTATTTTATGCAGATTTTGGAGATTTATTAAAGTCCAGATAATCTTTGAAAAGGAATAATATTTTTTTAATCTTTTTAATCTAAGGGTTTATTCAAATTAATTCTAAAATATTGATTATGACTTAAAGTAAATTTGTATCTTTCTAATTGAAGAACTTTATTAAATCCGTTAGAAATTTAATACAATGAACAATATGAATCCAATAATAAATAAAAGATTTACTATCAAGGCTTTTGACCAAAAGGGAACTAGGCCACTAGAATTGGCTCACCCCGAAAATATGAAGCTACATCCATGGGCCTACATGGAGCTACCTTTGGACCCAGAATACTCGCTTTATAACAACCGCATGACACCTGAATATTTAAACAATATTACTCCAGATGAGCAGTATTGGGCGGTGAGAACGGGAGTTATACTTCGAAATACTGGCGAATTTCCTGTTGAAATAGCTGGGCCAGATGCACTTAAGTTTGCTAATTATGTTTTCACTAGAAATATTGAGAAAATAAATTCAGGTCGGTGTTCCTATCAATTTGCCTGTTACCATGACGGAGGAATGATCACAGATGGTGTGATGCTTCATTTTAACAAGAAAAAATTATGGATGGCGCAAGCAGATGGTGACCTTTTTAATTGGTATCTTGCTAATGCAAAAGATTTTGATGTCCAGGTTACTGATCCTAATGTTTGGGTTAGTCAAATACAGGGGCCAAATTCCATGAAGTTTTTAGCAAGTTTGATTGATGATAAGCTTCCTGAACCTTGGAATTATTTTGATATGGGAAAAGTAATTATAGCGGGCGAAGAAGTCATTATTTCGAGAACTGGATTTTCCAATGAACTAGGTTGGGAGATTTATCTTACTCCAGAAAACGACACCTTAAAAATTGGCAAAAAATTATGGGAAATAGGTAAAAATTTTGATCTACGGTTAACCGGAACACCAGTATTTAGGGCAAGAAGGATAGAAGCAGGACTATTATCAGCTGGTAGGGATTTTAATCGTTATACTAATCCATTCGAGGTTGGGTTAGGAAAGTTTATGGATATGAACAAAGGAAATTTTATAGGGCGTGAATCTTTACTTGGTGTCGATAAATTAACAAAAATATCGGGTATGCGCGTTCCAGATGGAATAGCAAAGACTGGGAAATCCATTTTTTTTGAAGATCAGTTAATTGGTGAAGTTACATCATCTAGTTGGTCTCCTTATCAAGACTGTGGTGTTTCAATTATAAGGTTTTATGAAGCTAACCTTTCTAAAGGTTTAGTGCTGGACGTATTGGATAATCAAAACAAAAACCTCAAAGGTTATATCTGTGAACTGCCAATGTATGATGAAAAGGGTGAAATAGTTAGGGGCATTAAAGCTAAAATCCCTACTGAACCAAGTTCATGGAAGCCAAATTAGGGTTCCTATAAAGTTGATTAATGGTCCAACAAAAAATTCTTGCTATTCTATATCTAGTCAGACAAAGATTATTGCCCACATAGGTTATCCAACCAAAACATTCACGGCCCCTAGAATTTTAAATCCATGCTTTGCAGAATTAGGAGTGAACCTAGTGGTTATTCCAATAAGTTGTAAAGCTTGCAACCTAGATAAGGTTTTTAGGGGGCTTATAAAAGTCGAAAATTTTTTTGGAGCCTTAATAACAATGCCACATAAGCAAAGTGTGCTACCTCTTTTGGACTATCAAAGTGAAATGGTTTCATTATCTACCTCCTGCAATATATTGAAATTAGATAATTTTAACAAAATTAAAGGCGATATGTTTGACGGAGCGGGTTTAATTAATTTACTTTACGAAAAAAAAATTGTTATAGAGAAAAAATCATTTCTTATTCTTGGCTCTGGTGGTGTTGGTTCGGCAATTGCATTTTCACTAGCACTAAAAGGTGTTAAAAGAATAGGAATTTATGATCTAGACCCAATTAAAAGTCAACGCCTTTACCAAAGTTTAAGTGAAAACTTTCCTGGTATTGATCTTAATATTTGGGATAAAGACAAAGCCAAATGGGAGGTCCTCATAAATGCTACTCCAGTGGGGATGGATGGAGGTGCAGCCGTTCCCATAGCATTAGGTTATATTCAATCAGCTGAACTGATAGTTGATTTAGTTTTGTCTGCTCATGAAACAACTTTTGTCCAGTTAGGTAGGGAGTATGGCAAAATGATAATTTCAGGAATTGAAATTTTATTTGCGCAAATACCTGAAATGCTTAAATTTTTTGGTTTAAAGACATTGTCTAAAGAAGAAGTGATGAGACTATCACCTTTTTAATCCAACCTAGCTTTGGATCAATTTTTTCCAGTCGTAGTTAGCTAATCCATTGAACTATTTCTTTATTAAAGAGTCATTATAATATTATTTAAAACAATCCATTATGTATCTAGGTCAACCTTTTTTTGGTTTTCGGTTTTGAGAGATGAATTCAGGGGGTCTTTTTTTAATCCATTTTAAAAATTTCTCTAATCTGGGATGATTTTTGAGAGCTTGGATGCTGTGTAGAGATTTTGACAATTCTTTTTCAGAAAAAATTAAGTGTATTTGTTTATGACAAATATGATGAAGGAGAATAGTAGGGCCACCTTTACCACCTTTAGATTTTGGAATTAAATGATGGCGGCTTTTAGGAGCATATATTGGTATAACTCTGTCACAAAGGGGGCAAATTTCTTCGTCTGAGTTAGGACATGGCTTTGATTCAGAGCACACTTTTAACTAGCTGTATGTAGGGTAAACATATTTTAATTGTTAGGGCACTTTAGTGAACCGCAACAAGTTACGATCCACTAAAATATTGATTTTTGTCTAAAGCCACATTTGATATAATTGACCTAAAGCTATTGCTATAAAAGTCAAACTATAAGCCGCTTTCCACATTCCAAAGGGAGCCTCTTTGCCCAACTTACCCATATTACTGTTAGCTTCTTGTTCATCCATGTCTGCTAACCATGCCTTGAATGTGTCTATCTGATTTAATCCTGCAATTAATGCAAATATTAAAGTACCAATGACTAATATCGACACAGGTATAATTGCATTTGTTCCTGAGGATACAATGTATACAGTTACCAAATTGGATAGCATTGATGTAAAAGTAATTAACTGAAAGTCTCTACCTATGAAGCTTCCAGTTATTGCTCTGGCTTGCCTGTCCGTTGCTGCCTTTTCCATTTGTTTCTCCTTTTTAATTTTAACAATGCAACAAGCTTACATAATTAAGGTAATTTTCAATAATTACCTAACGTCAACATAAAAGAGTAAGTTGAAGCCACATTCGAAAGTTTTAATGAGTTACCTATATAAATTATTCCAAAATGTGCTCATCTAGAACAACTCCGCGGCTTGAAGAAATTTTCCTTTGTATATCTGAATTTTCATTTTCAAACTCTCTAAAAATTTTTTGGCATTCTATAAATGCTTTTTCGTCCTTATACATGAAAATTCTTCCAATTCGAAAAACACCTTCTTTATTCCAAATTTGAGTAGTTATGGTTGATACCATTCCAGCAGCTTTAAATTTTTCTAACCAATAATCTTTTTTTTCATCCCATCTTCTCACAAAAAGCTCCAATTGATTTTTTGTTTGGAAGTCTACAGTTGTATAACTTATGAGTAAGGCGTTCATAATTTTTTTATAAATATTTGATTAAATATTACAATTAAAAATTGGCTGAAGTACGAAAACAATAAACTTAAAGTAGGTAAAAGTGTACCTAACTAGTCGTTTTTAAACCATCATAGTTTTCTATATCCCTAGCATGTTTGGCTGGAGTTAATTTTAATTCTTTAAATTCTTCTTCTGTAAATACTCTTGAGCGGGTTAAGAACCTTTTTCCAGTTGGCCCTTCTAAGCTGAACATTCCCCCTCTACCTGGGACAACATCAATTATTAAGTGTGTATGCTCCCAATATGAATATTGATCCTCTGCAATAAAAAAAGGTTGAGCTTGAATTGATCCGAGGAATATATCCCTCGAGCCTACCCTAAACTCATTTCTAGGAAAACACATTGGAGCAGAGCCATCACAGCAACCACCAGACTGATGAAAAACTACTGGTCCATGAATCTTTACTAATTCGTTAACTAGCTTTTCTGTTTCTTCTGTGGATGAAAGCCTTTTAACCATTTGATCCTCTTTTTAGCTTGGGCCTGTAGTAAGTTACAGGCCCAGAATTGCTACTAACTAAAAGAAACCGTCAGGAACTTCCGCATATGACACAAGTACATTTTTTGTTTGCTGATAATGGTTCAGCATCATTTTATGGGTTTCTCTTCCTATTCCAGAATTCTTATACCCTCCAAAGGCTGCATGGGCTGGGTAAGAATGATAGCAATTCACCCAGACTCTGCCAGCCTCTATTGCTCTGCCCATTCGATAGCATACATTCGCATCTCTGGACCAAACGCCGGCTCCAAGACCATATAATGTATCATTTGCAATTGCTATTGCCTCAGCTTCATCCTTAAAAGTAGCGACAGATACGACAGGACCAAAAATCTCCTCTTGGAAAATTCTCATTGAATTATTCCCCTTAAAGGCTGTTGGCTCTACGTAAAATCCACCAGAAAAATTACCGTTCATTTCTCTTTTTTCACCACCAAATAATACTTCTGCTCCTTCTTGTCGACCAATATCAAGATAGGACATTATTTTTTCAAACTGTTCATTTGATGCCTGCGCTCCAATCTGGGTGTTTAAATCAAAAGGGGAGCCACAATTTAGTGCTTTTACTCTGTCCTTAACCATTTCCATAAAGGGTTCATAAATATCCTCATGAATGATGGCCCTAGATGGACATGTGCATACTTCGCCTTGATTGAAGTAAGCATGTAGAAAACCTTCTACACATCGTGAGATATAATCATCTGAACCTTCCATTATGTCTTTGAAGTAAATATTGGGACTTTTACCACCAAGTTCCAATGTTACGGGTATAAGATTCTCAGAGGCATATTGGAGAATTAATCGCCCAGTTGTTGTCTCCCCTGTGAATCCAATTTTTTTCACTCTTTTACTTGAAGCTAGAGGCTTTCCGGCTTCGACCCCAAAGCCATGTACTATGTTCACAGTGCCTGGTGGTAAAAGGTCGCCAATGATTTCCATTAAAACATTTATAGAGAAGGGGGTTTGTTCTGCTGGTTTTAGAACAACAGCATTACCGGCTGCTAAAGCTGGTGCAAGCTTCCATGCCGCCATAAGAATGGGAAAATTCCAAGGAATTATTTGACCTACTACGCCCAGTGGTTCCGGATAATGGTAAGCCATCATGCCTTGGGCTGAGTTGCCACCACCAGATTGCATTCCATCAATATTTCCAATAGTGCCTTCCTGAGCTCTAATTGCACCAGCAAAATAACGGAAGTGATCAACTGTAAGTGGAATATCAGCTGCAAAACCTTCCCGAATTGGTTTTCCATTATCTAGAGTTTCTGCCAAGGCTAACTTTTCAAGATTTTCCTCGATTCTATCTGCAACTTTGAGTAAAATATTTGCCCTATCAGCCGGTCCTGTCTTTCCCCAATCTGGTGCTGCTTTGTGTGCAGCATCCAAAGCTGAATCTACATCAGAGGCATTTGAGCGCGGTATTTCACATATTACTTTTCCGCTTGTTGGTGAAATATTTTCAAAGTAATTTCCAGACTTTGGCTTTTGCCATTCTCCCCCAATAAAATTTTCGTAGCGTGAACTCGGGTTAAGTTTTGCGCCATTATCACCCGGGTAAATAAAAGGTGTTGTTTGGTCCATGGTTCTCTCCCAACTATTTATTTCGTTTCATATAGTTCATATTATCATCATATGACTT
>CEOP01029104.1_pt1 | contig 11385 bp, 7 predicted proteins | sample 361301 | NCBI WGS metagenome assembly CEOP01 (sample SAMEA2619548, study PRJEB7988) | marine metagenome | biome: marine biome (ENVO:00000447); feature: deep chlorophyll maximum layer (ENVO:xxxxxxxx); material: "saline water (ENVO:00002010), including plankton (ENVO:xxxxxxxx)" | depth 55 m
AGATTAATTGGGCTGAATTATCATTATCATTTGTCTACCTTCAAATTTCGGATGTGTTTCAACTTTGCCAATATCCTTAGTGTCATCAATAATTCTATTCATTAAATTTTTACCAAGTTCTACATGTTGCAATTCTCTACCTTTAAATTTAACTGTAAATTTAACTTTATCACCTTTTGTGATAAATTTTTTCGCATTTTTAATTTTAAAATTATAATCATGAATTTCTGTTCCAGGTCTAAGTTTAATTTCCTTTAAAGAAACTATTTTTTGTTTCTTTTTAGCTTGATTTGCTTTTTTTTGTAAATCGTATTTATATTTACCCATGTCCATAATTTTGCACACAGGTGGATTCGCCTTAGGAGATATCTCAATCAAATCTAGCCCTTCATCTTTTGCCAATTGAATAGCTTGTTTAAGTTGCATCACACCTAAGTTGTTGCCCTCACTTCCAATTACTTGGACATCTAAAGCTTTTATTCTTTCATTTGCCTTTGGTCCTTGCGGCTTACTACGTCTCTGAAAATAATTAGGTTTAAAATTTGACACTTAGTTTGCTGGCATTTTATTTGATTTAACAATATGTTTTATTATTTCATCTCTTTTAAATGTTTCTTGTTTTTCAGATCCTAAAGTTCTTACGGTTACAGTTTTATCCTTTTCTTCTTTTTTACCACATACTAAAATCAAAGGTACTTTTGCTAAAGAATGTTCCCTAATTTTATAACTAATTTTTTGATTTCTTAAATCCACTTCGCATTTTATACTCTCTTTAAAAAGATCTTCAAATAATTTTTTTGCATAGTTATTATTATCTTCAGCAATTGGACATACTACTGCTTGTGATGGTGACAGCCAAAATGGAAGTTTGCCTGCATAATTTTCAATTAAAATACCTATAAATCTTTCTAATGATCCAAACAAAGCTCTATGCAGCATCACTGGAACTTGTTTTTCTCCTGACTTATTAACATAGGATGCACCCAATCTACCAGGAAGATTTAGGTCTACCTGTAATGTCCCGCATTGCCAGTCCCTTCCAATCGCGTCTTGTAAAACAAATTCAATCTTAGGGCCATAAAAGGCTCCCTCACCTTTATTAATAGAATACTCTAATTTTGACTCTTTAATTGCGGTTAGAAGAGCTGACTCAGATTTATCCCAGATTTTGTCATCACCAACGCGTTTTTCTGGTCGATCAGAATATTTCAATATAACTTTGTTAAATCCAAGATTTTTATAAATATCAATTATTAAATTTGTTACACTTAAACATTCCTGAGTAATTTGCTCCTCCGTACAAAAAATGTGTGCATCATCCTGAGTGAATGCTCTTACTCGTAGAAGTCCATGTAATGCTCCTGATGGTTCATACCTATGTACTTTTCCAAATTCAGAAAGTTTTAAAGGTAGGTCACGATAGCTCTTTAGACCTTGATTAAAAATTTGAACGCAACCTGGGCAGTTCATAGGTTTAATTGCAAAAGTTTTTTCATCAGGTGTTTCAGATGTAAACATATGTTCAGAAAATTTTTCCCAATGACCAGATTTTTCCCATAGAGATTTATCAAGCAATTCTGGAGTGTTGATTTCTTTATAACCAGCTAATCTTTGTCTAAATCTCATATATTCAACCAACCTTTGAAACAAAAGCCACCCTTTATCATGCCAAAATACAGAGCCAGGACTTTCTTCTCTAAAATGAAATAAATCCATTTCTTTACCAAGTTTACGGTGATCTCTTTTCTCTGCTTCTTCTAATCTTGTTAAATATAAATTAAGTTGTTCTTTGCTGTTCCAGCAAGTTCCATATATTCTTTGCAACATCTTATTCCTAGAGTCTCCTCTCCAATATGCTCCGGAAACTTTTGTTAGTTTAAAAGCTTTTCCAATTTTACCAGATGATGGTAGATGAGGTCCTCTACATAAATCGTACCATGTATCACCATGATGGTAGATAGACAACTCTTCAGTCGCAGGAATACTCTCAATTATTTCGGCCTTATATTTTTCACCAATTTTTTTAAAATGTTCAATAGCCTTATTTCTTTCCCAAACTTCTCTTCTAGTTTTTACATCGCGATCAATAATTTCAGCCATTTTAATTTCAATTTTTTTTAAATCTTCTGAGGTAAAAGGCTCTTCACGTGCAAAATCATAATAAAAACCATTTTCAATTACAGGTCCAATAGTAACTTGTGTGCCTGGATAGAGTTCTTGAACAGACATAGCCATAATATGAGCCGCATCATGTCTTAATACATCAAGACCATCTTTATCTTCAGCAGTTATTATTTTGACCTTCGAATTTTTTTTTATTTCAAAACTCAAATCTTTTAGCTTACCGTCTACTTCCATTATTAAAGCTTTTTTCTCAAGTGATTTGCTTATCTTTTTAATAAGATCAAAGCCATTAATATTTTTATCAAAAGAAATTTTTTTTCCGTCAAGAAGTTGTATATCAGGCATTATAGGTTTAGAATTTTTTTATACTCATTAAAAGTACTTTGACACATTTTTTCAACATCAAATTTTTTTACAACGTTTTTTCTACCCTCTACTCCCATGATATTCAACGCCAATTTATCTGTTTCCATAAAAGAATTTATATGTTTAGCTAATTCTCGAGGATCGTCAAATTTATAAAGTATACCAGTTTTGTTATTAACGATTGTTTCCATAGAGCCTCCTAATTTAGTTGCAATTATAGGCTTTTGCATCGCTTGAGCTTCTACCGCCACTCTACCAAACGCTTCGGGCTCTATAGAACAGGATAATACAATATCCGCCATAGAGTAAGCAAGTGGCATATTATTACAGTGTTCGATGAATTTTATTTTTTTATTAATATTATATCTATCAATTAAACTTTGTAATTTTTTTTTATATACATTTCTACCTTGATCGGATCCAAGAATTATAGCTTGAAATTTATCGTTTTTATAATCTTCTATTAAAATATTTAGAGCTTCAATAAAATTTAATTGCCCTTTCCAATTAGTTAATCTTCCTGGGAGTAAAATTTTAAATTTATCATCTTCTATATTCCATTCTTTTTTCAATTTTAAAAGTTTTATATCTGAAATTTTATTTGGATTATAATAATTTAAATTAATACCTCGGAAAATAACTAAAAGTTTATTTTTATGCTTGAGATATTTACTGTAATTTTCATTGATATGATTAAAAATAAAATTGGATCCTGCGATCGTTAATTTAGACTTGACCATTACACTATTATAAAACTTTTTAAATTTATTTTTAAAGTTATAGGTACCATGAAAAGTTGTTACAAACTTTCTTCTTGTAAAAAAAGTTGACCAATAACATGACCAGGCTGGAGCTCTACTCCTAGCATGAACAATATCAATTCTATAAAAAATTTGTATTAATGCTAAAGCGATTGTATTTAATATTACTGTTAATGGGTTTTTTGAATTTACTGGAAGTTTTATAATTTTAACTTTTTTTTTTCTAACGTATTGTATTAATGGTCCTCCACTTGTAACGATAATTGATTTGCAATCTTTCTCTGCTAGGAAATGAGCAATATCATAACAGCCAGTTTCTGCGCCTCCATAACCAAGTTTTGGAATAACTTGCAATACTTTAAAATTAGATGCCATATGCTAAGATAATATAATATCAACTTTAATAACTTAATATGAAAAAATTTAGATACTATAATATCTCTAGATATAGAAAGCTTAGATATTCAAGCAATAATTTTAATAATAATCCTTATATAGTTTTTTTACCTGGTTTTATGTCTGATATTGAGGGGAAAAAACCAAAGTCCTTTCTATCATTTGCAAATAAAAATAAGGTCGGCTTTTTAGCTATTGAATATTCTGGTCATGGTAAGTCCTCAGGAAAATTTATAAATGGTAATATAAGTTTATGGACCGATGATACTAAAAAGTTAATAAAAAAAGTTGTTAAAAAAAATAAATTTCTAATCATTGGTTCTAGTATGGGGGCTTGGATAGCATTAAACCAATTTAAATATTTTAAAAATCAAATTATAGGTATGATGGGAATAGGCTCTGCTCCAGAGTTTTTAGATAGGTTAATGTGGAATAAATTTCCAAAAAAAATAAAAAATGAAATTTTGAAAAAAGGTATAGCAACAATTAACCATGGAGAAAAAACAAAATATCAATACCCTATTTCTTATCAATTAATTAAAGATGGCAGAAAAAATAAAGTTTTCTCAAAAAAAATTTTTAAGAAAATTCAAATTTCTATGTTTCATGGAAAAAAAGATGAGGTAGTTCCGGTCTCTTTTTCAAGAAAAGTATTATCAATTTTTAAAAAAGCTAAGAAAAAATTGATTATAATTAAAAATGGAGATCATAGCCTTTCAGACGCAAAATCTCTTAAAAAAATGAAGAATGAGTTATCGAAAATTATTAAGAATATTTCTTAATCCTTCTTTATACGTAGGATATTTTAATTTGATAAGTAATTTATTTTTCATTTTTTTATTACTTACTTTTTTCGAGTCTTTATAGAATTCTTTTATCATTTTATTTTTAAAATTAGATATCGGCATGGGTTTTAAGTTTTTAATTTTTAAAAGTTTCGCAGCAAAGTTAGCTACTTCTATGTTTGTTGCTGGCTTGTCATCTGAGGCATTGAGTATAAGAAAACTTTTTTGAGAATAAAACGTCTTTTTTATAATTTGTGCTAAATCTTCTATTCTTATTCTTGAAAAATATTTTTTCTCTTTAACATAAATGTTTTTTTTAGAAATTTTTTGTAAAACATTACTCTCTTTTGAATAAATTCCTGAAACACGTAGAATATTTATATTAAGTTTATATTGATCTCTGAATTTAATCCAGGACTTTTCAACAATTTTTCTTCCTAAGCCAAATTTAGTATTGCCTTTAAGTTTTGAACTTTCATTAACCCATTTGCCATTATGATTTCCATAAACACTTGTGGCAGATAGATAAATGAGTTTTTTTAATTTTGATTTTTTTAAAAATTTACCAAAACTTTTGAGAACCAAGTCTTTTTTTTTTTGTGGTGGAATAGAAATTAAAACATAATCAGCCTCGGACAGTGTTTTGATTAATTTTTTGTCATAAAACTGATCTTTGAACTTAAAAGATAAAAACTTTTTTTTTCCAAAAGTCTTTAAAGCCGTTTTTTTAGTATTAGTGGCGCTGAAAGTGAATTTTTTTTTTGATTTCTCTAAATTGTTTACAAAATACTTAGCAGTTTGACCGAATCCAAAAAAAAGGAATTTATCTTTATACATTATTATGCTGATTTCGACTTAAGTTCTTTTAATGAAATAGGATTATCTAATTTATCCAACATTTCTATAGGGCAAACTTGGACGAAATTTTTTAATTCATTTTCATAATTATTTATGATCTCTTTTGAAATCTTTGAGCTGGTCTCTTTGCTAAATTCAAATATTAAATCTTTTAAATATTTTTTCCAGTAGTCTGTTTCCACACCCTGCCAAATTACAGATTGAGAATTTACGTAATTCTCAAATTTCTTATCAGGGTCATAAATAAATGCCATTCCACCAGTCATACCTGCTGCAAAATTATCTCCTACATCACCAAGAATAACAACTTTTCCTCCAGTCATATATTCGCATCCGTTTGATCCACATCCCTCTACTACAGCTATTCCACCAGAATTTCTGACTGCAAATCTTTCACCTGCTTTTCCTGATGCAAAAAGTTTACCATTAGTAGCTCCGTATAAAACTGTGTTTCCTATTATTGCGTTTTGATTTGAAATTAATTTACTGCCTTTTATTGGCTTAACAACTATTGATCCGCCAGATAACCCTTTGCCAACATAATCGTTAGAGTCACCATTAACAATTATCTTAATTCCTTTGGCTAAAAAAGCTCCCAATGATTGTCCTGCTGAACCATTTAATTTAACAATTACAGTGTTCTCAGCTAAAGCGTTATTACCAAATTTCTTATAAAGATAGTGAGATAATCTAGTTCCCACTGCTCTATGTGTATTTTCAACTTCATATTCACATTCAATTATTTTATCCTTAACAATTTTATTTTTAATATCTGCCCAAATTTTTTCATCCAAAGTATCTGGAACTGCATTAATATCTCTTTTCTCACAATATCTGGTATTTTCACCTGGGTCAGTTTTTACTAATAATGGATTTAAATCTAAATCATCTAAATTTGATGAGCCCCTACTTACTTGTTTTAAGAGATCAGTCCTTCCAATTATTTCGTTTAGATTTTTAAATCCTAATGAAGCTAAAATCTCTCTGACTTCTTCTGCAACAAATCTGAAAAAATTAACGACTTTTTCTGGGGTTCCAGTAAATTTTTTTCTTAATTCTTCGTCTTGAGAGCATACTCCAACTGGACAAGTATTAGAATGGCACTGTCTTACCATTATACATCCCATTGCAATTAAAGATGAAGTACCCATTCCAAATTCCTCTGCCCCCATCATTGCTGCAATTACAACATCCCTACCTGTTTTAATTCCACCGTCTGTTCTTAGAGTAACTTTATGTCTTAAATTATTTAATGTTAAAATTTGATTGGCTTCAGTTAGTCCCATCTCCCAAGGAATACCAGCATATTTAACGCTCGTTTGCGGACTGGCACCAGTTCCTCCTGAGTGACCTGAAATAAGTATCACATCTGCTTTGGCTTTAGCTACTCCTGCTGCTATCGTTCCAATTCCAGTTGAAGCAACTAATTTTACACCAATTCTAGCTTTTGGATTTATTTGTTTTAAATCGTAAATTAGCTGGGCTAAATCCTCTATTGAATAAATATCATGATGTGGGGGCGGCGAAATAAGAGTTACCCCCGGTGTTGAGTGTCTTAACCTGGCTATCTCTTTAGAAACCTTAAAGCCTGGTAATTGTCCACCTTCACCTGGTTTAGCACCTTGAGCGATTTTAATTTCAATTTCATTACAATTATTTAAATAGTCAATAGTCACTCCAAATCTTGCTGAGGCAACTTGTTTAACTCTAGAATTTGCGCTGTCCCCATTTTCTTGGATTTTAAATCTGGCCGAGTCTTCTCCACCCTCGCCACTGCAAGAGGCACCTTTAACTCTATTCATTCCAACGGCTAGTGTTTCATGCGCTTCAGCAGACAGAGCCCCATGGGACATGCTTCCACTACCAAATCTTTTAGTTAAACTTTCTACAGGCTCAACTTCATTAATATTAATTGGCTTATTTAATTTTTTAAAATCTAAAAGATCTCTTAAGTTTATCGGTGACATGTTATTTATACCGTCGGTGTATTTTTTAAATGTATCGTAAGAACCAACTGTAACAGCATGTTGTAATGTGTGAATTAATTTTCCCTGAAACTGATGATTTTCTCCAGTTTTTCTATATTTATATATACCGCCAATGGGTAATATCTGAACATCTTTTTTATAAGCTTTCTCGTGAAGATCTTTAATTTTTTTTTCTATTCCAATTAAACCGATGCCAGAAATTCTTGATATCATTCCTGGAAAATAATCTGAAACTAAAGCTCTACTCAACCCAACTGTTTCAAAGTTACACCCACCTCTATAAGAACTGATGACAGAAATGCCCATCTTGGACATTATCTTTAATAAACCATTTTCAATTGATCTTTTAAATCTATCTACACACTCATTAAATTTAAACTTACCAAATAAATTTTTTTCAAATCTTTGATGTATACTGTCTATGGTTAGGTACGGGTTTATAGTAGTTGCTCCAACTCCAATTAGAACCGCAAAAGAGTGAGTGTCGAGCGTCTCTGATGTTTCAACATTTAATGAGCAGTATCCTCTTAATCCAAGATTAACTAGATTAGAATTTATTGCACCTACTGATAAAGCCATTGGAATATTAGCTCTTTTTTCAGAAATATTTTTATCACTTAGTATTAATGCTGTGCTACCTTCTCTGACTGCTATTTCTGTCTCTACTTGTACTCTTTTTAAATTATCCTTAAGAGTTTCCTTGATATTGAAAGTGCAATCAATAATTTTAATTTTCTTCGAAAAAAGTTTTTTAAATTTTTTTAATTGATAATTTGTAAGTATCGGACTGTCTAAAACAAAAATATCTTCTTGAGTAAGATTATTAAAATCTAAGATATTGCCTAAATTTCCAAATCTTGTTTTTAAACTCATGACTTTATTCTCTCTTAGAGAGTCGATTGGCGGATTAGTTACCTGACTAAAATTTTGTCTAAAATAATGTGATAAAGGTCTAAAATGACTTGATAAAACAGCGACAGGAGTATCATCTCCCATAGATCCTGTTGCTTCTTTTCCTTCCTCAACCATTGGGTGGAGAATTAACTCTAAATCTTCGACACTATAACCAGATAAATATTGTCTTCTTCTGAGATCGCTACCTGAAAAATTTATTTCTTCATTGCTAACTTTAAATTTTTTATCTAAGTCGATTATTTGACTATTGAATTGTTTGTATTCTTTTGAAATATAATCTTTTATTTCTTTATCTTGAAATAGTTTTCCTTCTTTTAGATCTACAGCAATTAACTCACCTGGACCTAGTCTGCCTTTTTTTATTATATTTTCCTCAGGAATTTTAATCATTCCAGTTTCTGATCCTGCAAATATTAATCCATCAGAGGTAATTGAATATCTTAATGGTCTTAATCCATTTCTGTCTACAGCTGCCAAAACCCATTTAGCGTCCGTTGCACAAATTGCTGCAGGCCCATCCCATGGTTCGATTGTGCTATTTAAGAAATTAAATAGTTGTTGGTGACTTTTAGGAACTGTTTTACTTCTTTTAGACCAAGCATCAGGTATCATCATTAATTTGATTAATGGAGCCAGTTTTCCAGAATGAGTTAATAACTCAAAAACGTTATCTAATGATGCAGAATCTGAATTACCAGGAATAATAACTGGTTTTAAATCTTCAATATTTTTAAAAAGCTTGCTAGTCATATCTTGTTCATGAATTTTCATCCAATTTACATTGCCTTTAAGAGTATTTATTTCTCCGTTATGGGCTAAAGTTCTGAAGGGTTGAGCTAAATCCCAACTAGGAAAAGTATTAGTTGAATATCTTTGATGAAATATAGCAAATCTTGATTTGAAGCTTTTGTCGTTTAAATCTACATAAAAGTCAGCTAGAGACTCAGCTAAAAACATACCCTTGTAAACAATCGATCTTGAACTCATGGAGCAAATGTAAAAGTTTTTTAACTGATTTTCCCGAGCGTGCTTCTCAATTTTTTTTCGAGCCTCGTATAAATCACGTTCTAGATCGTTAGTTTTTATAACTTCATTTTTTCTAAATAAAACTTGAGCAATTTCTGGCCGATTTGACTCTGCAGTTGGTCCAAGAACTTTAGGATTTACAGGAACTTGCCTCCATCCATATATGTAGTAATTTTGATTTAGTAATACCTTTTCAATAATTGATCTGCATTTCTCTTGATCTACATAATCATTGCGAGGCATAAAAATCATCCCTACACAAATTCTTTTAGTCTCATCATGTTTGTGTCCAGTATCAAAAATTTTTTGAATAAAAAAATCAGGGGATATTTCAAGTTTTATTCCGGCCCCATCCCCAGATTTCCCGTCAGCATCAACAGCGCCTCTATGCCATACAGCTTTTAAAGCATCAATACCGTACTCAACAACTTTACGACTCTTTTTTCCGTCAGTTGCAGCTATTAAACCCACTCCACATGCTTCGTGTTCCAAAGAAGGATCGTAAGCATTGTTGTCTAATAAATATTTTTTATTTTTTAAATAATTATTCATTATGCAGCAAATTCTTTTTTATTTTTTTGTCTCTTTAAAGAAATATATTTATCCATTTGTTCTGCAGCATCTCTTCCATCTCTAATTGCCCAAACTACTAGTGATGCTCCTCTAACAATATCTCCTGCAGCAAATATTCCATCAATGTTTGTCTGCATCGTTTTAAGATCAATTTTAATAGTCCCCCATTTCGAAACTGCAAGATCTTCACTATTAAATAATTTTGGAATATTTTCTGGGTCAAATCCAAGTGATTTAATTACTAGGTCAGTTTTTATTTTGAATTCACCATCTATAACAGGTATCGGTCGTCTTCTTCCAGATGCATCTGGTTCCCCCAACTTCATTTTGCTTACTTCTACTTCGTTGACTTTTTTATCACCTATAAATGATTTTGGACTCGTTAACCAAATAAAATCAACACCCTCTTCTTCTGCATTTCCGACTTCTCTGGCTGATCCTGGCATATTAACTTTGTCTCTTCTGTATAAACATTTAACAGATTTCGCTTTTTGTCTTACTGCAGTTCTTACACAATCCATAGCGGTATCCCCGCCACCAATAACTACAACATCTTTACCTTCAGCATTTAAAATTCCTTCATCAAAAAGTTTTACTTTGTCTCCTAGACCTTTTCTATTAGAAGCAGTTAGAAAGTCCATTGCAGGAAAAATATTTTCTAAATTTGATCCTGGAATATCAATTTCCCTAGCTTTATATACTCCAGTCGCAATGAGAATTGCGTCATGCTGTGATTTAAGTTCTTTTAAAGTTTTATCTTTTCCAATCTCAAAATTTTGTACAAATTTTATACCACTCTCTTTTAAAAGTTTAGTTCTTCTTTCAACAACAAATTTTTCAAGCTTAAAATTAGGTATCCCGTATATTAATAATCCTCCAGGTCTATCGTAACGATCGTATACGGTTACTTTATATCCATATTTTCTCATTTCTTCAGCGCATGCTAATCCTGCTGGACCTGCTCCTATTATACCAATGCTTTCTTTTAATTCCTTTGCAATCTTTAACGGTTTGACCCAACCCTTTTCCCAAGCAGTATCTGTAATATACTTTTCTACAGAACCTATTGTAACCGTACCATGACCTGATTGTTCAATAACACAGTTTCCTTCACATAATCTATCTTGAGGACAAATTCTTCCGCAAACTTCTGGCATATTATTTGTGCTTTGAGATATTTCGTAAGCTTCTTTTAATCTACCTTCCGCAGTGAGTTTAAGCCAATCTGGAATATTGTTTTGTAAGGGACAGTGAATTTGACAAAAAGGTACCCCACATTGCGAACATCTACTTGATTGCTCTTTAGCTTTACCAGTTATGTATTGATCGTAAATCTCATTAAAATCTTTTTTTCTATTATCAGTTTTTCTTTTGACAGGAGTTTCTTGATTTACATTAACAAATTTAAGCATTTTTTTACTCATAGTTGGTGTTCTAGGCTATAATACATAAAATTGGAATACTATTTAAGTCAATAGTATTTACTTAAATTTGCTGAAAAATAACGTTTATGCGGCTTTTTTTATGCATAGCAGATATGCTAAAAAATTATATCTTTGGAATTCAATCTAAAGTTTATTAAACATAAGAATG
>CEOP01033526.1_pt1 | contig 11374 bp, 8 predicted proteins | sample 361301 | NCBI WGS metagenome assembly CEOP01 (sample SAMEA2619548, study PRJEB7988) | marine metagenome | biome: marine biome (ENVO:00000447); feature: deep chlorophyll maximum layer (ENVO:xxxxxxxx); material: "saline water (ENVO:00002010), including plankton (ENVO:xxxxxxxx)" | depth 55 m
CGTCATTGATAAATTTTAACCTACAACTAAATCATCGACTGTCCTTCCTTTGATTCTGAATGCTTCACCCGCTTTTTCAGGTTTTATATTTTAGCAATTTTATATAATAAATTATGTAAAGTCAAAAAAATTAATTCATGACGGAAATCACATTTAAGCAAATAAACTATATTTGCATCTAATTTAAAAGAATTATGAGTTTAGGAACAGTTAAATTTTTTAACCAATCAAAAGGATTTGGTTTTATTACTCCAGATTCTGGAGACAAAGACGTGTTTGTTCACGCTAACAATATTATTGATAATATTTCGGATGGAGATAAAGTTAGCTTCGATTTGGAATCGACAGAAAAAGGCCCTAGTGCCATAAATGTTAGAGTCGAATAATTAACAATTTTATTTAAGATTGACTTTAAATCCCTCCCTAACCGGAGGGTTTTTTTGTATAAAATAAAACTATTACTGTGATTATTACTTTTTTGGCCAGTCCCAATTAACTAGGTCATCACTCCAAGCAATTCCTATTGATGAATTTTTATCAAAGTCCCCCTCTTTCTCTTTATTTGGTCCTGAACCGTGGAAGAACATTATATATTTTTCAATTCCTTGTATATTTCTGAGATCAACTACCGCACCTGCCGTCAACCTTCCCTTTGCCCAGTTCCATTCTTTTTGCCCAAGTGTAATTATACTTCCAAATGAACTCCAGTCTTTAAGATTGGGGGAACGCTTGATTCCTATACCATTTGATGGAGAATGAAACATTACATACTCACTTTCATCTTTTAATACGCATACATTTTCTCCAGATTTATTATTTCCAAAGTAGTTCCAATTTATAAAATCATAAGTAAACGACATACTAACCCCGTTTTGCTTGAAAAAAATCCACCATTTTCCCTCTTCATCTTTGTCCTCAATTAAATATGGATCAATCATTCTACCCATTTTATTTTTGCTGATTGATGTTCCTTTAACTTTTAGAAGCTCAGGATATGTCCAGTTTTCAAGATCTTTACTCTTCATAATAAAAACTCGACAATCATCACTACCATAACGCACTTTATCCCCTAAGAAATATTCTGGACGGGGATATGTTTGAAGACATAAAATCCATTTGTCATCGTATCTAATTATATTTCCAGGACTACTAAAATTTAAGTTTTGATCTCTCGGAGTCAAAATCTTTACTTCACTCCAATTTATTAAATCATAAGATTTACTTGAAGCTGTAAATGAATATATTTTACCCTTAATCGTTTTAACAAGGGTAAAAAATAAAAAGAACTGATCATTATGGAATAGCACTGCAGGATCTCTATAAGCTGTTTTTTCATCTCCATAAAATAAAACTGGTGAATCTATAGCCCTGAGCAATTTACTTTGCCCACTCAAGTTAATTGTTTTAACTAAAAGTAAAAGTAGCATTAGGTTTTTCATATTACTAATATAACAAAACCTTCAGACGGGGATCAGGAGCTAAAGAGCTATGGGAGGAGGATATATCTGATTTAAAATAATAAACCTTAGAATAGAGGGTGATTTTTATAAAAGCTACTCGATTGTTTTCTTTTCACCGCATAGGTCTTGACCATAAAGTCTCTGTGCCAGAAGTAAATCACTTAAATATTCTTTTTGTTCGACAATTTTTCCTGTTTCGTTAAGAGTGTACTTGATAGCATAATCATTTTCATATTTTCCACCAACGCCTTCCATTCTCCCTTCAGCAAAAACCATAGCTGTTTTTCCCTCAACAAGAATACCTTTATATTCTACTCCAACATCTCCCTCAAGAAGTGAACCAAAGTATCCTGCAAATTCTAAAAATTCATCCCAACTGTATGATTTTGAAATATCGAGTTGTCCCGTTAATTTAAAAGTGAATTCTTCAGCCAATTGTGATTTCATTACTTCAATTTCACCAGCCATTTGCGCATTAAATGCTTTGAGGACAGTGGCCTTTGTTGTTTCAGTCAGTATTTCTTTTTGAGATTTAACTGGATTGTTATCACAAGAAAAAAGTATTAGCAATAGCAAAAAAAATAGTGGATTTTTCATTTTAAATAATCTAAAGTTATTGTTTACTTCAGAAGAGCTTTAAACTCTTCTAAATCAAATTCGTTTCCATAAAACAAAGTACTCATTTTCATAATGTCAGCCGCTATCATAACTGCTGTTTTAATTTCTTCTTCGTTTGCGCCTAAACGTTTAGCCTCTGCAATGTGATAAGGAATACAATAATTACATTTTGTTGAAGCTGATACTGCAAGCCCAACAAGGTGAGCATTTTTTTCATCAATAGCACCTTTGGAATATAATGGCATTTGCGCCTCTTCAAAATATTTGTCAGCGCTTTTCAAAATTGAGGTAGGATATACCGAATTAAAAGGACTTTTTGCGAGTAGTTCAGCCTTTTCAACTTCGGTAATTGAATCTTGAGCACTCAAGAAATTAGAGACTACAAAAATACAAGCAAATAATAAATAGATTTTTTTCATTCTAAATAATTTATGGTTAATAATTGCTAATATAAAAAAATTTATAGCAAAGGTTTAGGAGCAAAAGAACTTGTAAAGCAGGATATGCCTATATTGGAATAAAATATTCTTATACATTAATCTTTATTTTAATAGAAGATATTTATTAAACCAATCTATCCGAAGACTATCTATATTAGAAATATTTAATCCACCCTTAAAACTTGGTCCGTGTCCAGCATCTTTTATGACGATTAATTCATTTTTAATACCATACTTTTCTAATGAATCTATTAATATTTTAGAGTGTAATATTGGAACTGTTTTATCCTTATCTCCATGCATAAGTAATACAGGAGGGTCGCCTTTTGATACATGAGAAACTGGTGATGCATTTTTGGCAATATTATATTCAGAGGAATTAACAATTTCCATCTCTTTACCTCTAGCACCCAAATAAACAGAATTGTTATATGAATCTTTTATTAAAAATGTAGTCACAGGTGCCCTTGCAATTACCGCCTGTACCTTAGCACTTTCTCTATTAATTGGATCAATATCTCGATTATTACCTTTTCCATCTAGTAAGCCCAGCATGAGAACAATATTTCCTCCTGAAGAACCCCCAATTGCTCCAATCTTATTTGGATTTATATTGAATTTACTGGAAGTATAACGTATGAACCTAACTGCCCTTTGAGCATCTTCAATAGCCGCAGGAAATTTGAATCTTGGAGTAGCGCGATGATTGATTGTGAAAATTGTATAACCATTTTTTAATAATTTTTCACACTCTAATTTGACGTGACCTTGATGGTTTAATGGTTTAGAACTCAGAGATAAAGGTCTGTTAAACCCACTTCCAGATACATGGACTAAACCTATTCCGTTTGAAAATAAAGGGTAGTGAACATCCATCAATAATGCAAGACCTGAATACATTCCATAAATAACATTTCTATCAACATTCTTAGCACCAATATTTGGTTGGGCTAAAATAATTAACGGAGCAAATAAAAAAACAAAAATTATTTTTTTCATAAATCTAAAATAACAAAATCTACAAAACGGGGATTGAAGTTCCATAAAGTAAAGAGGAGGGTATACTTATAATTTAAACTTTACAAGTATTGGCTCCAAAAAATCGGTAGATAACACACATCCCTGAAATTGCATTAAAGAGTAAAATAACTCCTACTATGAATTGAGCAAAAGAAAACGGAGTAAGCTCCATTAAAAGCTCATATTCATTAGGAGATTTTTCTAAAAAAAATGGAGACGGTATTAAAAAGAGAGAAATAATAAGCCTTGCAACTCTCTCTGATTTATTCTGATTTTTTATAAATATTTTCATAACTGTATGATTAATATTTACTAAAATAACAAAACCGAAAAAATGATATGAGATTTAGAAATTAAAAAAACATTTCATTTTTTAATATCCTTTTTACCCATTTATAACTTCCCAAATTATTGATGTCTTCTTTTGTAATTAGTCTTCTTAAAACATGATTTCCTAACCTCTCTTGAACCTGTTTATAATATAAACTAACTGGATTTAATAGACTGTCTTGATTATCACCTGAGCTAATTACCCATGAAACTCCGCCAGGAGGAGATTCCACTATAAATTTAGGAGCTTTACAATTATAGAAACACGTTTGGGAACCCGCCCATCCATGACCTGTTCCACTACTTCCTCGAAATCGAGATTCCATTGGTTTTTCAGATTTTACATTATCAAATAGAGTGCCAACCGAATAACGATGATGAGGTCCAGAAAGTGATTTAGAATTATGACCTATACAATCAACAAATACGTTTGGACCAGCAGTTTTTTGTTGTGTAACAAACTCGTGTCTTCCAGCATTCGTGGCACACCTTTGAATGAGATTAAGCTGACCATTAATCATAAAAGAGTAGCGTCTTCCTCCAGTAATTTCAGAAGCATGTCCAAGATTAATACAATCTTGAATTGTTGCTTTTTTACCAGAAGCTGAAACCAATGACCAACCAAAATAATTTCCAATAATATTTTTTATCCAAATATTTTCTGAGTTTGGCTTAATATGAATTCCATTCCATGCGTGTAACTCAGCGGTATTAATTTTTTCTGGATTACCATATGGATTTTCTTTTGTCGGCTTTGAAAACTCAGATACTAATCTAAGATTTTCAATACCCACTTCAGTCACTCTTCCAGGGTTCGAATAATGATATATTTTACCTCCACCAAATCTATTTTCTATAGGGTGAACAATTGGAATATCAATGAATATTTTATCTGTTACAATATTGACTATTTTTCTTTCAAAATAAAAATCATATGCTCCCGGTTGCCATTGACGAGTAATATTTAATTTTTTACCGTCGGAGGAAAGCGGTAATCTGTTTTTAAATTCTTCCCAACTTTCGTTTTTGTTTTTTAGAATTCTATATTCACTTGTAGAACCCCCAGACCTTAAATAATATAAACCCTTATTTTTACCTTTTTTAACCCATCTAATATTTTTAATGGGGTCCCACTTAGCTTTTAAATTATCACAACCTATATATGATATCCACTCTTTTGTTGATGGTCTAAAAACAATTATTTTATCTCCAATATTGTAATTACTTGGAGAGCTTACTTTAAAAGATTTAGCACCAATTGGCACGTATTCATCAATTATATTTGTTCCACTGTTCTGATTGACAATTATCCCACTTTCAGTTTCCTCAGCATATTTATGTCTTCCTGAAAAAGAATTAATACCTGGTCCAATTGAAATTAATGTTCTTCTATATTTGATATCATCATATCCAGTTGCTACAAGTATTGTTCCGTTGTTGGTATTACCCTCTCCCCTTAATACAATTCCAGATTTATTGATAGAAATTTCCCCACTAACTCTATAAATTCCTTTTTTTAATAATATGGCGCCTCTAAAGCCATCTTTATCTTTAGTCAATTGACCAAGTCTATCAATTGCAGTTTGAATGTTTTTAGTGTTATCTTTTGGTAAGGCCTTTAAAGTAATTAAAGTTGGAATCTTAGGAATGGGTTTTTCTCCTGAGTGATAACCTACATATGAAAAATCTGGAATTTTATTTCCTTTTTCATCTTCATGATAAACTAAATTACCTGTCTTGTTTATTGAAATATAGTCAAATTCATTTTTAATATTAGTTTTATTTCCTACCTCATTTGAGCATGACTGGATTATTAAAAAAAAAATTGAAAATGAAATCTTTTTTTTCATATAACTAATATAACAAAACCTCCAAAAGGGGGTTGAATTCTTAAAGTCCAAAATTCAACTCTGTAAGGAGAAAATATTGTAATCATTAATTCAAATGGCTAAGCGGACGAGATATCCCTCTATTTAGGTTGACTTCAACCCTCCTTCGGGGGGGTTTTTTTATATACAAAATAGTGTCTGACATGATTTTCATATGACTTTTTTACAAACCTGACCAGAAACTATTTACAAAGAAAAAACCCCTACTTAACGTAAGGGCTTGATTTTACTAGGTTTATAAGCGGTTACTTGCTTGCTCCTCCTCAAGGGCTCGAACCTTGGACCCTCTGATTAACAGTCAGATGCTCTAACCAACTGAGCTAAGGAGGAATATGTAAACAATAAAGTAGATTAACAGCGTATTTAATATAAATTTAGCAATTAGTTAAAAGCAAAGATTAACGTGTTTCACTAAATGACACTATTTCAACTACTATTGTTTCAGTGGGCAAATATAACATTATTGGAACTTATTATAAAAATAATTAAAGTGTAAAAGTGCAAAGGCTTTTCACCTTACTTTAAACTGTTCGAATATTCATTAATAGATTATTCCGCTAATTATTCTCACTGCAATTAAAATTAATATAAAAACCGAAAAATTTTATTTAAATATTTCATTTACAATTAAGAATTTATAAATAATTTTATTGGATATTCCCGTATTTTCTGCTCTTAAGGGTCAAGTTTTTAATATGTTCGCTAGAATTAGTAAATTTACATAAACCAAAGAAAATTGTCATGTGTGATTGTAATTGCTCCCCCTGTTTAGAAAAAAATTGTTCTGAATGTATTTGTGAGGCATGTTCCTGCGCAAGTTGCGAATGTTGAAACCTAAATCTGATTTTTTGAAATTATCCTTTTTAAATTTATAATGTCATTTGAATTAAGGAACAGATTCTTTAATCCAATAAAATAATTCTATAATAAAATTCCAGTTTATTAAATTTATAATTGAAATAACGGTTCATTAAATTATTAATGAGAAAGAGAAGTATAATTTTTGCGGTAATATCTACAATAGTCCTAATTGGACTTCTGTTTATTCCTTTAAATGGAGATTTTAACAATAAATTTGCTTTTTTTCTTGGTAGATTTCACCCAATTATCCTTCACCTTCCTATCGGTGCTTTAATGGCTCTGTTTTTTATGGAACTTATTAATGGATTACGGCCAAAGCTTAATTTGGAAAGTGCTTGTAACATCCTACTTTGGTTTTCAGTAATTAGTATTATTCCTACTTTATTTTTAGGATTTTTATTGGGTTCAACTGGAAGTTACGATGATGAACTTTTAAATTCACACAAATGGTTAGGTTGGTTTACTGCATTAGTATGTGTATGGATGGTTGTAATACGTGAGAAAAAATCAATTTCTACCCCTAGTAAAGTATCAAGTTTTTATAAGATTTTCTTGTTTGTGAATGTTGTGTTATTAACTCTAGCTGGGCATTATGGAGGATACCTTACACACGGTGAAGATTATCTAACGAAGTACATGCCAATAGCTATGAAAAAAATTATTGGCCTTGAAAACGATAATACTGAATATATAGTAATCAATGAGGAAGTTGATACTAACTCTGATGAAGCTTTATATTATGAAAATACCATAAGACCTATCATTAAGACCTATTGTTTTGAATGCCATAATGATGATAAACAAAAAGGAGACATGCGTTTAGATACTTTACATTGGAACATGAACAATCAACGTCATGCTGAAAGATGGCACAATGCGTTAAATGTCATTAATTTAGGTGAAATGCCTCCAAAAAAGAAAGAACAATTACAAGATGATGAGAGGAGAATTTTAGTTAATTGGCTAACCGAAAATTTAGAGAAAGCATCTATCGCAAAACAAAAAGATAATAAGGGTGTTATGCGAAGGCTTACAAAAAGACAATACACCATTAGTTTAAATGAATTACTTGGCGTTTCAGTCGATTTTGGAGATGTTTTACCTGATGACGGAAAATCCAAAATGGGATTTAGTAATAATGGGAATATTCTTCAAACATCTTCACTCCATCTTGATTATTATCAAAAAATAGCAAGGGAGGCTTTAGATAAAGCTATAGTGTTTGGGAAAAAACCTGAGGCGAAACATTACAGGGTAAAAATTGGAAAAAATATTGGAAATGGTATTTCAGGAGCTGAATTCCGCGGATATCAAACTGCACCAATTAAAAATGAAAATATACTTGTTGAGATACTAAACAGTGATGGTAATCCAATCAAAAATTCAGAAAATAACCAGTTGGATTTAAGCCCCATCAAAAATAAAATTGGAATTGGGATGAGAGGCTCCCATAGCAACAGATATAATGTTGTTGAAGAGGGTATGATTTTAAGTTCAGCTTTACCAGCTAAAGAGGTTACTCCTAAATCTTGGCAAGGTCCATCACCTAATCTAAAACTCTTAATAAAAGAGAATTTCCCTAGAACTGGTGATTTTGCGTTTCGTGTTCATACCTCAAAGGGCTATAATTCTAGGTCGATTGAGAGACTTATTGATTTGAGAGATAAAAGCCCAAGATTAGAAAAATTTAAGGCAGTTTCTGTTTCCGCAATAGATATCATGAGGAAATTAAAGCAAAACGGAAAAGCAAAAGATTTCATATTAAAGGATAATAAATGGCTGATGCCCAAAGATTTTGCCAATTGGGTTTGGACAGAATTCAATTATAATATTCCTAAATCTGGGTTATATCAAATTGATTTAATTCATCCTTATGTGCCAAATGACGCAAATCCGTCCTACCGTATATCAATATTTGGTGAAAATGATCAAGGTATAGTTTCAAAGCGCATAGTCATTGAAGATAATAAAAAAGAGAATGACGAAATCTTAACTCCTGTAACCCTTGCATATTTATCTAAGGGTAATCACAAAGGGTTTATTGGGGGGAAATTTTTTGTTGGATTTAGCAACCTTAATTTTACCCCTGTGTCAGATGATGATCCACTTCCAAAAATCCTTGAAGAGGAGGCAATAGAGGATGATTTAAAATATGCGTCTGTTAATCCTACAATACAAGTTTTTGCTGGCACGAGAACAGATGATGGGATGGATTATAAAACTTTTCATAGCCCCGTTGAGGTTAAAGCTTCTTTTGGAAAAAATCAGACCTTTGAGTTTACTGGTAGGCTAGAAAATTTACCTATTCCTCTAGCTAGTGATGATGTTAGTGGAGAATTAGCAAATATTTTTACGATTGGCTTATGGAACAATCATCTTGTAAAAGAGAGCAGTTTAAAGGGCCCCCCATTACTAATAAAATCAGTAGAGTTTGAAGCTCCATATTTTCCAATTTGGCCACCAAAAAGTCATAAACTAATATTTTTCGATTCCCCAAATGAATCAAATACTGAAAAATATGCTGAGGAGGTTATTTCAAGCTTCATGAGGCGGGCGTTTAGGAGGCCACTTAATCCTGGTGAGCTAGATAGATATTTAAGTTTCTGGAAAAGCACTAAAGATGATTTTGATACTTTTCAGCAAAGCATAAAGGAAGTTCTAATAGCTATTCTTTGCTCTCCAAACTTTCTCTATTTATTTGAAACCGAAAATCAAGAAACAAAAAAAATAGATAATCAATTTTATTTAGCATCTCAATTATCATATTTTCTTTGGAATTCGCCTCCTGACGAAACTTTGACTTCTCTGGCTGTTGATGGGGACTTGTACAAAAAGTTACCTAAACAAATTAATCGGATGATTAATAGCCCAAAAATAGAGCAATTAATAAAAACCTTTACTGATGAATGGCTGAGACTTGATAGGTACAAAACTATGGATGTTGATGTTGAAAAGTATGAGGATTTTACCCGTTTTGTTCAAGAGGACATGCTTAATGAAACTTACAACTTTGTTCACCATGTATTAAAGAATGATCTAAGTATTATGAATTTTATTGATTCAGATTTTGCAATGCTTAATCAAAATCTTGCCGAATTTTACGGTATTAGTGGAGTCAAAGGCGATAAGTTTAGACCAGTAAAATTATCTGAAAAATATAGAAGAGGGGGTTTGCTTTCACAAGGATCTTTTTTAAGTGGTCACTCTGATGGTGTTCAGGCTCATACCATTAAAAGAGCTGTTTGGTTAAAAGAAAAAATACTCGGTGAACATCCACCACCACCACCACCAAACGTTCCTGAAATTGACCCAGATACTCCTGGGTTTGAAAATTTAACCTTAAAAGAGCAACTCTTTCTGCATAGAAATAAGGTCTCTTGTATGGATTGTCATCGGAAAATTGATCCTTTCGGTGTAGTATTTGAAAATTATGATGCTGTAGGGAGATTTCAATTAACTGCAAAAGAAAAACCAATTGATGCAAAGTCAACGCTACCAGATGGCACTGAAATTGAAGGTATAGAGGGGATTAAGGATTATATATTAGAATTAAAAAAAGATAATTTTACTAAATCATTGGTAAAAAACTTATTTGCTTATGCTTTAGGCCGTGACGTAAATTTTGCTGATGAAAAAGAAATTAATAATATTGTAAAAGAAGTTATAGATGACGATTATCGTTTTAGAACAGTCATTGAGCAAATTGTTTTAAGTCCGTCATTTTATAAAAAAGAACAAAGTTGGTTTAATAAACTAGTTGGAAGATGAGTAAAAAATCTTGGCATTTAGACCGTAGAACGTTTCTAAGGGGACTTGGAGTAACATGTATGCTGCCATATCTTGAGGGAATGGCAATGACAAGCTTTTCAAGACTTACCGAGCCTTTACCCCCTAAACGCCTTTGTTTCTTGTATTTTCCTAATGGCGTAGGGCTTCCTCCAGAGGAAAGTGTTTATCATAAAGATTGGAGTTGGTTTCCTAAAGTCGAGGGAACGAAATATAGATTATCAAAATCTTTATCTCCATTGTCTGCACATAGAAGTGATATGTCCATTTTGGGAGGCTTAAGCCACCCATTTAGTCGTAATGTATTAGGCCATATGGCTGGCGATTCATTTCTTACTGGTGGTGATCTGCGTGGTGAGTATAAAAATAGTATTTCAGTGGATCAAGTTGCGGCAATGGAATTGAGTAAGTATACCCGATTTCCTTCACTTACTTTATCAACTGACGGTGGAGTAGGCTATAAATCAAGAACATCCACACTTTCCTTCAATTCATCAGGTAGACCCATTCCTTCGGAACATCGTCTTCGTGAAATTTTTGAACGCTATTTTTCTCCAAATGGAACTTCTACTACAAAAGAAAGAAGAAAAAGTATTCACCATGGTAAGAAGATTGTAGATCTTGTTCTAGAGGATAGCAGAAATCTAAAAAATCGTTTAGGCTCGAATGATAAAGTGAAATTAGATGAGTATTTATCATCTCTTAATCAAGTCGAAAAACAGTTGAATAGAAACGAAAAGTGGTTGGAGGTACCAATGAAAGATTTTGATTCGAGTTTAATAAATCTCGATGTAGATCCTACAACTACACCAAAAGACTACGTTCGTTCGATGATGGACATAATTGTTCTTGGATTTCAAACAGATGCTACTAGAGTAATATCTTATATGATGGCTCGTGAAGACGGGATGGGTTTTGGAGATAATTTTCCAAAAATTGCTCTTGGACTCAAAGGTCACCATACTATTTC
>CEOP01015747.1_pt1 | contig 11367 bp, 5 predicted proteins | sample 361301 | NCBI WGS metagenome assembly CEOP01 (sample SAMEA2619548, study PRJEB7988) | marine metagenome | biome: marine biome (ENVO:00000447); feature: deep chlorophyll maximum layer (ENVO:xxxxxxxx); material: "saline water (ENVO:00002010), including plankton (ENVO:xxxxxxxx)" | depth 55 m
CAGCAAGGTCAGCAAGGCCAGCAGGGTCAGCAAGGCCAGCAAGGTCAACAGCAGGACAATGGTCAAGGTCAACAACAGCAGGGTGGCGAACAAGGCGCTCAGCAAGGTGGCCAAGATCAGCAGAACCAGAATGGTGACAACCAGAATGGTCAGGACCAGCAAGACACCGGTCAGACCCAAAACGGTCAGCAAGGCCAGCAGGGTCAACAATCGGACCAGCAACAAGGTCAGCAACTCGACAACCAGGAGCAGAATGGCGACAACGACAATGACGGCGATGGCATCCCAGACGACATCGATAATGATGACGACAATGATGGCATTCCAGATAACGTTGACAGCAATCCTGAAGACCACGATAACGACGGAGATCCAGATTCGACTGATCCAGACGATGATGGTGACGGAATTGATGACCGCGAAGAAGTGAACGATGGTGACCCTAATACGGACATCTACGATCATGACAACGACGGTATTTCGGATAACGTGGACTTAGACATCGATAACGACGGTATTGACAACCTGAATGACTTGGGCCCTAATGGAGAAGATTACTCTAGGGACCACGACAATGATGGTATGGACGATGCTGAAGATCCGGATGACGACAACGACGAGATTCTCGACGTTGATGAGTTCGATGGTGTTACAGGTAGCTGGCGCTATGACCACGATAACGATGGTCTTGAAGACAAAACGGACACGGACGACGATAACGACGGCCTATCCGATTGGTTCGAGAACAACGATGGAAACGATGCAACCGGTCAATTCGACCACGACAACGATGGCGTTGAGGATCACCTTGATGCTGACGATGACGGGGACGGAATTCTCGACGAACTCGAGAGTTGATTGATTAATATCGACCAGTGGATCAGCCACTACTCCAGAGACTGTTTCGAACAGTCGTCCTGGCCCACCCGATCGTCCCTTGGGCCTTCGGGTGTGGTCAAACCTCTTTATTACCGGCAACCTTTCATGAACATGCTATGGCTCAGAGAGCCGGGGATTGAATCTAGATGACCATAGATCCGATGACAATCGGCCTTGGTTTAGGCGGATTTTTCGTTTTCTTAATCCTTCTGCGTTTTATTTTTGGAAAGAAGAAATTGAATGCTATGGCCACAGAATTAACCAAGATTCGTGACAGCGATCATATTCCAGAACCAGTAGAAGTGCCTCCAGCAGATCCATCAGCCACAGCCCCAGATGGTGCAGGTTTTACTCGTACTCTATCTATGAGGGAACGAATACTCTTGCATCTAAGATTTGTTGCAATCACCGAAGATCCTACAGATCCTTCAGTTGTTCAAGCTGTTGCCTCAGTAGTGGATGGAGAGGTTGAAACGTTATGTGATGCATTACAACTTCTCCAAGAATCTGGTGAAATCATCAATGAAGGCGTACCGGGTTCTGCTTTCTCATTGTCATCATCTGGTCGAGAAAGAGCGAATGTCGTTCATGGAGATTATATGGCATCAACAGTCAGCGTCGCTGGTGAAGAAGTAGTTGTAGGAGATGTTGTTGGAATTGGTGGATTCCCTCTTATTGGCCCTCATATTCAAGCTCAATTCGGCCAAAATACAGGAGGTCCACTTTCTATCCTAGTACGCTCTTTTTCAATCAGTTTTGAAGATGGGGAAATGTCCGCAGATGAGCGCAGAATGATCGATAATTTAGTTGAGGAACTCTCAATTTCTGATAATCAGGCAAAAGATATCGAATCTTATGTTAAGGCTGCAATGGGAGGTCAACAAGTTTCTGAGTCAATTGAAGAACTTCTAGAAGAATTACCTTCGGCCCCAGAACTTCCCGAAATTATGCTTGAACCTGAACCAGAACCTGAACCGGAACCAGAACCAGAACCTGAACCAGAACCTGAACCAGAGCCTGAACCAGCTCCTACAGCACCTCCACAAGAACCTGTTTTGAGTATGGAAGAAAGATATGGTCAAATATCACCAGAAGATGATTCTAGACCCGATAAGATGCATCGTAAGTTCTGAGTCTTTTTTTGTACTATTTGCTTAATTCCATCGACATCGATATTAAAGCATGAACGTCTACGGAGGGATGACGATATCCCAGCGGATGCCACAGGAGAAAGAAAAAATGAAGGCTGCACCTTATGTTATGGCCCTCTTTGGTCTGGTGTTGGTTGTGTTGGGAATACGGGAAGAATCGATGGATGTGGGGCAGATTTTACTCGGCCTCCTTCAGTTGGTGGTCGGTATTTTGATGACAGGCCTAATTCCCTTACCGTTCTTAGATAAGTTCGTCGTCCAACCAGAGGAACATGAGGATCCTCAAAAGAAATTTTAGAGAGTGAGATAAAATGTGGGAACACCGTTCGATTTCAGATGAAAAACTTCGCCAACATAGGCGAATTCAAGCGACAGAAACTTATGTTGAGTTAATGGGTCAAGTGGAGCGTGCTATTGCATCTCCTCAATCTTATGCGTTTGACGACGAAGATTTCCTTCAATATATTCCACGTTCAGGGCCATGGGCTCCTCAGATGGATTCTGATATGACAGTTGAAGACCCTCGACGAAGATACATAGGCAAAGGCTCTCCGAAATTTTTGAACACCAACATTGTACTAGGTTCTAGTTGGATCGAGTCGGAACGATTCCGATTTGAAAGAGATTTGGACACCATGGCTGATTGGATTAAACAGAAGACAATTTTGCAAGCCAATATGTGGACTCCTGCATCAGTTGTTACAACTCAGACACTTGTATTCTGCTCAACCGGAGACGAAGATAGAATGGGCAGCTCACTTCAAGTTCGCAACGATCCAACAGATTTTGATCTTCCATCTGATAACCACATGTTCCTCGGAGTAACTGACGATGGATTCCCTGAATGGGAACCCCTTGTATGGGGTCTTGGTCACCGTGGTGTTGTACCTGGTTCTGATCCACAAGAAAGAGTATACTATCCATCATTGATGCATAGAAATGTTACTTACAACAATAGATTAGGGTGGATTCGTTATTCTCCTGCTGGGTTTGGAAAAGATGCAAATGGTTACCTCATGACCAGACCATTTGATTGGATTTGGAACGCAGTTAATGGAAATCGTGAAACTCCATCCGCATTCAATCTGCTAGTCAATATGCCTGATAGAAGAGATTCATTCGGAGAAGATGGAATCACAGATATCTTCCTAACTTCAGGAAAGACATCATTGTACACTCTGATGGGTATGATGAATTCAGCAACAGTTCGTCAAATGTTCGGTGGAGGTTCAGACTTAGTTCCTCTTGAGATGCATATTGTTGAACCAGGTTTGGATGAGTGGATTCAGAAGGCTAGTGACGAAGATAGATACGGTCGAATATTTGAGTATACTGCAACTCTCGGTTATCTTTTGACAGATCCAAATATCGGAACATTGGGAGAAGGAGCAGGTAGGCGCCGTCTTCTGGTTTATCCTCAAGATCAAGCGAATCTACTGACAAATGTAAGTGCAAGTCAAGTTGCAGATCATGCTCTCAAGGGTAATTATCAGGCAACAGTTTTTACTAAACTAGATCAGGCTGATTTCCAGAATCGTGTTACTAGAAGAATGAGTCAATATGCCGATCTCATCACTCCAAGTTCCAAGGCTAGAGGACAGAGATGGATTTCCCAAGCAAATTGGGGAGGAGAAGATGGTGTTCAGCAAGGACCAACAGTCCACTCTCTATTGGCTGTACGTGGTTATGAAGTTCTCCAAATGGAAGAATATCAAGCAACGTTCAACGAAGTCAGTGCTGCTCCACAACGTCTAATGAATCGTTTAATCCAGTCTGTAGCTACAAATGCTCTCAAGACAGTATATCCATTGGATTTAATCACCGATCAGTCTGGTGATGGTGCACCTTACCAGAAACTGTTCTCTCCATTGACTTCTGATGAGCCATTAGTATACTATACTGATATCCGATTCCTAGTACCTACTTCGATAGATAAACTCCGAATGTTGACAGGCCAACGTGGTGCTGACCGTGGTAAACTCCGTGACGCATTCACAGAATTGACTGGCGCTGACCCAGTAACTGGTCTCTCAGTGCTCGACTTGTGTATGCCATTCATGGCAGACTTGGGTGCTGGTTCATGGCAACAAGGAACAGGTGTAAGGGAGAATGAAGTAGTTGTCGAAGTCACTTGTGCAGTTAACCCGAATGCTGTTTGGAAGAATTTACTAGAACCTACTGTGAAGGATACCTTCCAACTTCCAAAAGGTAAGAAAGGCACAGCTGCCAATATTTGGGGCGATGTTTTGATGGAAAACGGGCAACTTCAAGAAAAGATGGAGAAAGATGGGATTGGCCATTATTTGCGTCTATTGAAGATGTGTTACTATTACAGCAATAAATTGTCTCGTAAGAGAAATGATATGAATTGAATAATTTGTTGAATAATGGATATTTATGTCTGCATTAAGAAACCTCAGTGTTCGGATTCGTCCAGAAAACTTCGGTCAGATAGATGCAGCAGATTTGCTAGATTTTTTTGAATTGGTCGAATTTATTTCAATGGAACAAATCTGGGGAACAGATCAAAGGATTCGAGCCATCCTTCATGTGAACCATACGTTGCCACTTTCTCAATATCAAGAGGTACCCGCATTACAAAACATTGAGATTCTAAAAGAAGTGCACGGTTCTTCTATCATCATTGGAGATTTAGGAGGAAAATTTGCAAAAAAGTTGGCATCTCTACAAGGAGTTTGGTTTACTCAACCATCAGAAGTTACTCCTGAACACATCCTCATCACTCTACGCGGATTAAAATCTGAGGTACTTGAGACCTTTCGGATATTAAGAGACATGTCCGTGACTTCAGAAATAAGAATGTTTGAAGAATTCAATACCGACATCAGTGCACTTAATTTGGCCGAAAAGCGAAGACTTGTGATGGAAACAGCAATCAATCTAGGATACTACGAATTTCCAAGAAAATCTACTCAACGAGATATTGCGAAAGCACTTGATTTGAAACAATCCACAATTTCTGAACACCTCCAAAAAGCAGAATCTTCGATTATTCATGCTTGGTCTTCTAAAAAATCTAGTTGACTCCATTCAATCCAATGATGATTCCAAGCACTCCTAGAATGAATCCTAGAGTTGGAAATAGCTTTGGTGCAATCTTGGGATCAGTCATATACCGTTCAAGATTCGCACCGAAATATGACCATGCTAGAATAGCCATTACACAAACAAAACTGACAATCCCAATGATCAAAATTCCTCCCTCTAATCCTCCTCCGAAGTCATCTAGCATAGTGATCATATATATTGTAACAAATCCCCATTCTTTTCCATTAACCCATTGCATAGAAAATCCGGTTTTGAATCCCAAACGAGGCAAATTTTGTCGTTCAAATTTGTGCGGTCTTAATCGACTAATTGCCAATGCTATTATCAGTATAAAAGAAACACCAATCCAATGTAAGATAATTGAAATTGTATTATTTTGGTTTATGAAATCAACAAGAATTAGTACGACAAATTGCAGACTAATGAATCCAACTGCCATACCAAAAATTAGAGGAAAATTGGAACGAAATCCATGTAATCCTGAATGAATTAAAGCAGTGAGATTGTTTGGTCCAGGAGTAATCAGACCAATTGCAACCAATGCAAGCAATGATCCAACCGCCTCGAATCCGACCATGTGTTCAATGCTACATTATCTGATATTTCACGGTCCCCTAAGGGGACCGTAAAAAAAACCGTAAAAAAACACTCAAACCGTTCATGAACGGCCGCAAATAAAATATTATGAGAATGTGGAAATATGTATGAGCACCCGCTATGCTTTGAAAGCCCGTTCTTATGCCCTTGTTTTTCTAATGATAACAATGGCTCAAGTAGGATACACAATGAATGGGTTTGAAATCACTGAAGAAGACAGTAATCTAGAGATTTCTGAACCTGTATCTGAGACTTCAATTGCCAACAATGACGCGGCATCCCTTCACGTTGGTTGGACCCATTCCTGTGTTGTAACAGAACAAGGTATGGTGAAGTGCTGGGGCAATAATACTGCAGGACAACTCGGTATTGGAAATACTGAGGATATTGGCGATGAAGTCCATGAAATGGATACTGATCTACCGTATCTGAATCTCGGTACAAACCTTGTCGCCGAGAAGGCTACACTCGGCGAAGGTCACACCTGTCTTCTTTTCACCAACGACTCTGTCAAGTGTTTCGGGTCAATAGGAGCGCTTGGACTTGGGTATAGCGACGGAAGTGGTGCTGGTGATGGTTATCTTGAGACCGGCGATTACATGCCATTCTGGCCTTCACCAACTGGTCGCACTGTCGAAGATATCGAAGCCGGCGGTCAGCACAATTGTGTGGTTTTCGACGATGGTAGCATGACTTGTTGGGGTGAAAATGCAGAAGGCCAATTGGGTATGGGTAACACAACAGACTTAGGTAGCCAAGCAGATCAGGTTGGCGATTCTGTATCCTTTGTTGCACTTCCTACCGGGTCATCTGTAACATCCATGGCTCTAGGAACAGCACACACCTGCGTACTCTTTAGTGATGGCAACGTCACTTGCTGGGGAGATAATGCCTACGGACAACTCGGCATTGGAAGCACAGATGACATCGGAGATGGCGCAGGAGAGATGGGTGATTCTCTCACCAACATTACATGGCCAACAAGTCGTTATGCTGTAGACATTACAGCCGGAGATGGATTTACTTGCGCTCATCTTGACAATGACGATGTCATTTGTTGGGGCCGAAATGATGTTGGTCAACTAGGTCGAGGCAACGCTCAGAACTATGGTGATTCAAGCGGAGAGACCATCTCGAGTTTGTCAGCAATCAATATTGGTTCCAACTTTGCAGCTGATGGATTTGATGCTGGCCGTGACCATATCTGTGTTTTCGATAGACCGTCGGCGGTGAAGTGTTGGGGCGGTGGTTCGGAAGGTCAACTTGGGGCACCTGTGACACCTTCTTCCAGTGCACCAAACAGGGGCGACGGAGTCAATGAGATGGGCTCATATATGCCACAAGTCGATCTTTCAAGTGGCCAACCTAGTCCAGACCAAATCCAAGTAGGAAACGACTTCGCATGTTACATGAAGACAAATTCTGAAATCAAGTGTTGGGGAGATGCAAGTAATGGTCGACTCGGATACGAGGATACAGAAACTCTCGGTGACAGTACAAATGACAATCTAAGAAACACAGTGCAACTTGGACTTGGTTACGAATTCAATTCTAAGCCGTGTGACGAAGTTTTCTCTCATGAAAACCCCTCTATGGAATCATTCCAACTGGATGCAGGTTCGAAGGGACGAATGTTAGAGATTGCCTTCAGATCCGATGGTTGTCCAGCTCTTGCATATATTGATGATTCGAGCGACAGAGTTCGTTTTGCAATTTATGATCAAGGTATCTGGAATTATGAGTACCCATTGAATTCTGGCCCAGGTAGAGTTCACGATGTTGACTTCCTTTTCGATGATAATGACGTCCCCCATATCACCTGGAGCGATCCTCAGTGGAATTCAACATGGCACGACCTTCACTACGCGACCAAGGCTGATGGTCGCTGGCATCATGTTACGATGACCCATAGAGATCCATTTGAAGTCGAGATAGCCCTCAATCAGAGTAGTGTTCTTGAGATTATATCAGCAAACAATGGTTCTGGAACATATTCACTCAGGTATGCGACGTGTAATCTGGTGACAAATGATTGCACAGATTCCTCAGATTGGGATTACACAAACACGAATTCGAATACATTCACAGCTTCAGATATTGATTTAATCGTCACGGAAGAGGGATCGAGTCGAAATTTCTTCGTGCGACAATCGTCAACAGACTCCCTCCATTACAAAATTAAAGGAGATGGCGCCTCAACTTACGGCGGCGCTGGAAAGCCAGGAAGTATAGACAATGTGTCAGCAATCAAGGGAGATGACGAAAGATCAGTTCGAGCCGTTCAAGGGAATGATGGGAGAATCCATCTTTTCTACACGCCGACAGATTTGTCGACTAATGGCCTCGTATACGCATACTGTGATAGTAGAATCGAGAATTGCTATGGAGGCCCTAGCATCAATGGATATGATTTCTTGCGAGTCCCTTCTGCGACCACTAACACCTTTGATATTGCAGTGGATTCAGATCTGGTTCCTCATGTATTCTACAGTACAAACAGTGGAATTCAATATACTAAACTAGTCGACGATTCATGGACTTCTCCAGTTCAAATTTTGAGTTTAGAAGCGAATGAAATTCGGGCTGAAATTAGTGAAAATGGAAATCTTTGGGTTGGTGCTCAGCTTACTGCTAATAACAACCTCTGGATTGTTCAAGAGAATGCTTTTGGTGGCAATGGAATGGGTGTTGATAGTGATGGAGATGGATGGCTTGGAATCGATGAATACACTTGTGGTTCGGATCGTTTCGATATTACTTCTACGCCCATCGATGAAGATAATGACGGGATTTGCGATGACAAAGACGATCGTTACGACACACCTTCCTACGGTGAAGCAAACACGATTGGGCTTGGTGTAGATTTTGCCTGCTCTTCTACTGGCCGTCCACACAATACTAGTGTCGATTCAGCAGTGATGTGCTGGGGTTTGAACCCACATCAACAATTGGGATCGAACTATTCTAGGTTATATGGACAAGGGGGCGCAGGATCGGCGGCCGGATTCAGTATGGGCGCTGTATCTCCCCAGGGAATTCCGAAGGCCTTTGTTGCGTCAGCAGTGACTGTTGGCGACCGTCATGCTTGTGCTCTCGGCATTGATGGATCTGTATATTGTTGGGGAGACAATCGTGTTGGGCAACTTGGCATAGATTCTACCATTACTAATGCTACAGCGACCAGAGTAACAATGCCATCTAACGCTGGTCGAGTCATGTCAATTTCGGCCGGTGGACAACACACTTGTGCTACCACAATAAATCAAGATCTGTACTGTTGGGGCGACTCCAGAAATCATCAACTTGGAGAATACCAATTGACTAATTCAACCGGCTCAATTTCTGAAACATTCTCATCTTCTTCGTGGCAATCTACTACACCATTCGATGGCATCTTCATCGGACGTTGGTCTACTAATCCTGCAGATGTTGATTGGTCACACAGCACAGATAATGGAGGGACACTCAAGTGGGATCTTCGAAGCAGCTGTAACTATTACAATCAATTTTCATTCAGTGTTGATGCACTCGAAAATGGATATATCACATATGACATAAAGACAGACTTTGGCAGTGGTGATTATGTTGGTTTCTATATCGATGGAACTGGATCACAAACTACCCACCAAAGCGTCTCTTCTTTCACTACTTACAACAATACCTTTACCAAAGGTGAAACCGAATTCAAGTGGATAGGTACGAACGGTTGCAATACTGGTGGATTCAACGAAGCATGGATTGACAACATCGAGATTTTTGCAGGCTACTCTATCGATAGTGGTGGCATTGTCCGTGCACCTTCCAAGGTCATCTTAGGAGATACCCAAGTTTCAGATGTAACTGCAGGTGATGTACACACTTGCATAGTTACATCAAACGGTGAAGCAAGGTGTTGGGGCCAAAATGGTGGAATCAACCAAATGAGTCTTGGGAATTCTTCCTTTACTGGAACGACTACTTCCTCGCCTCAAACAGTTGATCTTGCTGGCGCAGGTTCACAATGGACCTCGCCTTCTAACCCAGTATTCTCCTCTGTAGTCGCTGGTAACGGCGCCACATGTGGAACTCTTGCACAGAATAGTTCTCTCATTTGCTGGGGCAACGGTGTTACAACTCTGAGTGGCCACAGCGCTGGCACATCTATCCTCGGCGGCGGCAATTCAAGCTCAGGAACCCACAACGGTAACGGCACTGCATGGATGGTTAAGGACATCAAAGACCAAGGTTCAGGGCACACCGGGAGTTGGATTGACGATATCACAGCCATTGGCAATACCCTCTATTTCTCGGCCAACGATGGAAGCGATGGAGCAGAATTATGGAAGAGTGACGGAACAGAAAGTGGCACTGCGATAGTCAAAGACATCTATACCGGGGCCAACAGTGCAACCCCCAATTATATTACAGCCATTGGCAATACCCTCTATTTCTCAGCCAACGATGGAACCGATGGAATAGAATTGTGGAAGAGTGACGGAACTGAAAGTGGCACTGTGTTGGTCAAAGACATCGCCAGCGGAAGTCCCAGCAGTACTCCCAGCGACCTCATAGCCGTTGGTAACACCCTCTTTTTCCGAGCCAATGATGGATCTAACGGACAAGAATTATGGAAGAGTGACGGAACTGAAAGCGGCACTGTGATGGTCAAAGATATCGTCTCCGGGTCTTCTTCCAGCAGCCCCTCGGACTTCACAGCCATTGGCAATACTCTCTTTTTCGAAGCGGAAACTTCCGACGGATGGGAATTGTGGAAGAGTGACGGAACTGAAAGTGGCACTGTGATGGTCAAGGATATCAACAGCGGAACTTCTGACAGCAATCCCACCTACCTAACAGCCGTTGGCAACACCCTCTATTTCCGAGCTGACGACGGAACCAATGGAATGGAATTGTGGAAGAGTGACGGAACTGAAAGCGGCACTGTGATGGTCAAAGACATCCGCACCGGAAGTAATCCAGGTGCTCCCATCTACCTGACATCTATTGGCAATACCCTCTATTTCTCGGCCAACGATGGAACCAATGGAAACGAATTGTGGAAGAGTGACGGAACTGAAAGCGGCACTGTGATGGTCAAGGATATACGCAGCGGTAATGCCGGCAGTAATCTTAACGAACTCACAGCCGTTGGCAACACCCTTTTCTTCTCTGCCCATGATGGAAGTAGTTCCGGATATGAATTGTGGAAGAGTGACGGAACTGAAAGCGGCACTGTGATGGTCAAAGACATCAACCCTACCACTAATAACTACGGGAACGGTAATCCTGATTCATTAACCTCCATTTGCGATACCCTCTATTTCTCGGCCAACGATGGAACCCATGGAAACGAATTGTGGAAGAGTGACGGAACAACCTCTGGTACCACAATGGTCCAAGATATTTTCACAACCTCAGGCACCGCCACCAATAGTTCATCCCCAGAAAACTTCTTGAATTCAATTGTTGACAATCATATCTTTTTCACAGCAGTTGATGGAACTCATGGAGAGGAATTATGGGCACTAAATCCATCCCAAATTACCTGTGGCAGCGGCTCAAGCACTTCTACCTCGCCGTCAATTCACGGTACCTTCGTTAACATCACAGGACAGCACAACACCTCAGTCGCCGTTGGTGATCTTCATGCTTGTGCCGTCACAGGATCCAACCTTTCATGCTGGGGTAAGGA
>CEOP01060746.1_pt1 | contig 11347 bp, 13 predicted proteins | sample 361301 | NCBI WGS metagenome assembly CEOP01 (sample SAMEA2619548, study PRJEB7988) | marine metagenome | biome: marine biome (ENVO:00000447); feature: deep chlorophyll maximum layer (ENVO:xxxxxxxx); material: "saline water (ENVO:00002010), including plankton (ENVO:xxxxxxxx)" | depth 55 m
TTGAAGGAATTAAAATAGATGCATTTGATTTCTATATTTTAGAAAATGCAGAAGTTATAACAATTGATAACATTAAAGTTAAAAGTAAAATTATAAACATTGAGAAATTGGCTCAAGAAGAAAAAGCATATATTAGTTACAACAAGAGAAGGGATCTTTATAAAGTAAAAGGCTCCTATGAGTTAAGCAAGATTCCTGAAGAAATTAAAAAATTTCTAGGTTATGATTTTGAATATCTTCAATCTAATATGAATGTTGAATGGACTAGCGCTAAAAAGCTTAATAATCTTCAAGGCAAGTTATCTTTTCTTATTAAAGATTTAAAGCTAGAACAAGAAATGCCTAATTCTGTATTAATAACTGCACTTGGTATTTTTAATTTAAAGAGTTTTTTCTCAACTCTTTCTGAAATAGATCTATCGGATGAGAACAGAAGTAATTTAAATATTAATAGGGGAGCAGGGAGTTTTATATTTATGAAAGATAGAGCAAGGATATCAGATCCTTTGTTTATAGAAACTAATTTTGCAAAGATGAAGTGGATCGGCGCCATCCAAAAAGATAGGAAGAAAAATCTTTCTGATTTAGATTTATTTCTTGAAATGAGACTTACTATCTCTGACAATCTGCCTTGGTATGCAGCGTTTCTTGGAGGTTTTCCTGCTGTTGCTGGTGGAATGGTTATTGGGAGCATCTTTGAAGAGGGAATCAATGATATTTCAACTATTAATTATCAAGTCAAGGGCGATATTAATGAACCTGAATTATTAAGATTAGAGTAGAAATATAGTTGCTAATCCTAAAAATGACACGAAACCAACAACATCAGTAACCGTTGTAACAACTACACTTCCTGCAATAGCTGGATCTTGCTCAAATCTCCTTAGTACCAATGGAACAAAAATACCAGCCACTACTGAACTAATAAGATTAATTATAAGAGCTGCGGCTATTAAAAGAGCCAGAGTTAGGTCACCAAACCAGAAGAATGTGCTAACTCCTATTAGTATTGCCAATACAAGACCATTTAAAATTGCTACTGCTAACTCTCTTTTGAATAACCAAGAAAGATTCGATGAATTTATTTGTTCTAAAGTGAGGCCTCTTAAAACAATTGTCAAAGTTTGCGTCGCGGCAACTCCACCCATGCTTGCTACTATCGGCATTAAAACTGCTACAAATACTATTTTATCAATAACATCCTGAAAAATATTAATTGTCATTGCTGCAAGAAAAGCTGTCAGTAAATTCATACTCAACCAAAACACCCTACTTTTTGCAGCTCTTCCTGGAGGCTGAAATGTATCTTCTGCAATACCTGCCATTCCTAAAAAGTTTTGATCTGCATCTTCCTTAATTACATCAACAACATCATCAATAGTTATTCGCCCAATCAATTTATTTTTATCATCAACAACCGCGGAGGAAATCAGATCATTTCTTTCAAATAATGTAGCAACCTCTTTATCATTTTCTGAAGCATCAATTGGAATGGTATTTGTATCCATAATTTCTCTTACTGTTAGGCTTGGATCTGAGGTAATAATAGTTGTGATCAATAATTCTCCTAAATAAATATCATCAGACGATACTACAAATATTTTGTCTGTATTCTTTGGAAGCTCTTCTTGAGCTCTCAGATAATTCATTACAACTTCTATAGAGTGCCTAGGCCTAACACTTATAACATCAGTATTAAGAAGGCCACCTGCTGAATCTTCAGGATAAATCAGAGCCTCTTCAATTCTTTGCCTATCTCTTGAAGACATTTTACCCAGGATCATATTCATCCTATTTTCTGGAAGATGTTGGAGAATATCTACAATTTCATCTAACTCTAGATCAGCTACAACTTCAGAAAGTTCTTCATTTGAAATTTCTAGCAACAGTTCTTGTTGAATCTCATCGCCTAAGTCAGCTAAAACATCTCCCTCATCTTCATTATCGATTAATGACCATAATAGTTTTCTTTGTTTGGGAGGAGAGGATTCAAGGGAATGAGCAAGTTCAGCTGAATTCATTTTATTGAGTAGTCTTTTTATTTGATTGATTGATAAGTTAGAGGACTCATCCAGAAGCTTTGTTAAGCTTTTTTCATTAAAAGATCTATCCATTTGATGATTTTACATCAAGAAAATAGATTTATCTTTTTCTTGAAGAGGGTATGTTTAGTTTAAGACGGTATTTAGAAATTGTCCTTCTGGCAAGACTATAACCTTTTTTATTTAACAATAAGGCTATATCTTGATCACTAAGTTTAGACTTCTCATCTTCAATAATTTTTTTGATTATCTCCATAAGCTGTATAGGAGTAACATTTCTAGTCTTAGAGACCGAGCTAATTAATAAAGATTTTAAAGGAATAACGCCCCTTGGAGTTTGAATATACTTAGACCTTAAAATACGAGATATAGTTGATGGATGAAGACCTAATTGATCAGATATTTCTTTATTTGATAAAGGCTTAATTTCTAGAGGTTCATTTTTAAAAAAAGCATTTTGTTTTTTACAAATTATTTCTCCAACCTTTAAAACAGTCTCATTTCTTTTTTTAACCGCTCTTAATAACCATTTAGCATTATGTATTTTATCAAGAATATTTTCATTAGGATCTTTTTTTAATTCTTGCTGAACTGAATTAACCAATTCTTTATCAATCTTAATTATTGGAAATTGATCATCTACAAAGTTAACAGAACTATTGTTAGCATTTTCCATTAAAACTAGGTCAGGTACCACATATTGGTCATCACTATAATTAAGACCAGGTGCTAAATCGCATCCTTTAATAAGATTCAAGGAATCCTCAATCAATGATTCATCATAATCACTCAATAATTTATTTTTTACATTGAGAAAATCTAAACCAGAGTTTTTAAAAAGGATAGCCTCTGAAATTTGCAATAGTTGGCTATCAATTTTTTTTCTTTTTAGTTGAATATAAATTGCCTCTTTTATGCTTCTGAATCCAACTCCTGCTGGATCTAGCAAATGAATTACATCGGTTAAAACCCTCTCAATTTCTTTAAATGAGAATTTAAAATTTAATAGATTTTCAATTTCATCTAATCCATCAACTAATTCACCAGAATCATCCAAAGAATTTATAATAGATTCAGAGATAAAAAAATCATCTCTGGTAAGGTTTAAATCATTTAGTTGCTCTAAAAGATTCTCCCTTAAAGATTTTTGCGCAACGACTTCCTTTTGGTATTCATTAGAAAAGAATTCATCATTTATCTCATACTCACTTGTATCTGGTTCAATTTTTTCTAGGAATGGATTAATCTCAATTTCTTCATTAATTTTTTGGATTATTTCATATCTTGATAATTGTAAAAGATCTATTGATTTCTTGAGTTGAGGTGTAAGAGTAACTTTTTGTTTCTGCGCTAATTCTCTTATTAAAGAAATTGCCATATGTTATGAATACATTTCTCCAAGATAAACTTCGCGAACTTTAGCATTTTTTACTAATTCATCTGGAGAACCCTCTGCAAGAATACTGCCTTCGCTGAGAATTAATGCTCTGCTACATATTTCAAGTGCTGCACTTACATTATGATCAGTAATAAGAATACTAATTCCTTCAGAAACTAATCGATTAAGAATTTTTTTAATTTCTTCAACTGCAATTGGATCAATTCCAGCAAATGGTTCATCCATAAGAATAATTTGCGGCATTGTCACTAAACACCTAGCTATTTCAACCCGTCTTCTTTGACCACCAGAAAGCTCTCTACCTTTTTGTAAAAGAATATCGCTTAAATTAAAGTCTTTGATAATTTTATTATATTTATCTTTTAAAGCATCACTCTGAATCATAGATAATTGTGCTAATCCAAGAATATTATCCTCTACAGTTAAGTTCTGAAAAATCGATGACTCTTGAGGCAAGTATGAAATCCCATATTTTGATCTTAAATGCATTGGCATCTTCGTTATGTTCTTGCCATTTAAAAACACTTCACCATATGAGGGCTGAACCAATCCTGCTATTGAATAAAAAGTTGTAGTTTTACCAGCTCCATTTGGGCCAAGCAGGCCAACAATTTCAGCAGAATTAATACTTAGATCTATATCTTTAATAATATTTCTATTATTGATATTTTTACTTAATTTTTTAACAGTAAGAAGACTCATTTTTATTGAAGAACTTTACCATTCTGTTGGTTAAATTTGATTGAAGAGGATTTAAATTTAATTCCATCATTTTCAAAATATGCATCCCCTGATAACTCAATACTATTATCATCAAATAAGTAGATATTTTTTGCTTTACCAGCAAATGGGGATTCAGAAGAATTTGAAATTATTTCAGCTAAATTACCTGAGATGTTTAGAATCCTATTGTTATTGTTATAAATGGCACTGTCGGCAGAAATAACAATATATTCATTTTTAATTTTTAATTTTTCTATAAAGTGAATCTCATTCTTATTTTTCAATATTTCTATTTTTTTTGATTCAATAAAAATATCATTATTGCTTAAGTTAATTGCTATGTTAGCAGAGACATTTATAGTAAAAATAAATGTGAGAAATATAAGATTTTTCAATTAAACAATACCTGACTTAAGTAAATCATGCATTGAGAGCACCCCAATTGCATTGTCTGTTTTAAAAACAACTAGTGTAAAAATCTTATTGTCTTCCATTACTTTTGCTGCATTTATGGCAAGATCTTTTGATTGAATTGATTTAAAGTCCGGTGTCATAACATCTTTAATTAAAGTTTGATTTATATCTACTTTGTTGCTTATGCATCTCCTTAGATCACCATCAGTAAATATACCAACTATCTTATTATTATCTTCAACCAAAGTCATACCGAGACTCTTTTCAGTAATTTCTAAAAGGGCATCGCTTAATAAAGCCTTTGAGTTAACTTTGGGCATATCCACTCCTGAGTGCATGACATCAGATACCAGTAAAGTAAGGGCTTTACCAAGCTTTCCAGCGGGATGAGATTTTGCAAAATCATCTTTTGTAAATCCCTTTGCCTGAAGAAGGGTAACAGCCAATGCATCTCCAAAAGCCATAACAGAAGTTGTTGATGAAGTAGGAGCTAAATCAAGTGAGCATGCTTCTTCAGATGTCTTAATTTCAATATGATTATCAGATGCTTTTGCAATTGAAGACAAAGCATTACCTGTAACAGAAATTAATTTCTTTGCTGTTCTCTTCAAGGCCGGAAGTATGGAAATAATTTCTTGAGTTTCTCCTGAATTTGAAAAGAGTAAAACCATATCATTTTTTCCAATCATACCCATATCACCATGGGCAGCCTCAGTTGGATGAATAAAGAAAGAAGCAGTTCCTGTGCTTGATAATGTTGCAGCAATTTTCTGTGAAACATGTCCTGATTTACCAATACCCATTAAGATCAGCTTGCCATTCATATTAAGAACTTCTTCACACAATAGACTGAAGCTATCATTTAATTGGTCAGATAGTTCTGAAACAACCCTTGACTCAATTTCAAAGATCTTTTTTGCGGCTTGGATATAATCAAATTTTTTCATAATTTCATATAATTTTTCTTATCTTTCAAATGATATAATAGAGCAATGTTATCCATACTGAAAAATTATTTTTTATTTATATTTGTTCTTTCTATATCTTTAGAAAGTATTGCAGATATAAATCCTCATGAATTTATAGACAGTAAGGCCCAAGAAATGGTTCAGGTTCTAAAAGAAAATAGTGAGCTTTTTTATACTGATAAAGATGCCTATGAAAATAAAATTAAGGTGATCTTTGAACCCATAATAGATTTTAGAAGGGTCTCAGCCCTTGTAATGGGTAAAAAATATTATGTTGCTGCTACCAAAGAGCAAAGATCTGAATTTATTGAAGTCTTTAAAAATTCTCTCTTAGACACTTATTCTGAAACTTTGGCCCAATGGCAAGATCAGAAAATAGTCACAGATTTTCCTGAAACTCTTGAATTTAAAAAGCAATTAAATGTAAAGCAAAATTTGTATACCTCAAGCACCTATTATCCTATCAAATATACTGTTAGAAAAGACGGAGATGAATGGAAAATAATTAATATTGTTGTTAATGGAGTAAATCTTGGCTTAACATTTCGAAACCAATTTAGAGCCCTTGCAGATAGTCATGGTGGAGATATTAATCAAACAATAGCATCTTGGGTATCAGATGCCGGATTTGATGAATAAAGATATTATAAAATTAACTATTCAAGAAGCTTTTCCAGAAGCAAGCCTTGAATTTATAGGAGATGACTGCAATCTTCAGCTTTTAGTTATTTCAGATAGTTTTGAAGGCATGCCAATGATTAAAAGGCATAGAGCTATTTTAGACTTACTTAGTGATTCATTTAAATCGGGTGAGCTGCATGCCTTAAGCTTAAAAACAAAAACAAAAATGGAAAGCTGATGGAAAAACTTTTAATAAAAGGCGGAAATACTCTCAATGGAGAAATTTCTTGCTCAGGAGCAAAAAATGCAGCTTTGCCAATGATAGCTGCAACTATCTTAAATGATGAAAAGGTAATATTTAAGAATCTACCTTATCTTCAAGATATAACGACTATGTTCGAATTGCTTGGCTCAATGGGAGCAGATATTTCATTAGATGAAAGTATGGATTTTTCAATTGCCTCTAATCAATTAAATGATCTAGAGGCAAGATACGAGCTTGTAAAAACTATGCGAGCTTCTATTCTTGTTTTAGGACCAATGGTTGCTAAATATGGCTATGCAAAAATTGCTTTACCTGGTGGATGTGCAATTGGCTCTCGTCCTGTAAATTTTCATTTAGATGCTTTAAAAGACTTAGGGGCCTCCATCAGTCTTGAAAATGGTTATATTGAAGCCAAAGCAGATAAATTAATTGGTGCTGATATAGTTTTTGAAGGCGTCACAGTAACAGGCACAGAAAATATAATGATGGCAGCATGTTTGGCAGAAGGGAGAACCACATTAAGAAATGTAGCAATGGAGCCTGAAATATCTGATTTGGCAGATTTGTTAAACAAAATGGGAGCCAAAGTTCAAGGCGCTGGAACAGAGACTATAACGGTTGATGGAGTTCAGTCACTTCATTCAACAACTTATACAATTCCTGCAGACAGAATTGAAGCCGGAACTTATTTAGTAGCTACTGCAGTTACTGGTGGTAAAATTAAAATTAATTCTATTCAACCTGATAGGCTTAAAAATGTAATAGAAAGATTAAAAATGTCAGGAGCCATTATTGAGGTTGAAAAAAATAGTATTAGTCTTGATATGCAAAATAAAAGACCATTACCTGTAGATATTTCAACATCGCCATTTCCAGGATTTCCAACAGATATGCAAGCGCAATTTTCAGTTTTAAATGCGTTAGCTAGTGGAGATTCAATTGTCGAAGAAAATGTTTTTGAAAATAGATTTATGCATGTTCAAGAATTAAATAGAATGGGGTGCAATATTTCTACTCAAGGTAATACTGCTACCATAATTGGCGTAAATAAAATATCTGGTGCTCAAGTAATGGCTACTGATTTAAGAGCATCAGCAAGTCTCATTCTTGCAGGTTTAGTTGCTGATGGAGAAACAACAGTAGATAGGATTTATCATATTGATAGAGGTTATGAAAGAATAGAAGAAAAGTTATCCTATCTTGGTGCAAATATTACGAGGCTTCCTAGTTAATTGGTTGAGTTTTAATTGGTAGTAACAATTTTTCAGGATTATTGGAACTTAAAATTTCTAAATTTATAATATCTCCAGGGAATGCTAATTTTAAGGCCTGTGTTAAATTATTCCAAGATCCTGCCTCATCATTTATTTTTGTAATAAGATCACCTTTAATTACTCCAGCTTCAATCAATGGTCCAGAATCTCCAATTTCTATAATTTCAAGAGCTAGGGATTGATTGTTATTAGAGAGTCTAATTGGTCTTACTCTAAAATTGCCAATCCAAGCATTTCTTACCTTCCCATATTTAATTAACTCTGAAGCAGCTTGAAAAACCTTTTCTGATGGAATTGCAAAACCTAAACCTTCATAAGATCCTGATTGTGAATATATCTTAGTATTTATTCCAACCAAATAACCTTCTTCGTTTATAAGAGCTCCTCCTGAATTGCCTGGATTAATAGCAGCATCAGTTTGAATTAATTCAAGATAGGGATTCCCATAATCTCTTCCAGTAGCGCTTATAATTCCACTAGTAACAGAAAGTCCAATATTATAGGGATTTCCTATAGCTAGTACTTTGTCTCCAATACGAACGTCAGAACTATTACCAACTTCTATTGGTAACATCTTAAAGTTAACATCAGTTTTAATAACAGCAATATCTGAGTCATCATCTTTACCAACTAAAATTCCCTCACTCATCTCACCGTTCTTATGACCTATTATTATTTTTCCATTTGGAATGAGTAAATGACTGTTTGTAACAATATGACCCTCTTGGGAGATAATAACACCTGAGCCAATATTCTTTGTATTTGCATATCTGCTTCTTTGATAAGAGTTTCTCAGGGAATTTGTATTATTTGAAGTATAAATAGTTACCACTGAGGTGACAGCTTTCTCTGATGCTAGAACAAATTTATTATCATTCTGATTAGAAAATTGTAATAATAATAAACCAGCAATCACTAGCATAAATATTATATAAACAATCTTTTCTTTTTGCATAATGCCTATTCACGAAAATATTTTAAAAAAACTAAGATCTAAAGATATCACTTTAGATAAGTCTCAACTTGATTTTATTGATATTTTTAATAAGCACAAGCCAAAGAAGTCTAGACTATTTTTTACTTTATCAAAAAATATTATCAAAGGGTTTTATTTATGGGGAGAAGTTGGAAGAGGGAAGACGCTTTTACTAAATTCCATTTATGATGAATTGGAATTAAAAAAAGCTAAATTTCATTACATTGATTTTATGCAATCAATTCATAAAGATTTAAAAGAACATTCAGGTAAAAAAAATCCACTAGATATAATTGCTAACTCTTTAGTTTCTGATTTTGAAGTAATTTTTATAGATGAATTTCAAGTAGAAGATGTTGCAGATGCAATGCTCATAACAAATTTATTTAAAAAACTCTTTGAAAAAGATATCTATTTTCTTTTATCCTCAAATGCTCATCCAGCCAACTTATATCTTGATGGCCTTCAGAGACAAAAATTTGTTTCCGCTATAAATCTTATGGAGAAGCATCTAAATATTTATAAACTTGATGGTGAAAGAGATTATAGAATTTCATTAATCTCACAATATGAAAAAAATAATCATTCTGGTTTGTTTGATAAAAAGAAAATAAAAGATTTCATTTCATCAACATTTGGATGTGACGAATTCTCGACACAAATAAAAATTAATAATAGAAATTTTAGCTGCAATGGATTCAACAATTCATTCCTCTGGGTTAGTTTTAACAAATTTTTTCACGAACCTTCAAGCTCAGCAGATTACATTGAAATATGCAAAAAATATGATTGGATTTTAATTAATGAATTTAATGAATGTAATGATGACGAAGCTGACAAAGTTAGGAGATTCATTAGCTTTATAGATGTTTCATATAAAGAAAATACCAAGGTAAAATTTTTTAATGAGGGTTTAGATCCAGAGAATTTATATATAGGAAAAAAATTCCAGTACCTTTGGGAGAGATCTCAAAGTCGAATCAATGAAATGAAAAGTAAAAAATATTTACTAAATTCAGGGAAAAATTAATTTAAATATATTAAAATATTGCTAATTATTTCCGTAAACATTAATATTGCCGTCTTATAACTTGGGTAACATGAAAACATTTGCATTAAAAAAGGAAGAAGTACAAAGAGAATGGTTTGTCATTGACGTAACTGACAAGGTTCTTGGAAGAGTTGCAACGAAGATTGCTGATAGAATTCGTGGAAAAGATAAACCAACTTTTACTCCTCATACTGACGGCGGGGACTATGTTGTAGTCATTAATGCAGAAAAAATTAAAGTTACTGGTTCTAAGTTTGAAGATAAAAAATATTATTCACATTCTTTATATCCTGGTGGATTAAAAACAAGAACCTTTAGAGAACTAAATGAAACAAGACCAGAAAAAATTATAGAAGAGGCCGTTAAGGGAATGCTTCCAAAAAATAAGTTAGGAAAACAGATGTTCAAAAAGTTAAAAGTTTTTAGCGGATCAGAGCATGAACATGAATCACAGCAGCCTCAGGTCTGGGAACCAAAAATATGAAATCAGAAATGCATTATGCAACTGGAAGAAGAAAAACTTCTTCTGCAAGAATATATTTAACAAAAGGTAAAGGCGCTATCACTGTTAATGATCGTGCTCTCGATGTTTACTTTGGAAGAAAAGTTGCACAAATGCTCGTCATGCAGCCACTTGAACTAACTGAATCAGTAGAGAAATTTGATATTAAAGTTATGGTAAAAGGTGGCGGTAGTTTTGGTCAGGCTGGAGCTATTAGGCATGGTATTTCAAGAGCTTTAATTTCTTATGATGAGGAATTAAGACCGCAACTTAAATCAGCTGGACTTTTAACACGAGACCCTAGAAAAGTTGAAAGAAAGAAAGCAGGTCTAGTAAAAGCAAGGAAAAGCAAACAGTTTTCAAAACGTTAATAATTTTTCAAAAGTTATTCACTTTCTAACTTTAGGAGAAGACAATAAACTCACGAAGAAAAGTATTGATTGGGCTTACTTCAGCATTTGGTGCTGCAGGTGTTCCTTTCGCTGCTACACCATTTATTGCATCTTGGAACCCTAGTGCGCAAGCAAAAGCAGTTGGAGCCCCTGTCAAAGTGGATGTAACTAAAATTGATCCAGGTCAACAAATTCAAATTGGATGGAGAAAGCAACCAGTTTTTGTTATTAGGCACTCTCAGGAAGCTATAAAGAATTTAGAGTCTAGTCTCTCAAAACTAGCTGACCCTAACTCTGAGGCAATAGAAGAACCATATAGAAATATGAACCCTACCAGATCTAAAAGTCCTGAATATACTGTTTTGGTTGGTGTTTGCACCCACTTAGGCTGCTCACCAAAATTTTTCCCTGAAGTTGAACCTAAATCCTGGGACGCCTCATGGACTGGTGGATATTTTTGCCCATGTCATGGATCGATGTTCGATCTAGTTGGTAGAGTTTTTAAAGGAGTTCCAGCTCCTACAAATCTTAAAGTTCCACCTCACAATTTTAAAGGAAATATTCTTACTATAGGTGAAGATGAGGAGATGTCTTAGTGGCAAACAATATAACAAAAGTATTTAATTGGGTTAATCATAGACTACCGATACAAAACACCTATGAAAGACATTTGTCTAAACATCCTGTTCCAAAGAAAGTAAATTTTTGGTACCTCTTTGG
>CEOP01067199.1_pt1 | contig 11321 bp, 14 predicted proteins | sample 361301 | NCBI WGS metagenome assembly CEOP01 (sample SAMEA2619548, study PRJEB7988) | marine metagenome | biome: marine biome (ENVO:00000447); feature: deep chlorophyll maximum layer (ENVO:xxxxxxxx); material: "saline water (ENVO:00002010), including plankton (ENVO:xxxxxxxx)" | depth 55 m
GATTTGTTTAAAATAAGAACCATGATAGTTTTATTATCACCAGCTAAAACCCTCGATTACACAAAAGAATTTGATGTAGAGCCTACTGCGCCAACTTTTTTAAATGATTCTGCTAAGTTAATTAAAGAGTTAAAAACAAAAGAGCCTAAAGATATTGCCTCCCTTATGGGCTTGAGCGATAAGTTAGCCACACTTAACTTTGATCGTTATCAGAGCTGGTCAGCAGCTAAAAAAATGAGTGCTGACAGCCAGCCAGCACTATTTGTATTTCAGGGTGATGTTTATCAGGGCCTGCAAGCCGATACTTTTAATAAGAAAGATATCTCTTTTGCGCAAAAGCATTTAAGAATTTTATCTGGTTTGTATGGCGAACTAAGACCTTTAGACGTCATTAAGCCTTATCGATTAGAGATGGGCACAAAGTTACAAAACTCTAAGGGTAAAAATTTATATGAATTTTGGGGTAACAAAGTACAAGAAAATATTTTGAAGGAACTTCAAGCTAATAAATCAAAACTTGTGGTCAATCTTGCATCAAAAGAATATTTTACTGTTGTGGGTTCCTTGCCAACAGATGTTGAGGTTGTCTCACCCGTTTTTAAAGATTTTAAAAATGGTGAATACAAACTTATTAGTTTTTATGCAAAAAAAGCACGTGGCTTTATGAGTCACTGGATGATTAAAAATAAAGTTACCAACTCCAAGGACTTAAAGAATTTTGATGCTGAGGGTTATAAATACTCTAAAAAACTTTCGACTGAATCAGAGCCTGTCTTCTTAAGGAACTAAACCGTCTTTTTCCCAGAATGAATGTGTTGGCTCTAAGTCATCATAATTAGCTTTTGATTTCTCCATGAAAGCTTTTATTGCAGCTTCCATGTCTTGGCCACTGATCAATGAAGAATTCCATGCAGCATGATAATCGAGAGCTTCTTTAACGCTGTGATCTCTTGCGTAATTAATCTGTTTTTTAATCACCCTAGTTACAAGAGGAGATTTAGATGCAATTTCTTTGGCTAATTCTAGCGAGCCCATTTCTAGATCTTCTCTGCTCTCAAATACTTTATTCATAAAGCCTAGTTCAAGAGCTTCAGCTGGGAGAAATTTTCTACCAGTATAAGCAAGTTCTTTTACTGCGCCTAAAGGCATTAAAGAGGGCAATCTTTGCAGCGTCCCAACATCCGCCGCCAGCCCAATATCAACTTCAGCAATTTTAAAAAATGCGTCTGATGAGCAGTGTCTAATATCACAAGCAGCAACCATATCTATGGCACCACCAACACATGCGCCTTGAATTGATGCAACGGTCGGTATGCGGCATTCCTCTAATGCAGTAAAAGTATCTTGAAGCTCTAGTACTTCGTTATAAAAAACTTCTCGCATACGTGCAGGATCTTTTTTTGACCCGTTTTTATCTGCTGGAGCAAAATTAGCTAAATCCATGCCGGCATTAAAATGCTTGCCTTCTCCTTTTAATAAAATCACTCTTGCTTCAGCATTTTTATCTAATTCTTTAACTATTTCAGGAAGTTCTTTCCAGAATAATCGTGTCATGGTGTTGAATTCATCAGGACGATTCATGACCACATGAGCTACATGATCTTTTATGTTGACATCAAAACATGTGTACTTACTCATTTGAATCTACCTCATTTTTGATATTTTGAACTATCTCTCTTAGCTCATCGACTAATTCAAATGTTTTGTGGTGAGGGAGAACTACCTTTCTTTCGGTGCTAAGCTTTCTTAGTCCGTTATCCAACTCATCTAATTTGGTGATTATTTCTTTGCTCATGGCTACAATAGGTTAACTAAACAAAAAATTATAATAGCTTGAATCTATGAAAGCACGTCTCTGGCAAACTTTATTTATTTTAAATGCTCTGATTGCATCAGAGATTATTTTAGCAGAGGACGCAAATAAAGATGTTAGAGATCTAAAAGAACAAAATATTATGTCTGTCCTTTTTCAACAGACTGCAGCCGAAAGACTGGCAGGGAGTCTTCAAACTTTTAAGTCAGCCAAGCAAGCGCTAGATAATGCTTTAGCAGATTCATCTTGGAGCGCATTGCCAGGGCAAAATGTTCATGGCAAAAAACCGGCCATCATAGTCGATGTGGATGAGACGGTTTTAGACAATACTGCTTATGAAGCACGCATGATTCTAGATGGCACCAAGTATCCAGAAGGGTGGGTGAGTTGGGGCAAAGAAGCCGCTGCAACTGAAGTTCCTGGCGCAAAAGATTTTCTGAATTATGCAGCTTCAAAAGACGTAACAATTTTTTATGTCACCAATCGAGTAGTGGAGCTAAAAGAAGCAACCAAAAAGAATTTAACCAAGCTTGGCATCCCTTGGGATAAAACTAAAGATACTGTTTTAATGCGCGGAGAAAATAACTGGGGCTCTGATAAGGGTCCAAGAAGGACGTTGGTGGGCAATGAATATAGAGTCCTTTTAATGATTGGAGATAACTTGGGAGATTTTGTAGATGCCAAAGATAATAATTTAAATCCTAGCAATCGAAAGAACATTGTTAGTGATTATGCTGACTACTGGGGTGTGCAATGGTTCATGCTTCAAAATATTGCATACGGAGATTGGGAAGGAGCGCTTTATGATTTTAACTATTCATTATCTCCTGATGAAGTCTATAATTCGCGTTTAGAGTTCTTAGATCCTGCCAGGTAATCTTGCAAAAAAAATCTCTGATTATATTTTGCAGGCTTTTGATTATGAAAGCCTAGATTTAAGTAATTGTGCTAACTAGATCTGAAAGGCTCGCAAATGTCTCAACCCTATTTTGCAAAATTCTATTTTTACCTGGAGTGATCCAGGCCACTTGCTTGATTCCTGCTTTAGCAGCCGCTGTGACAACTTTAAAATCATCATCAATAAATATTGTGTCTTCAAAATCTAGATTTAAATTATGCCTTGCTAAAGCCCAGAATTCTTTTGATTCTTTGGGATAACCTACGTGCATGCTATAAAAAATTGAATCAAAAAACTCTAGAAAGTTTTGAGTCTCGGCCTTGTAATCCTGAATCCTTGGGTCTCCGTTGGTCAGAATATACTTGGGATTTTTTAAAGTTGATAATCTTTGTAAAGCTTCATATGAACCTCTTAAGTAAGAGCATCTCTCTGTCTTCTCTTTAAAGATTTGCATGCAGTCGACATTGAGCAAATCATCCCAATAATTTAGGTCGTAAAAATTTAGAGTCCCTCTTTGGATATCAATTTCTGCCTTTATCTCTGCTTTAGTTTCTTCTATGCTTTTATTTGTTTGATTAGCCACTTGCTCGGGTAGCCATAATTCCCAAAACTTTATATCGTATGCAAGATCCAGGATAACTCCATCAAGATCTGAGAGAATTGCAGTGGTAGAATTAAGCTTTACCATTAATGAAATGTTATCTAAAAATTTAGAACCTATTATCCCTCAATTAGAGGAATTAACGCGTAGTTTATTTCCGGAGATTCTTAAAATTTATAGGAATCCAAGGTCTCGTGCTCAACAAAAAAAAGATGGTTCTCCTGTGACTGCGGCAGATATGTATGCCCATAAAGTTATAGTAAAATTTCTGAGAAAGCACTTTGCAGATATCCCGATAGTTTCTGAAGAGAGTTTTAAACAAAAAAATTATAAACCTGCAAAAGAGTTTTGGATCATTGACCCCATTGATGGTACTAAAGAGTTTGTAAATAAATCGGATGAGTTCACAACTAATATAGCTCTTATTCAAAACGGCAAGCCGATACTTGGAGTAGTGGGCGCACCTGCTTTTGATCAAGTTTGGTCTGGAATAGCAAACCACTCAGTTAACAAAAAAAAGGTTGAAAATAAAAAACGCTCAATTCTAAGAATAGTTACCAGCAAAAGTCACAGAACAGTTATAGATACAGCTTTTTTAAACTTTTTAGACAAGAAAGGAAAAAGACTTAAAATTATATCCAAAGGCAGCTCTCTTAAAATTTGCGCTTTGGCAGATCAAACAGCTGATATTTATCCACGGTTTGGCCCCACTTCTGAATGGGACATAGCAGCTGCAGATGCGGTGCTGAGGTCAAAAGGAGGAGGAATTTTTCAAATAGATAATCAAAAACCTCTTGAATATGGCAAAAAAGGTAGCATATTAAATCCTATGTTTATTGCAATAAGTAATTTGAGCGAAAAAAAGACAATTTTGTCTTTAATAGGTGGTTTTAGAAAAAATTTGCTATAATTTACTGTTCCTAATAACTATAGGTTATAATTAGTTATTAGAAAAACATATATATGAGTACAGACTTACAAACAATTACGCTTTCAACCCCAGGCAAGGATATAGAATCCTACTTGTCATGCGTGCATGCTATTCCCATCTTGACCACTGAGCAGGAGCAGGAACTGGCCCAAAAGCTTTATGAGGACAATGATCTTGAAGCTGCTCGTCAACTTGTCCTTTCACACTTGAGATTTGTGGTGCATATTGCAAGATCATATCAAGGTTATGGTCTGCCTTTAGCCGATATTATTCAGGAAGGCAATGTTGGCCTCATGAAAGCCGTTGATCGGTTTGATCCAAATAGAGGAGTGAAAGTTGTTTCTTTTGCCGTGCATTGGATTAAGGCTGAAATTCACGAGTACATTCTTAAAAATTGGAGAATGGTAAAAATTGCAACAACGAAAGCTCAAAGAAAACTTTTCTTTAATCTTAGAAGCAAGAAAAAAACACTAGATTGGTTAACACAAGAGGAAGCTAAAAAGATTGCAAAAGATCTGAATGTAGAAGTTAAAGATGTCTTGCATATGGAAAATCGATTGACCTCGCATGATTCAGCATTTGATGCACCAGTTGGCAGTGATGATGAAGGTGACATCCTTTCACCCTCTCAATACCTTGAAGATAAATCAGCCAGTCCAGAAATTCTCGTTGAGGCCCAAGAAGTATCCGATCATAATTCACAAGAGCTTTCCATGGCACTATCTAGTTTAGACGAACGCAGCAAAGATATTATTGCCCGTAGATACCTTGCAGATGAAAAAGAAACTCTTCATGACCTAGCTGATGAGTACAATGTCTCTGCAGAAAGAATTAGACAAATTGAAAATGGAGCTTTGAAAAAACTCAAAGCAGCCATGTCTAATGCAGCCTAAGCAAGGCACTTTCTTATTAATCAAGATAAACCCTACCTAACTAGTTTTGTTAAAAGACTTGGGCGTATTACTGCTTCTCAAAGAAGCGCATTAGAATCCCTGGAACCTCATCATCTTAGAGGACCGAAGGAACTAGCAGAGTTAGCTAAGAGCCATGAAAAAATTATATTAGAAATAGGTTTTGGAAATGGAGACAATACATCTTTTTTAGCAGCCAAAAACCCAAATGCATTAATAGTTGCCTCAGAAGTTTACCTATCAGGTATTGGCAGTCTATTAAATAGCATTGATCAGAAATCTCTGAACAATATAAAAATCTATGACGATGATGTTCGCGAGCTTATTTTAAACCTGCCAAAAGACTTGTTTGATGAAGTCTATATTATTTGTCCTGATCCATGGCCTAAAGCCAGGCATCATAAACGAAGGTTAATTAAACATAGCTTCTTAAAAGTCTTAGCCAAAGTCCTCAGAAAAAATGGGACGGTATATATCTCAACGGATTGGGAAAATTATGCTGAATCTATTGAAGAAGAGGTAGAAAAAACTAAAGAACATTTTTCCTTTAAACAAATTTCTAATGAAGGCATGCCCATTACTCGCTTCCAACAACGAGCAATCAATGAGGGAAGACATATACATACTTTTTTATTAAAAGTTCTAAAAAAATAATTGAATAGTCTCATCAAGGAATCGATATCCTTTTTGAGTTGCTCCAATTCTATCCTTTAGAAGCAAACCCTCATCAATGCCCCTTTGATATTTTTGTAAGAAACTTACAGGTAGCTTAATTTTTATGTCTGGTTGTTGAAGACCATTTTTAATTCTTAGTAAATTCATTGCAAGATCCATATCAAGATCATTATCTGAAATAGTTTTTAAACCAGTTGATCGTTGGTTTTGTATGTATCCCTCTAGGGGTTTAATTTTTCTAAATCTTATAATTTCTTCTTCATTTGAAATTTTGCTATGTGCGCCAGGACCCACTCCTAAAAAATCACCAAACTGCCAATAATTCATATTATGCTTGCTTTCACACCCCGGCTTTGACCAAGAAGAAACCTCATATTGTTTATAACCATTTTTTTCAAGGAGATCTTTTGCAATAAGCTCAATTTTTTCAATTTCATCTTCATTCGGGAGCTTCAGCTCTCTTTTATAAAAAATAGTATTTGGCTCGACGGTTAATTGATATAAAGATAAATGATTTACATTTGATTGGATAATTCTTTCTAAGTTTGCAGTAAATGATTTAGGTGTTTGCTTTTCAATGCCGTAGATTAAATCAATGGTTGAATTGATTCCCTGCAGCATCTGGGTAGCCTGAATTGCAGATGCTCGATCATGATTGCGTCCCAATGCTTGCAACTCTTGGTTGTTATAACTTTGGATGCCCAATGATATTCGATTAATTCCTGCCATTAATAATCCATCAATTTTTTTTTCAGATACATTGCTAGGATTCATTTCTAAAGTTATTTCAGTTTCTTTAGATAAAAATTGATCTTTAATAGAATCTAAAATATGTTTGATTGATTCAGTGGAGGCAAGAGATGGTGTGCCTCCGCCAAAATAAACGGTTTTAAATTTTCTGCCAGCTATTAGATCCTTGGATTGGTTGATGTCTTTGATGATTGCTTCCGCCAATTTTGCATCATTGCCATTTACAGGATCGGTTGTAATAGAAAAATCACAGTAGGGACACTGTATTTCACACCAGGGCAAATGAACATAAAGACTAAGGGGTATTTTATTCAACGACAAAACTTTCAATCTTTCTTTTTAAAATTTGAATGGCTTTCCCTCTATGGCTTAGCAAAGCCTTATCATCTTCATCCATTTCTCCTAAGGACAGATTACTGCCTTTTGGATAGAACATAGGATCATATCCAAAACCGTTAGCTCCTTGCATTGATGTTTTTACTGAGCCTTCTAAGAGTCCGGTTGCAATGAGGGGAAATGGATCTTCGGCAACTTGAACTAGTGCAAGCACGCATACAAAGTATGCCTTCGTTTGATTTAACCCCAGCTTTTCAAGTTCTTTTTTTAAATGCTGCCTATTTTCTTCATCCGTTGCGCTTTCGTGCGCATACCGAGCAGATCGCAATCCTGGCAAATTATTTAAGGCAGGCACAATCAAGCCTGAATCATCTCCCAGCGAAGCCATGCCAGAAGCTGTGTTTGCTACTCGAGCTTTTTGTAAGCTATTTTCAAAGAATGTTTCACCTATTTCCTCTTCTGGCGTTATACCCAAAGAGCTTTGTGAAATTATGTCAAAGTCTGGCAGCAATAAGGCAAACTCTTTTAATTTGCCTGAATTGTTAGTCGCAACAACGATGGTTGTTTGATCAGCCAATGAGATAGACTGCTTGAGCAGCAAATAAGTTGGGGAAAGTTTTAGCGAGCCACGACGAGCTACCTCGACGATTTAAATAGACCTTCTTTTTAATCCTAAAAGATTCTTCACTGCATAGCTCTTCAAAATCTGCAATCGTACAAAGATGAAGATTCTTTGTTTCATACCATTTAGCCGGGAGTTGAGATGAAGAAGGCATTTTGCCATTCAATATTCCTAACCTGAGCTCCCAGTTTCCAAAATTAGGCAATGTAATCACGCATTCATTTGCAACCATTAAAATATTTTTCATTGCATCCCTGGGTTTTCTTAAGCACTGAATAGAGCTTGCCATAACTGCAACATCAAAACCCATGCCCTTATAGTTTTGGATACCATCATCAATATCTTGCTGAATAACAGATACGCCATTTACAATGCAAGCATTAATTTTTTCTAAATCATTCTCCACGCCGTAACCATTAACAGATTTTTGCTCAGTTAATATTTTAAGAAGGGTGCCATCTCCACATCCAAAATCTATGACCTTGGACTGAGCGGGTATCCAATCTAGAACGATTGATTGAAGTGTATTATCCATTAGAATTTAAGAAGTTTTTTAGAGCAGCAGCATACTGATCTTTATAAAATAGAAAGCTGTCATGACCATAATCACCATCAAGCTCTATGTAGGTGCTATCGACACCTGCCTTAATAGCAGACATCTGGATGTCTAATCCATACTCTTTTGGAAACAGCCAATCTGAATCAAAAGATGCAATGAGTAACTTGGCTTGAATATTTTGCAGACAACTTACTAAATCATTATCAAAATCTTTTGCTGGATCAAAACTATCCATAGCCTTGGTCATAAGAATATAACTGTTCGCATCAAAAGTTTTAGCAAATTGCTCACCTTTGTACTGAAGATAATTTTCTACTTCATAATTTATGTCTGCATCTATTTTATTTTCTGGATCTTGTAGTTTTCTTCCGAATCTTTTGCTCATATTAGATTCTGATAAATAAGTAATGTGACCAAGCATCCTTGCAGCTTTTAAACCCTTTTTAGGTGATTCACCTCTAGCAAGGTAATCACCATTATAAAAATTTTCATCCTTTTTTATGATTTCTCTCGCTACTTCGTTTAAGGCAATATTTTGCGTACTAATTTTTGAGGAGGCAGCTATGATTGCTGCTTTCTTAATTTTATCTGGATATGAAATAGCCCATTGAAGTGCTTGCATTCCACCCAAACTGCCACCAGCCACCATTTCCCAGCAATTAATTCCAAAATGATCAGCTAGTAATTTTTGAGTTTCAACCCAATCACTAACTGAGACTTCAGGAAAATCTGCGCCATAAGGTTGACCTGATTCAGCAGCAATAGTGGTAGGTCCAGTAGACCCGTGACAGCCTCCAATATTATTAAGTGATACAACGAAAAATTTTGTTGTATCAATTGTTTTACCATCACCAATTATTTCATCCCACCAACCTGGTTTTTTTTCTCCGTCTTTGATACCAGCTGCGTTGTGATTTCCAGAAAAGGCATGACAAACCAAAACAGCATTAGTTTTTTCTGAGTTAAGTTCCCCATAGGTTTCAGTCATTAATTCAAAACCAGTTAGGATCTCACCAGATTGAAGGGTTAAAGAGTCCTCAAAGGATATTTTTTCAGACACTGTTTTCATAGCAAAGAACGAATGACCTGAATAAAAGAGGTATTAATTAGATTTAGAAGAAGTAAACCGATGATCGGAGTAAAATCTAAGCCACCCATGGGAGGTAAGAATTTTCTAATTGGGCTCAAGATACCAGCTGAAATTTCTTCTACAATTTGTAACAAGGGATGATTATTTCCAGGAGCCACCCAACTTAGAACCACTGAGCCGATGACGCAATAAAATAATATTCTAAATCCAGAATTAAAAACATCTACCGTAGATATATACAGCAACGTAAGGGGCTCATAACCAGAAGAGTATGCAAGATAGAAGGAAGAAAACTTTAGCACCAAGGCAAAAGCAATTGCTGCAAACAAAGGAGGAAGGAAGAAGAAAAGACTTTTTGAGACTGGTTCAAGATAAGTTGCAAATGCCTTAACTATGGGATTGAAGTAGTTCACCCGAAAAAGTCTAAACACTGCAAGAACTACAAATGCATAGCTACCAAAGCCCAAAATTAACGATATTGCGCTAACCATATTGTCTACAGTATTTTTTATTATTGCTCATTGCTAATCTCAATAGATCTATCCTCAGCAGCTTGAAAAGCATCTTTCAAAATCTTATCAAGATTATTCGTTTCAAGAGATTCCAAACCAGCCTGAGTTGTTCCTCCCGGAGATTTTATCTTATTTATAAGGCTTTCGAAATTTTGCTCCTGAGAAAATGAGTCCCCTAAGCTGCTTACAAAGTCTTGAAACATTAATTTAGTAGCATCCTGATTAGTAGATGCTATTTTTTTTAACTCTTGAAGATAGGTATTTAGCACCTGAAAGAGAAAGGCTTGGCCACTTCCAATGATGCTAGTAAATCTATGCATTTCATCTTCACTTTGAAGTGGTAAAACATGCCCAACTTTTGTAAATAATTTATTTGTGGCCTTGAATGCAACTGAGTTTTGATCTTTAGCATAGATAGCTGTTACACCTTTTCCAAATGCACATGCTGTATTTGGCATTGCACGAATTATTGCATTGGGTTGTGAGTACTTTTCTATACCAATCCCTGCAACTAAAGTTAATATGGATGCCTTTGGCGCTATCTTAAAAATACTTTGTTCGGCGCTTAACGCATCTTTAGGCTTTACTGCCAGCACAATTAAATCAAAATCTATTGAAGTTAAATTTTCTAGCTCAATTATCTGTAATTTCTGTTTTTTAAGCGATTCAACTCTTTGTTCATTTCTTTCAATGCAATAAATATCAGACGATGAAATACCGCTTTTCAATAACCCATTAATGATCGCTTGAGCGATGTTGCCACATCCTAGAAAACAAATTTTCATGATCTGCTACCTAACAAACTCTCACCAATTCTTAAAATTGTTGAGCCTGTTAAAATTGATTCCTCGAAGTCGCTTGATGTCCCTAGAGACAATTGAGTGCAACTAGGTAGTTGTGACAATAGCGATTTTTGTAGGCCTATTATTTTGTGCATAGTGTCCATTTTAGCTGTTTTTGAGGCATTAATCTTAGGCATAAACATCAAGCCCTCGAGTATCAAGTTTGGATAATGGGCAATCAGTTCATTGGTAAAATCAACCGCTTCTTCTGGAAGAATTCCTGACTTAGACTCCTCTCTATCAATATTAACTTGCACCAGTGCATGAATTTTTTTCCCTTCAGTCTCTAATGCATCGTTTAGCTTCCTGGCAACCTTCTCTCTATCTATTGAGTGCACCCAATTAGCATGTTTAGCAATTAGGCTCACTTTATTAGATTGGATCGGGCCGATAAAATGCCAAATAATGTCCTTGGGGCAAGCTGAGGATTTTTCAGCTAACTCTTGTGCATAATTTTCCCCAAAATTATTTATCCCAAGTGCGTATGCTTCATTGATTACATCAATAGACTGTAACTTAGATACAGCGATCAGTCTTATCTCTTCCTCAGATCTCTGAGCTTGATGGCAAGCTGCTTCAATCTTGCTAGAAATTTCGATGAGTCTATCTGCTATTCCTTTATGCATTTTTTGTAGATAAGTGGCTGCCTGCCATTTTTCATGAGTAGCTCTCTCGCATTGTTTACTTCAGATTTATTTAAATACGGGCCTGACATAACTCTAAATAATGGTTTATCAGGTTGCTTGGAGCTAAATGTTTTTTCAACATAGGATTCTAAGCC
>CEOP01023291.1_pt1 | contig 11308 bp, 10 predicted proteins | sample 361301 | NCBI WGS metagenome assembly CEOP01 (sample SAMEA2619548, study PRJEB7988) | marine metagenome | biome: marine biome (ENVO:00000447); feature: deep chlorophyll maximum layer (ENVO:xxxxxxxx); material: "saline water (ENVO:00002010), including plankton (ENVO:xxxxxxxx)" | depth 55 m
TTTTCTTTTGACACCAGTTCTTATCAAGAGATTTGATAAAAAAAATATTGTCATCATTAGCTTATTGATAGTTTCTTTTATGACCTTGATGCCTTTTACATTTTTTAATCTAGGCCTTACTCCTGAAAAAGGATCTTGGGAATTGATTCCATTTCTTTCCTCTTTTCTTGTATTTGGAATGACTTTTAATATTATTGGGATAATGACTAGAGATTCTATGCTTGGTGATATTAGTGATGAGGTGGAGTTAGATAGCGGTAAAAGACAAGAAGGTATTCTTTATGCTGCTGTATCTTTTATGCAAAAAGTTAATACAGGATTAGGAAGTTTTACTGCAGGGCTTGTACTTTCATTTATAGGCTTTCAAGGGTCAGTTAGTTCTAGTGATGAAATTTATTCATTAATAGTTATTCAAGGTCCTGTGGTGGCTAGTTTAATTTTAATCCCTGCTTTTTTAGTTTATAGGTATAAAATCACGAGAAGCAGACATGCTGAAATTATTAGAGCTTTAAATTCCTAAATTAAATATAAAAATATATCTATCTCCCCTCAATTCAAATAGAATCACATAATGAAAATTTCAGATCATATTATCCTAATTCCTTGGATTCTTGGTTTTATAAATTTATCAGCACCTTTTAGTAACTTTTATTTTTTCTGGATAGTTACTACTATCTTTTATGGTCTATTTTTGGCCCACTTAATTGAGTGTATAGTCTATAGAGATAAAATTATCAATGGACCTAAGAATCCATTCTTTGGATTCTTTTTAACATTAGTTTATGGGGTTCTTTTCTTAAAATCATTTAGTCATAAAAATTAATGGAAACTGTCTATGAGGAATCTGAAATTCCAAAGGGTTCTTCTGGTGTCTGGAGTCTAGCCTGGCCAACAATTATTACAAACCTATTATTTGCATCTTCTTCAATTATAGCTATTAAGGTAGTTGGTGGCCTTGGTCAAGATGCGGTAGCCGCAACTATTACAGGTCAAAGAATTAGTTTTATTCTGCAAGCAGTATTAATGGGTGTTCTATCAGGGACTACTGCATTAATGGCAAGGCATTGGGGAGCAAAAGAACCAGAAGAAAGCAGCAAATACTTAGCTCAAACTATACAATTAACATTAACTTTTAGTATTGTTTTTTCTGGCTTGCTTTGGTTATATGCTGAGCCTTTCGTTGCTTTTTTGGGTTTAAAAGGTCAAGCCCTGACTATGTCAGTGATTTACCTAAAATATTTAGCACCCTTTCTTCCTTTACTTGCAATAGGTCTTTCTATTACAACAGGATTTAGATCTATTGGAGATGTCAAAACACCATTAATTATCTCAGTAATTATGAATATCATAGGTGTTGTATCAATGATCATTTTAACCCATGGGTATTATGGATTTAATAATTATGGCGCTTATGGAGCTGCTATAGGGAATGGCATTTCATTTTTTTGCGGTGCATTATTATCCTTAATTGCATGGAGATCAAACAAAGTAAAAACAAAATACTCTCCATTATTTGTAATAGATATTCCTAGAATTAGGAATATTTTTCATGTTGGTCTTCCCGCAGCAGCAGAGCAAGCAGTATTCCAACTAGGTATAAATGCCTTTTTAATAATCGTAGCTCAATATGGAACCACTGCTTATGCAGCTTATGGGATAGGTATACAAATTTTAGCTTTTTCTTTTGTGATCGGCTTTGGCTTTTCTATGGCTGGAGCCAGCCTAGTTGGTCAGCACATGGGTGCTAAGGATAACCATCAAGCAAAGAGATCAGCTTGGAGCGGAATGCGTTTGTCTATTTTATTTATGACTATTTTTGGTGTATTTATCATCCTATTTGCTGAACAGATTGTTGGATTTTTAATTAATGATGCAGAAGTAATTAGATTAACAGTGATTTTTATTTGGATAATGGGTTCTTTGCAGCCCTTAATGGCAATTGAATTTTCGTTAGGGGGAGCTTTAAGAGGAGCAGGAGATACTAAATCCCCACTACTTATAACTCTAACTTGTTTATTACTTATAAGAGTTTTGTTAGCTATTATTTTTTTATACCTAAGTGCAGATATTGTGTTTATTTTCGCTACATTAATAGCTGATTATTCTGTAAAAGCTTACCTTTATGTTAGAACTTTTAGGTCTGAAAAATGGATGGAATCTTTAGATATTAAGGCAAATCATTAGATAGATTATCTAATGCATTACTTATTCTGGTCCAAAGTTTTTTTTCATCAGCGCCAGCATCTTTTGCTGGCAAATTTGAGTAAAAGTCTACCAAGAGCTTTTCAATTATAGCTTTCTTATCATTAGCACCTTTATTAAATTTATCTGCTAGCATCTCAAATTGAATGGTTTGTCTCAACTTTGAATCTTTTTTTAAAGATTCAATTTCTGCCATTATTTCTAATTTGACACATGAGTAAGTGAGCTTATCTTTATCAAGCTTATTTTCAGAGGTTTTTATCGCACTCAGTATGGATTTTGGAATATTGTTTCCTTCCAATGTTTTTTTATCTAGTAAAATTTCATATAAATTCTTATAAGACTCAACTTTAGCAATACTTATTTCTTGGACAATACTATCTTGATAAGTTTTTATTTTTTTCATAAAAACTTGTATTTCTTTAGTTTTATTAAGATTAACGAGCAAAGCTGCCTCTGAACGCAATTCTGACGGACTCTTAGTTTTATTTTTTAAATCTATAGATAGTAACTTTAGAGCCTCTAAATCTTTTTCTACATCTTCTTTTTTTGCATTAAAGAATCTATCTGCAGATTTATTAAATTTATCCCATAACTTGTTATCATTCTTTCTACCGGCTGAACCAGCTAATTTCCATTGCTGTTTTAAATCATTAAACTTTTTTATACAAGCATCATTATCCTCATCATTAATCAGATCAACTTTTGAAATTAATGACTCCTTTGCTTTTATAACTATAGTTTCTTGTCGTTCAATCTCTTTGGAAATTGGTTTTTTAGCTTCGTAATATCCATCTCTTAACTTTTTAAGATCTTTATCCAATACCGGAGCATATTCCTTCCATTCATTAAAGATAGAATTAATAAAATTAATTAAACTTCTTGCTTCAGGCCATTTACTAGAATTATCTTCGACATACTTGTTCATTTTAGTAATCAAGATTCTTCTTTGAGCTGCATTTTGCATTTTTTTCTCTTTAAGCTCATCAAAGAATTCCTTGCATGGCTCCCATGCTTTATTTGTTAATTCATTAAAAGCTTGCCACTGTTCTCTGCCTGCAGGCCTGCTTGATAAATCTAAGAGTTGCCATTTTGTTTGTAAATCATGAATAATATTTGCTTGTTTCTTAGGAGTATCAGAAGGATTCTCTACAATATTTTTTATTGCATCAATAAGTTCATTTCTTTTAGGGTTTGCGGCAAATGATGAAACATCATCAAAGTATCTTGATTGGGCAAGGGCGGCATTAAATTTATGTCGTAACTTATTAGGAATTTTTCCGGATTTTTTAATCTGATTATTTACATCTCTCACAACCTTTTGAGCTTTTTTGATAGCGCCATCTGCAAAAAGTTTTTCTGCCTGATCTAAATCTTTAAATAAATCTTTACTAGTTTCCACATTAACCCTTATGAAGTTTATAATTAAATAATGAAAAAACGAATTCTAACAGGAATTACGACAACTGGTACTCCTCATATAGGAAATTATTTAGGAGCAATTAAACCAAGTCTTAATTTAGCTAAAGAAAGCATAGAGTCTTTTTTCTTTTTAGCTGATTATCATGCCCTTATCAAAACAAATGATTCCCAGAGTATAAAAGCTTCAGTAAACGATGTTGCTTTAGCTTGGTTATCATCAGGATTAGATACAAAGTCTTCTTTTTTTTATAGGCAATCTGATATAAAGGAAATTACAGAGCTTAACTGGATACTAACTTGTGTTACTGCAAAGGGTTTAATGAATAGAGCCCATGCATATAAATCTGCAAGTGCAGAAAATAAAACTGATGAAGATAAAGGTATTAATATGGGCCTATTTTCCTATCCTATTTTAATGGCTACAGATATTCTAATTTTTAATTCAACTCATGTTCCTGTTGGTCCAGATCAGTTACAGCACCTAGAAATGACAAGAGATATAGCGAATAGATTTAATCACCTTTATAAAAAAATATTCAATGTTCCTGAGGCAATAATTCAAGATGATGGAAAAGTAGTGACAGGTTTAGACGGAAGGAAGATGAGTAAATCTTATAATAATATTATTCCTTTATTATCAGATGAAAAAACTTTAAAAAAATCTATTGCTAAAATTGTGACCAATTCTTTAGAGCCTGGTGAGCCCAAAGATATAGATGGTTGTAATGTTTTTAATTTATATTCCCACTTTTCATCTACTTCAGAGCAAAATGATTTTGCAAGTGAATATGCAGATGGAATTTCATGGGGAGATGCTAAAAATAAACTTTTTGAAAGTATTAATAAAGAACTAAGTCCCATACGAGAAACATACAATAAATTATCACAAGATAAAGGTCTTGTTAATGATTTACTTGACACTGGAGCTTCAAAGGTGAGACCTCTTGCAGCTGAGATGCTTGGTGAAATCAGGGAGCTTGTTGGTATTTCTAAGATTGACTAAGATTATCCCCCTCAAAATACCAAGATCTAATCTTGATAATATTCAAAGTATAAAAGTTCGTTTAAGCAATCATGCAACTTTTACTTCATTGCAGTGGGATATAAAGAGGGATTTTGATATCCCTTGGAGTAATTTATTTTCAGAAATTATATCTTTTAATGAATATAACTTTATCCATCTTAATCATAATTCTTTTTCATTAATGGGGTTTCATGGACCCTATAATATTAAAAATGTAAATCATAAAAGATATGATTTAATTGATTCAGAATTTTTTTACCGGTCTTTAAATAATATTTTAGAAAAAGACCATTGGCTTCAACCTCCTATAGACAATTCTAAAGTTTCTATTTTATTGCATAGAGCAAAAGATCTTAGTAAAAGCGCCTCAGATATATACATGCTCAATTCCTCTTTTCATAAACCAAGACAACCATATGACCACGAATGGAGCCATGCATTTATAGAATATTATGAATATTTTGTAATTACCCAAAACAGGGTATTTGTATGGAGCCTTGTTTATGAATAGTGGAGGTTTTTGGTTAAAATTTGGACTCTTTACTGTTGGTTTAGGTCAATCATTTGTATTCGTATTGGTTCCCCCTTTAGCCAGAGATCTTGGATTATCTGAAGTACAAACTTCAACTATTTTTGCAATCTCAGCTGTCGCATGGGCCATGACAAGTGCTGGATGGGGTAGGGCTAGCGACAGGTATGGTAGAAGAAATATAGCAATCCTAGGTCTTGTTGGTTATGCAATTTCTATGGTAGCCCTTATTACTCCATTATTTTTAGTTGAAAGAAATGTGTTAGATGTAATTTATTTATTTCCCTTATTAATCTTAGGCCGTCTTATAAATGGAATCATTGGATCAGCAACGAGACCTGCCTCTTTTGCCTACGTAGCTGATACAAGTTCGAGGGAAGAGAGGACATTAGAATTTGCAAGGATGGAATCAAGTTTTCTAGCAGGTACAGTGATGGGACCTCTTATTGGAGGAGTTTTATTTTTAGTTACTAAAGAAACCCCATTCTATTTATTTAGCGCTTTAGCTTTAATAGGCTCTATAGGGATATTTTTTAACCTAGAGCAGCATGAGATTAAGCCAAGAGATCCTGAAATATCTAAAATTTCATATTCTTCCTATAATGTTTGGCCTTTTTTATTTTTAGCTGGTCTAACAAGCCTCTGTCAAGCTTCTTTACTTCAATCCATCGGTTTTTTTGTAACTGATACATTTGGAGGTTTAGATGATCTTGCTATCTTGATTAGTGTTTCATTTGCTCTTGTATCAATCTCAGCTATTGTTAGCCAATACTTATTTACTGATTTAGTTGCATTAAATAACTATAAATTACTAATATGCGGTGGTTTATTCATGGCATTATCCTATTATGCTATGAGTTACTCAGATACAATCGCTATATATTATTTAACTTTAATATTTAATGGCTTTGGCGTTGGCATGATACGACCTGCAACAGCATCAAGCTTATCACTGAGTCAGTTACCAGAAAATCAAGGTTCTGCAGCAGGATATCTTGGTTCAGTTATGCCGATAGGTCATATGATGGTGCCAGTTATAGCAATGCCAATTTATGCTATTCAACCAAACTTATTATATGTTTTTAGTTCGGGATTATGTATTCTTATCATTTTCTTTATAATAGTTCATCCAATCTTTAAGGAAAATTTAATTGATTAAAACAAAAGCATTATTATTAGTTAATTTAGGGACACCAGGTACACCTTCGTACTGGAGTGTTTATAAATTTCTTAATCAATTTTTAATGGACAAAAGAGTCCTTGATTATCCTTTTATATTTAGATTTATTCTTGTGAATTTTATAATCTGTCCACTTCGATCTTTTTCATCATCAAAAATATATAAAAAACTATGGAGTCCAAAAACAGGTTCACCATTACTCCATAACACACAAGAATTAACTGAGAAAATAAGAAAATTACTTCCTCATTACGATGTCGCTTATGCAATGAGATATCAAAAGCCCTCTATAGAAGATAACCTAAATAAGCTTCTTGAGAATAATCCTGACGAATTAATAATATTACCTTTGTTTCCTCATTATGCTGCATCTACAACTGGTTCGGTTTATGCAGAAGTATCCCGAGTCCTTGAAAAAAGATGGTCCATACCTGAAATTAAATTTATCAATCAATTTTATGACGATGAATCTTTTCTTGAGGCCTGGATAGACCAAGCTCAGCATTTTGATATTCAGAATTATGACAAGATTGTTTTTAGTTACCATGGCTTACCTTTAAGTCATGTAAATAAAATTTATTCAGATTCTTTATGTTCAGATAATGATTGTGAATTAGGCATTACAAAAGAAAATAAATTTTGTTACAAGGCAACAACTTATGAAACTACAAAGCTGCTTGCAGATGCATTGAATATTAAGTCATCTGATTATATCGTTTCGTATCAATCTCGACTTACTAAGAACTGGCTTGAGCCCTTTAGTGACGAGGTTTTAGAGAATCTAGCTAAAAACGGTTCTAAAAATGTCCTTGTTTTTTCACCAGCTTTTACAGCAGACTGCCTTGAAACAATTATTGAAATAGGAGATGAGTATAAAGAACTTTTCATCGAAGCTGGTGGTGAAAACCTAGATTTTGTTCCTTCACTAAATTATTCAGATAAATGGGCAAATGCTATTATTAAAATTATAAATAAAGAGGATATAAATGTTTAAAGATAATTTATTAAAAAATAAAAGAATTCTTGTTACTGGCGGAGGAACAGGACTTGGAAAAGAAATGGCAACGCACTTTGCTAAACATGGTGCTGAGATATTTATATGTGGAAGAAGAGAGAATGTTCTTGTAGAAACTGCTAATGAGCTTCAAGAGAAATATGGAGCTAAAGTGCATTTTTCAACTTTAGATATTAGGGACTCTAAAGATGTAGATAGTTATATACAAACTGTTTTTGATTCTGGTCCACTAGATGGCTTGGTTAATAATGCAGCTGGTAATTTCATATCTCCAACTAAAGATTTATCACCGAAAGGTTTTGATGCAATTGCAAATATTGTATTTCATGGAACTTTTTACGTAACACATGCGGTAGGAAAAAGATGGATTGAAGCAGATCATAAAGGTTCAATAATATCTATTTTAGCTACATGGGTTTGGACAGGATCACCTTTTGTTGTTCCTTCAGCAATGTCCAAAACAGGTCTTCATGCAATGACTCAGTCTTTAGCTGCTGAATGGGGTCAATATGGAATTAAGGTTAATGCTATTGCACCTGGGCCTTTTCCTACAAAAGGAGCTTGGGAGAGACTAAATCCTAATGGAGATGATGGAAGTGTAATGGGAGATCATCCAATGGGAAGAGTTGGAGAAATGAACGAATTACAGAATCTAGCAACTTTCTTGATGGCTGATGGGTGTGACTACTTAACTGGACAGACTATCGCAATTGATGGAGCTCAGTATTTAAGTGGCGGCGGCACTTTTTCAAACCTCTCAAAATTATCTGAGGATGATTGGGAACAAATGAGAAACATGATAAGGTCAACTAATAACAAAGATAAAGCAGATAGAAAGATTTAAAATTTAAGGGGAAACTAATGGAATCATCTAAGCAAGAAATGGAAAGAGTTTTACAACTTCAAAAACAATTTTTAATAACAAATGGACCACCATCAAACGCTCTTCGTATTGATAGGATTGAAAGACTTAAAAGTATGCTTAACGATAATAGATATAAATTTGTTGATGCAATGAATGATGATTTTGGTGTTAGAGGAAGGGATACAACTTTACTGAGCGACATATATACAGTTCTACCATCCCTCAATAGAGCCATCAAAGACTTGCCTAAATGGACCAAAAAAGAAAAAAGAAAGGCAAATTCACCCTTTAATTTATTTGGAGCAAAAGCTTATATTCAATATGAACCACTCGGAACAGTTGGAATGATTTCTCCCTGGAATTTCCCTGCTTTTCTAGCTTTCACGCCCTTAGCAGGAATCTTTTCTGCTGGTAACCAGGTTATGCATAAACCAAGTGAACACACACCAAATACTTCAAATCTTATGAAGGAATTATGCGATAACACCTTTGATGAAACCGAATTTGCAACTTTTTTAGGTGGGCCTGAGACAGGTGCAGCATTTACTGAAATTCAATTCGATCACTTACTTTACACTGGTGGTGGCAAGGTGGCTCGCTATGTAATGCAAAGCGCAGCAAAGAATTTAGTCCCTGTAACCCTTGAATTAGGAGGAAAGTCACCAGTAATAGTTAGCAAATCTGCAGATGCCAAAGCAACAGCTAAAAGAGTAATGTTTGGAAAGACTCTAAATTCTGGTCAAATATGTTTAGCTCCCGATTATGTTATGGTCCATAAGAGTAAAAAAGATGATTTCGTTAACTCTATTAAAGATGTTGTTAATGAATACTACCCAACCATTAAAGACAACAGTGATTACACATCTATTATTAATGAAAATCATTATGATCGTATTCAGAATTTAATTTCTGATGCAAAAGAAAAAGGAGCAACAATAGAGACTATCAATCCTGCAAATGAAGACTTCACTCAGCAAGAATTTTTTAAAATTCCACCTACATTAATATTTAATGTAGATGATAGTATGGATGTAATGAAAGAAGAGATATTCGGACCTGTTTTGCCAATAAAAGAATACGAATCACTTGATGAGACAATTTCTTATGTGAACAATAATGATAAGCCGCTGGGTTTATATTATTTTGGTAATGATAAGAATGAAGAGTCTCAGGTAATTGAAAATACTTCTTCTGGTGGTGTTACTGTTAATAATGTTTTAGGACATTTACAACAAGGAGATCTTCCATTTGGAGGAGTGGGGCCTTCTGGAATGGGTCAATATGATGGACATGATGGATTTAAAAATTTTAGCAATCAAAAAGCTGTATATAAAGATATTAGTTTTAGACTTGATGGCTTGTTTTCATCAATAAGGCCTCCTTACAAAGGTGACATTGAAAAAGTATTAAAATCACTATTAAAATAAATTATGGTTAGCTTACCCATTCGTCTGGGTTACAAGTATTTTAGATCTAAGAAAGGCGGATTAATATCTTTAACTTCTGGTATTGCTATTACAGCTCTTGCTATTGCTGTATCTGCATTAATTATTGTTACATCTGTAATGAATGGTCTTGAAAAGGAGCTTCAAGATAGGATTTTGGGTGTTGTTCCGCATGTTTTAATACATTCAGATAAACCAATAAATCATTATGAGCTTATTGTAGATGAATTAGAAAAGGATTCAGATGTCCTAAAAGCTTCGCCATATATACAATTGCAAGCTTTAGCCTCACATGGAACAAAATCAAGAGGAATAATGTTAACAGGCATAGACTCATACAAAGAAAAGGATATGTCTATATTGCCTAATTTTATAATTGCTGGATCACTTGATAGCGTTAATGATGGAAATAATATTGTTATTGGAAATTGGCTTGCCTCGTTTCTTGGAGTTTCATTAGGGGACACAATAACAATAACTACAACAAATATAAGAACAACATTAATAGGCTCATTCCCTCGCTCAATAAACTTAACTGTTTCAGGAATATTTGAACTTAAAGCAGAATTAGATCAATCCTTAGTTCTTACATCTCATCAATTAGCTCAAATTATAGATAACAAAAAGGATGCAACTCAAAGTATTAGAGTAAAAGTTAAAGATCTTTTTGAAGCCCAAGCAATTGCTAACGAACTTTCGTTTAATTTATCAAGTGAAAAGCAGTATTTTGTAGGCTCTAGTTGGAAAAGAACACATGGAACTTTATTTAGAGCTGTTCAAATGGAGAAATTAATAACTAGTCTACTTCTATTTTTAATCGTAATAGTTGCTTCATTTATTATTTTATCAACTGTCATCATGACAGTGAAATCAAAAGAAAGAGAAATCGGTATCCTAAAGACGATAGGAGCTTCTAATAATCAACTTGTTCTTATATTTATCTTCCAAGGAGCTCTAATAAGTTTTATTGGAATTGTATTGGGAGTTGTATTTGGATTAATTGGTACATGGAATGTAGCTAATCTTGTTAGTTTTATTGAATCTATTCTTCAAAGAAATTTACTTGATCAGTATTTTATAAATTATTTTCCATATAGTATTGATCCTAGCCAGATAGCAGTTATATGTGCAATATCATTTGCCTTAAGCATTCTTGCTACTTTAGTGCCTGCCTTTAAAGTTTCTAAATTAGATCCTAGTGAGATCCTTAGATATGAATAATATAGTCTGTAAAAATATATTTAAGAGCTTTAAGCATGAGAGTGAAGACATGCCTGTACTAGATAATATTAATTTATCTATAAGTAAAGCTGATAGATTAGCAATTACTGGGGCATCAGGAGCAGGGAAAAGTACCTTGCTTCAACTTTTAGCAGGACTAGATAAGCCTTCTCAAGGTAGTATTTTTATTGATGATATAGACTTACATTCTATTAAGCCTATAGAGCAATCAAAAATTAGACTTAACTCATTTGGTTTTGTTTACCAGTTTCATCATCTTCTAGAAGATTTAAACGTATATGAAAATATTCTTATTCCGCAACAACTTAAAAATGGAAGTGATTTAAATAAGTCGGCTAATAAAGTAATAAGATTATTAGATCAATTAGGTTTAAGTTCTAGGTC
>CEOP01045741.1_pt1 | contig 11297 bp, 5 predicted proteins | sample 361301 | NCBI WGS metagenome assembly CEOP01 (sample SAMEA2619548, study PRJEB7988) | marine metagenome | biome: marine biome (ENVO:00000447); feature: deep chlorophyll maximum layer (ENVO:xxxxxxxx); material: "saline water (ENVO:00002010), including plankton (ENVO:xxxxxxxx)" | depth 55 m
GGGAAGTTTTGTAAATTGAATTTTATTAACCAAAAATCAATTATAATGAAAAATATATATTTATTAATTATACTCATTTCTGCTTTTGGATTTACACAGGATTTTTCTCAACCAAAGGGAGGGGGAACTTTAGATATTGTTTTAGTAAGCCCAGATGATGGGTATTCCATAATGAATTTTGAAGGGAATATTTCTGGATATGGCCTTGTATTTGCTAAAATAAAAGTTTCTTCAATCAACACATCTAAAACGAGTGGGACTTTAGATGGTGATGCTAGAACTATATTAAATGACGGAACACTTATTTCGACCCCAATAAAAGGTAGCTGGAAAAGAAAAGGAGCATTGGTTAAGTTTTATTTTACTGATGCGATCAACAACGGCGCAATGAATTTTGTAATGTGGGATGTTAATCTTTTAGAGAAAAAGGCTGCTGTAAAATATTTTGAATTACACGGAGCAGATAATTAAATCATCTGCATTCCATTATGAGGTACAATTTTAAATTTTCGGATACTCATTTTTTGTTATTTCAGCAATTACATTTCCTGTATGTTTTGTACTAATTGGTTCAAATAAAAGAATCCAAGTTTCTTCTTCAGCAAAAGGTCGATGCTCAACTCCTTTTGGGACTATTATAATTTCTCCTGGTAATACCTCAACAGTTTTATCGCGAAACTGCATTTTAAGCTTTCCTTTTACTACATTAAAAAGCTCATCTTCATCATCATGAGAGTGCCATACGAAATCCCCCTTTACCTTGGCGAGTAAAACCTGTTGGCCATTTAACTGCGCTATTGAATGAGGACTCCAATGGCTATCAAATTCTTCATATTTTGATAGGATATTTATTTTTTCCATAATTAGTGTTTTTACAAATTTATATGGAAGGCTGGTTATAAAACAAAAATTTCTTTTTATTTGAGTTATACCTAACCAACTATATAACAATAACGCGTATTTCTTTTCGTTATAGAGATATGAAAAATTATAAAAATAGATTTGGAGCTTTTTCGCAACTATTGAATTATTCTTTCAAAGGATATATTTTACTTTTTTCCCTAATATGGAAGAAATTAGCTTCTTAAGAATTATTTAATAGAATTTTTTCCTGTAGATTTAATTTTCTTACTTAGAATAAATTTTGAGTTAAAATATGTTCCATAATTTTAATTCCATTTTAAATTTAAAGCTACAGATATTAAAAGACGCCTTCTAGTTATAAATTTTGTTTCAATCCTTTTATGTGTTTTTTTATTTGACACATCTATTAGGGCTCAAAACAAATCATTTTCTAAAGAAATAAAGTTTTCTACAAATCAAGGAACATGGATTTCTTTGGATATCTCCCCTGATAACAAAACAATAATTTTCGAACTACTTGGGGATATTTATTCTTTACCTATAGCTGGAGGCAATGCTGATTTATTATTGGGAGGGACTCCTTTTTTTTCTCAACCCAGATATTCTCCCGATGGGAAAAGTATAATTTATATAAGTGATAAGAGTGGTTCTGACCAATTGTGGTTGATGAGTTATCAAGGTGAAAATCCAAAGCAAATTTCCTCATTAATAACAGATGGTATGTTCTCTCCAGAATGGGCTCTTGACGGAAAATCAGTTTATCTAAGTGCTATTTATGGGGTTTATAACCGTAAGACATCAATTTTTCAGATAGATTTAGAAACTGGAGAGAGAAATTTAATAGTGGAAAATAAAACAATCCCAGGCTCTCGTTTAATGTCTACACCAGCTCCTGGCCCTTTTATGTCCTCTATCAGAAAATCAGACAACTCGATCCTCTATACGCTTGTGACCCCACGAAACTATGGAAGTAGAGACGGAGCAAAAAGTGAAATTATATCACTTAACCCAAATTCAAAAAAAGTATTCCCCTTAGCTGTGGAAAAATCAAACCCAATGAAGCCAACATTTTCACCAGATGAAAAGTGGTTGGTTTATGTAGCAGAAAGCAAAGGGGAAACAGGTCTTCGAGTAATGGAGACATCAAGTGGTGAAGAGAAATGGTTAGCATTTCCATTTCAACGTAACGAACTTGAAGCTAGAGCAACCCGAGATGTGATCCCCAATTATGCGATCTCAAGTGACAGTAAGTTTGTAATTAGTGCGTTTAAAGGTAAAATACAAAGAATAAATCTTCGCACACTAGCAATAGATACAATCCCTTTTTCAGTAGATATATCAAAGCAAGTTTTAAAGCCTCTTTCCTTTTCTCACCGGATAGATGACAAACCCTTTGTCGCACGTTTTATTAACCAACCAGCAATTTCTTCTAAAGGAGAAGTAGTTGTATCTGTTCACACAGATCTTTACAAATCTTCACTAAGCAGACCTAATCTCAAAATAATTCCTAGCACAAAATCTCAGCGATCTTTCTATCCCTCATGGTCGGCAGACGGGGAACAAATTGTTTATACTACATGGGAAGAAGATGGAGGGCATATTTGGTTGCAAGAAAATAAAGGAGATGCAATCCAAGTAACTAAAATAAATGGATTTTACGCACAACCTCTAATAGACCAAGAAAATAAGAGAATTTTAGCGATAAGGTCATCGGTTGGTGTAAAAAGGAAAACGAAGTATACCGCTATCCCTCCTGAATCAGATTTTATTGAAGTTGATTTAAAAAATGGAAATTTTAATGTTTTAGCGCGAACAGATGGATTTCAAAATCATCAATTTAACCCCGTCGGTAATGGGTTTTTTGCAACCTCTCCACAAAAAGGTCTTGCTTTTTTTTCAGCTGAATTGGAACCTAAACTACTGGTCAAGTTGAGCCAACCGGCAAAACATATAAAAGTAAATAAAGAAATTAGCTCACTTCTTGCGACTTCTAATAACGGAGCCCTCTATCGTTTTGACTTGCCTTCAAACCTCTTGGAACAAGAATCTATTTTAGAGCTAAACCTACAAAAAGAGGGAATGCTTTTGACCGATAATCGACCAGAAGAATTTGGTTGGTCTTCTGATGGCGTTCCCTTTTGGACGATTGGGAATGAACTATTTCAAGGATCTAATGAAAAGAGTTTTGACCTTATCATTTCTTTTGAAAAACACAAACCCCAGGGAACTTTAGTTTTAAGAGGAGCTAAAGTAATTACAATGAAAAGTAATGAGATAATTGAATCTGCTGATCTTGTTATTAAGGAGAACCGAATTGTTGACATTGGTCCTAAGGGTGAGGTTGTGATTCCCGAAGGAGCTCAATTGATTGATATTTCTGACAAAATTGTAATTCCAGGTCTCATAGACATCCATGCTCACGGAATTTTACCTCAGGATGCTATTGAACCAATTTCTCCATTTACTTATTCTAATTTGGCTTATGGTGTAACAACATTAAGGGATCCTCAGACGACGCCTCAAATATTCACCTACTCAGAATTGATAGAAAAAGGGGAAGTTCCAGGACCTAGAATCTTCTCAACGGGCCCTGGCATTTTTGCGTTTGATCAATTAGATACTTATGAGAAAATAAAGGAGAGGTTGAAAATCTATTCAGATCGATATCAAACACACTTGATTAAATCTTATCTCATAGGAAATAGACAACAACGCAAATGGATGGTTCAAGCGTGCCGTGAGTTGGCACTTATGCCAACTACAGAAGGCGGAGCAGACACTAAGTTAGATATAACTCATGCTTTAGACGGATTTAGCGGAAACGAGCATGCAATTCCAAATGCACCAATTTATAAAGATATTGCCGAGTTCTTTGCTCAATCCGGGATTGCATACACGCCAACATTACTTGTTTCATTTGGTGGACCACTTCCTATTTTTCGATTTTTTGCAGAGAAAAATCCTTTTGAAAATGAAAAAATAAAATATTTTTTCCCCAACGATGCTCTTTATCAGAAAACAGCAAATCGACTACTATACTTTCGAAAAGAAGACTACCATTCAAGAAGCGTTTCAGCTGGCGTAAATGATATTTTGTTAAAAGGAGGATTGGTCGCTCTTGGTGGACATGGGGAATTACAAGGGTTACAAAATCACTGGGAAATGGAGCTTTTAGCCTCCGGAGGAATGAGTAATCACAACATTTTAAAAGTGGCCACTATAAACAGCGCTAAAGCTATTGGATTAGATCAGGACCTAGGAAGCTTAGAGAAAGGAAAGCTTGCAGATTTAGTTATTCTTTCAAAGAGCCCACTTGACAATATTAAAAATACGACTGCCATAGAATTTGTAATGAAAAATGGAGTATTATATAATGGTTCTTCATTAGACGAATTATGGCCAAAACAAATTCCTGCCATTAAACCTTGGTGGCATTACTCAAAATAAATCTATTATGCACATTAGTAATTTTTTCATTGGTCTGATTTTTATTGTTTTTTCAAGTACTGCTTATACCCAAATTGATAAAAATATCGATGAGATTTATAAAGGCTTTACAGATTCCCCTGGAGCTGCAGTAGCAATATATGAAGATGGATCGGTCACTTTTAGAAAAGGATACGGGATTGCAAATATGGATCACAAGATTCCGATCCAAAGTAATACTGTCTTTGACACTGGATCTATCTCTAAGCAGTTTACAGCTGCATGTATTTTTCTTTTAGAGCAACAAGGGAAGTTATCTATTGATGACCCAATACAAAAATTTCTTCCTGAGATGCCACAATATAATGGGGAAGTAGTTAGTATCCGAAACCTTATAAACCATACAAGTGGACTTCGAGACTATGTTGAAATCATGGTCTATGCCGGCAATAGTTTCAATAATATTTTCACTGAGGAAATGGGTCTTGATATCATGTCAAGACAAATGGAATCTAATTTTACTCCTGGTGAAAAATTCATGTACAACAATGGAGGGTATTTACTCCTTGCTATCATTGTAAGAAGAGCTAGTGGTATATCTATTGGTCAATTTGCCGCTAAACACATCTTTGAACCACTTGGAATGAAAAGCACTTTTATACTTGAAAATCCTAACCGTATTATAGAAAATAGCGCAACAGGTTATACACGTCTTAAAAAAGGTGATTACGAAAAACTTCATTATCTCAATGTAGCTATCGGGGGAGATGGCCAAGTTTATACTACTGTTGAAGACCTTCACAAATGGGATAATAATTTTTATGGCCCTAAGGTAGGAGGAAAGGCACTACTGGAATTTTTCAATGAACCAGGAATTTTAAATAACGGGAATGTTACTAATTATTCAGCAGGGCTTTTTATAGAAGAGTATAAAGGGCACAAAATTGTTCAACATACAGGAGCGTGGGGAGGATTTGTAGGGGGAATTTTTAGGTTGCCTGATTTAAAAAAGACAGTTGTTATCCTTTCTAATAATCGGTTTAGTGCACCTCATATTAAAAGTTATCAAATTATTGATATGTTAATACCTAAAGCTCAATCAAAAATCAAAATTCAAGATGAATTAAAGACTTATAAACTAAAAAAGAGATTACTAAGGAATTATGAAGGTTTGTTTGAAGTAAAAGGAGAGCCGCATAGACGACTACTTACCTATTTAGAGAATGATTCACTTCGAGTTAAACAGTATTGGAACAAAAAAGACTTTGTTTTAGTACCGACAGCAAAGGGTCGGTTTTTTGAAAAAAACGAGCCCTATCACAAATTTTACTTTGATGAAATAAATCATATACTCAAGATAGAAGAGCGTATATCATCTTTAGAAACAAAACGGACAATACCTTTTGAACCTCTCGTTGATTTATCTAAATATGAAGGGGAGTATTACAGTAAAGATGTAGGGTCTACATATGTAATAAAGTCTGAAGAAACAACGCTCAAGGTATTAAGGGGAGAAAAAGAAATTTACAATCTTGACCAGGTTAGCGAACATGTTTTTGGCCAGGATCTTCTAGGAATACAATTTTCAGAATTTAATGGGGAAATGCAGTATTTTTTATTACAAGATCGCAGAGTTCGTAACTTAAAGTTTATCAAATTAAAATGAGATTACTCTTCCTCTCAATTTTTTGTTTGATTTTTTTTGGTTGTGTACCCTTAGAGAAGAAATACGATGTTTTATTGAGCAACGGAACGATAGTGGATGGTCTTGGGAATCCCAGATATCAAGGGAATATTGCGATTAAGAATGATCGAATAGCTTTGATTTCAAATGAAGCGATTAGTAATAAACAAGCACATATTGTAATTGATATAAAAGGTAAAATTATATCACCAGGTTTTATTGATCCACACGCTCATATCCAAACTAAGATTCATCAATTTCCACAACCTGAAAATTTCTTACGTCAAGGAATTACAACAATTTGCGCCTCTCTTCATAGTGGAGACCAGCCATGGCCGTTAGATTCTTATGCGAATTCACTTCAAATAGCTCCTAATGTGGCTTTCTTCTCAGGGCTAAATTGGACTCGTAAAAAAGTAATTGGATTGGAAGACAGACCAGCTACAGCAAGAGAATTAGACAGCATGAAATATTATGTTGCTGAAACAATGAAACAAGGAGCTTTAGGATTTTCTGTTGGGCTCATTTATGTACCAGGCTTATATGCTTCAACGAATGAAATTATCGAATTGGCTAAAGTAGCATCTAGTTACGATGGTATTTTTATATCGCATATGCGCAATGAGGGGAGTAAACTTTTGGATGCTATTAGAGAAACAATTATAATTGCGAAAGAAGCCAAGATTCCAGCTCAAATTAATCATTTCAAGGCAGCTGGTGTAGCACAGTTTGGTTTGGCAAGTAGAGGACTAGAAATTATAGATTCTGCAAGACAAGCCGGAATCGACATAAAAGTAGATTTATACCCCTATGCTGCTGCAAATACTTATGGCTATATCCTTTTTCCTCCATGGGCTCTTAATGGTGGTACAGAGGCTTTAGCAAATCGCCTAAAAAACCCTGATCTGAAAGAAAAGATTATTGATGGTATGAAAGAAATACTACTAAAAGATGAAACTGGAGATGACTTCAGCTTGATCCAATTCAACGACCTTTTTAGCGCACCTGAATTCAATGGTAAAACATTGGAAGATTATATGTTAGCCAAGGGATACCCCAATACACTTGATGGTGGGATTGAGGCAATAATAGACCTTGAGCTTGCAGGAGGGTTTTTAGCTATTTATCACGAGATGGATGAACAGGATATTATAAATATTCTCAAGCATCCAGAATCCATGATTGAGACCGATGGTGATCTAATAAATCCTAATAGCAATATATTTCCTCACCCAAGAAGTTACGGAAGCTTTCCAAGAGTACTTTCCAAATATGTGCGCGAGCTCAAAATACTAACCTTAGAACAGGCAATCCAAAAAATGACGTCTATGACAGCAATGCAAATTAGGCAAGACGACCTAGGCAAGATAGTTAGTGGCGCATATGCTGATTTGATTGTCTTTGATGAAGATGAAATTGAAGACCAAGCAACATATACGAATTCAAAAGTTTTTTCAAAAGGGATTGAATATATGCTTATAAACGGAAAATTTGTGATTTCTAAAGGGGAACTTACCAATAAAACTCCCGGTAGATGGATTAAATAAATCAATGGAATTTAATTTTCATATTAATTCATTATCCCTTAATTAGATTACTATTCAAAAACCTATTAACTGAATCATCAAGACTTGTATATGATTTTATATATTGAGAGAGAATTTAATTTATCAACTAATTTGCAAAATGGATCATAAAATATTTTTTACCCTCTTATCTCTATTGATTAACTTTTCAATTAATGCTCAACAAACAGTTGATGAAAAAGTTAAAGTACTCCTCTCAAAAATGACAATTCAAGAAAAAATTGGTCAGATGAATCAATATAATGGATTTTGGAATTTTACTGGCCCAACTCCAGATGAAGGAGATCAAAAGGTGAAATATAACCACTTAGCTAATGGTCTCGTTGGTTCAATGCTCAACGTTCGAGGAGTAGAAGAAGTCAAAGCGGTTCAAAAAATAGCTGTAGAAGAATCTCGTTTAGGAATTCCCCTAATCTTTGGATTTGACTTAATTCATGGGTATAAAACCGTTTTTCCAATCCCTCTTGCAGAAACAGCAAGTTGGGATCTTGAAGCAATTCAACGTTCAGCGGCGCTTTCTGCAAAAGAAGCAGCCGTAGCTGGCATCAATTGGACATTTGCCCCAATGGTAGATATTACTCGTGATGCACGGTGGGGGCGAGTAATGGAAGGAGCTGGTGAGGATCCATATCTAGGAAGCCTTGTTGCAGCAGCTCGAGTTCATGGATTCCAAGGAAAGGATCTAGCTTCTCCATATACTATTGCTGCATCTGCAAAACATTTTGCGGCTTATGGCTTTGCAGAGTCAGGAAGGGATTATAATACAGTTGATATTGGTTTAAACACACTTCATAATGTGGTTTTACCCCCTTTTAAAGCTGCCGTAGATGCAGGAATTAAAACAATTATGAACTCATTTAATGACCTGAATGGAATTCCTGCAACTGCAGATTCTTATCTTCAAAGAGACGTGTTGAAAGGGGTATGGAATTTTGACGGCTTTATTGTTTCTGATTGGGGGTCAATAAGAGAGTTAGTTGATCATGGCTATGCTAAAGACAGAAAACAAGCTGGAGAAATGGCATTATTAGGAGGTTCAGATATGGACATGGAATCTTCAATTTATATCAACGAACTTGAACCACTTTTAAGAGAAGGAAAAATTAGCTTAGATCAAATAGATGACGCTGTAAAGAGAATTTTAAAAGTTAAATTTGAATTGGGCCTTTTTGAAAATCCGTATCTATATTGTGATAAAGTATCTGAAAAACAAATTACAGGCTCTGAAGAAATTGTTCAAGCAACTTTGGACATAGCCAAAAAATCTATCGTATTATTAAAAAATGAAAATAATATACTCCCACTAAAAAAACAGGGTCAAAAAATAGGATTGATAGGCCCACTGGCCTCTGATAAGACAAGTCCTCTTGGAAATTGGAGAATTGCAGCAGATAACAATACCGCTATTTCTGTGTTAGAGGGCCTCCAAAAGTTCAAAGGGAACGAATTAAGCCATGCTCAAGGGGTAAAATTGATAAACAAGTTACCTGAAGGATTTCATGAAGAGGTCGAAATCAATACCACTGATAAGACTGGCTTTGAAGAAGCTATTTCCTTGGCTAAAAATGTTGACATAGTAGTCATGGTTTTGGGGGAATATGGTTTTCAATCAGGAGAGGGCCGCAGTAGAACCAAATTAAATCTCCCTGGCTTTCAACAAGAACTACTTGAAAAGATATATGAGGTAAATTCAAATATGGTACTAGTTTTAATGAATGGACGTCCTTTAATTCTTAATTGGGCTTCAGAAAACGTACCTGCTATATTAGAGGCTTGGCATCTGGGAACCCAAAGCGGAAATGCCATTGCACAAGTTTTGTATGGAGAGTACAATCCTAGCGGAAAGCTTCCAATGAGTTTTCCAAGAAGCGTAGGACAATTACCTCTATATTATAATCATAAGAGTACTGGAAGGCCAGGTGCTGATGGAGAGGATGCTGGAAGTGTCTTTTGGTCACATTATGGGGATGAAAAAAACAGCCCATTATATGCCTTTGGGTATGGATTGAGTTACACCAAGTTTGAATATTCAATAATAAAGTTGAGTTCTAGCGAAATGAAAAAAAATTCTTCAATAACGGCATCAGTTAAGATCAAAAATATAGGAAAAGTCAAGGGAAAAGAAATCGTTCAACTCTATTTACAAGACCCTTATGCAAGCACTACCAGACCTATTAAAGAATTGAAAGGGTTTAAAACAATTGAGTTAAATGCAGGGGAAGCCAAAACAGTTTCTTTTAAGATTGATGAAGACCTCTTGAAATTTTATAATGCACATCAAAAATGGATTGCTGAACCAGGAATTTTTAATGTTTTTATAGGAACTAATTCCTTAGTAAAAGACAAAAAATCATTTGAGTTATTGAGATAATTTAGATATTTTCTTCAATGGAATAAAATTATTCTAATGGTGTGTCAGTAGATAGGTTTTCATATTTTGATGATCTTGGCCAAATAAGAATTGAAAAAATTTTTGCTCAAGGGAATGAATTATCATGTGTGCTCGACAGAAAGGAAATGAAGAAAAATTTATTAGATTTGAGTTTAAGTATTTTTATGAGAGCTATAATTTGTACTCTATTATTTTCAACATCGGTCTTTGGGCAAAATTATTTTACAGAACAATATCATCCCTTTTCGAAGGAGATTCAATCCCCAAAGCAATTTTTAGGTTATGAAATAGGATCTCAACATACACGCCATGATCAAATTGTTGACTATTTAGAGTATTTAGCCACATCATCTTCCTTTGCTAACATATCTTATTATGGTAAAACTCACGAAGGGAGAAAGTTGGTAATCCTTGCTATTAGTAAAAAAGACAACCTCACTAAAATAAAGGAAATTCAAAAAAATCATGTTAATTTTGCCTTAGGGGAGATCTCTGAGAGTCCTGAAACCCCTTTAGTTATTAATTTAGGTTATAATGTACACGGGAACGAACCTTCAAGTTCTGAGGCAGCTTTATTAACTGCTTACACTCTGGTAGCTTCTAATGCCAGTCAAATTAGAAGATTTAGAGATCAGGCTATTATATTTATTGACCCAACAATTAATCCAGACGGAAGAGACCGACATACCCAATGGGCAAATTCATATAAAGCAACACCCCTTGTAGATGATCCAATGGATGCAGAGCATAACGAAGCTTGGCCCCGCGGGAGGACAAATCATTATTGGTTTGATTTAAATAGAGATTGGTTGTTAGCTATTAATCCTGAAAGTCAGGGGAAATTGGAATGGTATCATCAGTGGTATCCTAATATAGTGACTGATTTTCATGAAATGGGGACTCAAAGCACCTATTTTTTTGAACCAATGAAAGCGAACGGATCGATGGACCCTATAATGCCCAAAGACAATTATAATAAGCTTAATGATATTTTTGCTACTTATTTTTCAAAAAAATTAGACAGCATAGGATCACTGTATTTTACGAAAGAGGTTTTTGATGGTACTTATCCTGGCTATGGATCTTCATATCCTGATTTACAGGGAGGACTTGGAATACTTTTTGAGCAAGCAAGCTCTAGAGGGTTAAAGCAAAAGACAGCATTTGGACATATTACCTTCCCATTTACTATTCGAAATCAATATGTTTCGAGCTTGGCAACTGTTCAGGCAGCAGTTGAAAATAAAAATATATTAATTGAATACCAGCAAGACTTTTTTAAAAGTGCGCTCGAGCAAAGTTCTAAAAGTAAAATTAAAGCCTATAAGTTTTCAGATAGAGATCA
>CEOP01060582.1_pt1 | contig 11277 bp, 6 predicted proteins | sample 361301 | NCBI WGS metagenome assembly CEOP01 (sample SAMEA2619548, study PRJEB7988) | marine metagenome | biome: marine biome (ENVO:00000447); feature: deep chlorophyll maximum layer (ENVO:xxxxxxxx); material: "saline water (ENVO:00002010), including plankton (ENVO:xxxxxxxx)" | depth 55 m
CATTATCACATCAAGTACATTTACTATGCCATCTAAATTTATATCACCAATTGTATTATTATTAGGTAGATGGCTATATAGGAAGGCGTAAGCATCGTTTTGTATCTGATCAAAGTATTCATTTGGGCCTCCAAACCAGTTTCCATTAACAGTCCCCCAGTATTCATGGAGTAAACCATCTTCCGCATGAAGTTCACTTTGAATTCCCATTTCTTCTAAGCGTTCATGAATTAGATTTGATCCGTATACAATTGGTAAAGCAATATCTATAGTAAATGGAAAACCAGAGTTAATTGGAACGATAGGATCTAGTGATCCATGAAACATGATAGCTGGGATGCTATCATTTTCATCTATCCAATCTAGTGATCCAATTGCTCCCCAGCAGCTAACTAATGCATTGGGTTTTGGACTATGGTCATAATTATTTCCCTCACATACGTAGCAGCCTAAGTCAGGATCATCTCCTGATCCATAGGTAGCTTCTGGTCGATCTTCCTCATCTAAATAACTTAGATGCAATCCTACGAAAGCACCTGCGCTGGTTCCCCACATAAAAATAGAATTTGGATCAAGGTTATAAATATCAGAGTACTCTCGAAGAAATCTGATCGCAGCACTTCCATCTTGAGTTGCTCTGTATACAGCCCTCTCCCCGCTATAGGTACTTAATACGTTCAGACCTAAACGGTAGTTAATATTTACAGCTGTATATCCTCTCTTTGCTGCAGAGGTTGCAAGGCTAACCACGTCATCTAACTCATTGTGCCCTGAAAAAAAAGCTCCAGTATGAGCAAAAATAATTACTGGTCTATTTGATATGGTATCACCTGCGGGTTCGTAGATATCCATTGTTAGGTCAATATCTTCAGTATTCCATTCAAACCAAAACCAAAAAGGGAGGTCTGGTGCATTTCCATATACAACATCTTCTGTTATATTAATATTATCAAAGACTTCATCAATATATCTAATATCCTGAGATAGAAGTATAGAGAATAGATAGAATGAGACTACTATAGTTTTAATAAAATTCATAAGTAGCTATTGTTTAGCTAGTAGTGGAATGCCACTATTTTTATTTGCGATTGATGCAATTTTTCTTTCCTCTGGAGTTGCATATTTTTGATCCCACTCTAGAAGTTTTTTACCCATAATTCGATGAAAAATTATAGGAAGAAATATGGCAAGGTATAACATGCTTAAATAGCCGTAAGGCATCATAGGAGCATTAGTATATGTATCTAACTCCCAAAATTTTAAATTTGATTTTTCATGGTGTGCTGAGTGTCGAGTCACATTATAAAGTAGTGTGCTACTTAGCATACTATTTGAATTCCATGAGTGACGTGGATGTACTGGCTTATTTGGTTCTCTAACAAGTCCATAATGTTCAGTATAATTTATAACTTCAAGTAAGGACTTTGCAATCAACGCACACAGAAGGTAGGTAAGCATTCCTATTGTTCCAGAAACCATATATGATAGGAGAGTTATACTCATGCTTCTTGTATATCCAATAATCATTCTATTTTTTAGACCATACTTATATTCTTTTCTTCTTTTCAAACGAGATAGTTCTATTCCCCATGCATCAATATGCTCCCTAATAGCAGCCTTAATAACAAATAGATATATACTCTCTCCTCTTTTTGCCGTAGCTGGATCTATAGGCAAACAGACATTCTTATGATGTCCATATACATGCTCAATTGCAAAAGTGCAGTCCCATGATAATGATAAAAGCCAATTTCCAAAGAACATATCTAGCTTCTCACGTTTTCTATGTGTCAGTTCATGCCCAGGAACGGTCCCCATAATTCCTATATACAAAGAAGTAATAGCGATAAGAGAAATTTTATCTATAAGTGTAATTGAGTTTTTTGTATTTACTAAGTCAATGTATAAATATTGATATAAAAAGCTAGAGAACCAATTTGGATTACTACTTCCAAGTATGGATATGGTAATTAGCAGAAATAATAATAGAAGAAAAAAGTTTAGGTACATTGGTAGATTTATTAATTGTGGATAACTATACTTTTTAAAACTTAAATCTTCACCAAGCACTAAATCTCCAAGTATAATTGTAAGAGAGAAACCAATAAAGAAAAAGGTGGGGTAGTGGCCACCTAAAGTACAGATGTAAATTCCAAGAATGAGAAATAGAGTTGACAGATAATATTTTAGATACTTTATCATTTTAGATTATTTATATAGCTGTAACTGCTTCCAATTATCTAACTCTTCAAATGTTGGGGTTATATTTTCAGGGACATCTAGTCCATTAGCATAAAGAAGAATAGTCACATTTCTTTTAGTGCCTTCATTTAGTGTCATAGATAGAGTGTTCTTCAAGTCTTGAATTGTTATTTCATTAAGAGCTTTAAGAGTTTGCGCGTCTCTATCATAGTTATTTTCAAATTCATATGCAATAATATGACGACGGTCTGCCTCTTTAGAAATGGAGGTTGATTTTTCATTAATCTGCTCTTTAACAGCACTCTTAAAAGTCTCAAACTGTTCCTTTCCTAGATTATTTAGTCCATCTATAGAACCTAATAGGAATTCTTTAGATCTTTTTTCTACATCCTCAGGAGTATAGCTATCTGACTGAACAATACAATACATCCCAGAAAAATTATCTTTGGAATATGCCCCAGCAGCTACAATATATCCTAGTTGCTGATTTGTTCGTAGTTCCATATAATATGGTTGCCCAATATATGTCTTAATTAACATTGCCATTGCGCGATCTCTTGGAGAATTTCCACCTATATTATAATATGACACATAGGCAGAGTTGTTTACTCGGGATTTTAAAACATCTGTTATCTGTGTTCCTGGAAGTAATTCTAACCTACTTGAATTGAAGCAGTCTTCTTTATTAATAGATTTATATCCAAAAGAATTTCTAAGTTTTGATGAAAGTTTCAAGATATCTCTTTTTGAAATATTACCATGAGATGAGCCCTCAATGAAAACATTATTATAGATTAGATTCCAATATCCCTTAACATCCTCTATAGTTATTGATTTAATAATTGATAACTGATCTTCTGGACTATATGCAGTTTGAAAATTTATTAAGCTGAGTTTCTGCTGTGCTATCTGATATGCTGCATCTAATGATTTATTCTCTAGATTCCTTGTGGTTGCATCCATAATTACAGAGAAGATACTCTCATCTATTTTCAGCTTTTTGGTTGAGTTAATAATAACATCCATTAAATCTTCTACAGAGCTATTGTACCCACTAACTTCAATTTTAATTCCTTCCATATCATAGGAAATACTGTATTCAAGTCCAGCAAGCTGAGCTGCAGAAGAAATTGGACTTAAACTCTCATTAATAGCAGCTACATATAATTTCCCAAGCAAGTAGTTCTCTAGTGTCATTAAGTTTTTATTAATTGATATATTATAAATTAGCTTTGCTTTAGGTCTATCAAATTCAAGGTCTCTTGAATGATAGACTTCCATGCCTTTAATATCATAAATGATTTCTGAATTTTGAGGCTTATTCTTATTTGGAATAATATCTATTGATTTTGGCATGAAACGGTTTGGAACTGGTAACTTTAGTTCATCTATTATTGGTGGGTTCTGTATTTCTTGGTATACTTTTCCATTAGTTTCTACATAACTATACTTCGCAGAGTACCAGGTTTCAATGTCTGTGGTTTCGATGCCATAGCCAGATAGAGTAGCAAGCATATTCTCCGGTCGTATATAAGACAGTAAATTCATATATGCAGAAGGATTTTCTTTTTCGTAGATATAGTCAACTCTTTCAGCATCCTTGTAGGGGTAGAATGCGAGGTTGTTTGCCATATTTACAGCGACTGATGCGCCTTCTCCCTTTGAAGAATACTTTTCTTCTAATTCAGCTAGTACTTTGGCTTCATTAAATATGAAGTCCTGATACCCAGCCTTTTTGAGCATGTCAATATAGGAGAAGCAGATTGATAGGACCTCTTCATATTTATTAAAGCCTTCAGATGTCAGTTCTACCCAGAGATTTAAGCTTCCATAGTCAGCTGTATTATTTTGGCCCCATGCACCAACTCCCATAGCTAGCCCTCTGGATTTTAGTAGAGATTGCAAACTTCCCTCACCTTCATATCCAATCAGCCTACCAATTAACTTATCTGGTTTGCTGAGATAGTAATCATAGAAGGCTGGCGTTGGGAATTCAAGTACAAGCCGCTTTACATCTTTTACGGGCTCTACCTTTAGCAGTCTAAGGGTATTTTTTTCTTCAAGGTAATTTAGTGGATATTTTATTCTATCTTTTCCTGTATTTTTAATTTGAGAAAAATATGTGATAGCTAGATTCTCGAGTGTATCTAGATCAAGGTTACTGAGAATTGATAAACTCATCATATTAGAGCTATAGTAATCTGTATAAAAATCAATTAGAGTTTTTCTATTAACATTTGAAAGTGTTTCTATTGTCCCAATCTCAAAATGATTTGCAGGATGGTTAGAATTATACAGATTTCGTTTCACCTGTCTCATCCTCCAGTAGTCCTGTTCTAAGTTTTTTTGATATTCAGAGTTAACTGCATTCATCTCTCTATCTGTGTACTCTTGTCTAAATAAAGGGGATATGAAAAACTGAGAAAATCTATCTAGTGCACCCTCAAATGCGCTATGGTATACTTCAAAATGATAGTTAGTGTGATCTTCAGCTGTATACGCATTTGAATAACCACCATTACTCTTTAGATATGAGCTATAGTCTTCCACATCTGGAAATTTTTCTGTTCCCAGAAACAGCATATGTTCAAGGAAGTGAGCTAACCCTTGATACTCTTTAGGGTCAGAAAGCGATCCTACCATAACATTCATGCTAGCAGATGACTTATTGTACTTCTCATCTGAAACTAGAATAACAGTTAAGTCATTATCTAGTATAATTTTTCTATATTCTGGAGCAGCATAGTTAAAGGCTACAAGCAGTATAATTATAATATAGTTCTTCATTCATTTTCCTCAATTGTTCTAATTATTAATTTTCATTTAAAATAATATTTACCAGCTGAATAATGTCTAAGATATTAACAATCCCATCAGAATTCAAATCAGCAGAAATCTCGTACTCATCATTCATTACGAAATTAACTACTGTGACCACATCTAGTATGTTTACTTCATCATCACAGTTTGCATCTCCAGGTTGACATGGGCTCTCCCCTGTATTGGAGTAGCCTGGAGTGGGGGACTCAAAGAAATTCCATGAATAGTTACCATCTACTTCTCTACCATAAGATATATCTTCTTCTTGCTCTCCAAAAGATATTTGATCAATTAAATTCAAATCTGGATCAAAAAAACCAATCTCTTCACCTGAAGCAGATAATTTAAAGTTAGTATGTAGGTATCCATCTTCTTCATCATCATCTGCCCAAACTAAAATAAAACCCTCACCAGATATTTCAATATCTGGGAACATCCACTTTGAAGGATTATCAAGATTATCTGTTAGGAAATATCCATCAAGGCTCATGGAAGAGGGAACGTTGTAGTAAATCTCTAACCAGTCCTCATAGTTGCCTGTTTCATCACTTATGATTGATTCATTATCTGCTAAGAATTCATTGATTACCATTATATTGCTTTCCTCTTGTTCAGAAAAAAATGCAGTTAGTGTATCGTTTGATGTTAGTAGTAATGATATATCAGAAGCAGTAATATCTGGAATAATATGATTATTTATCTCCCAGTGATCAAAGTTTCCTGCCTGTGTAACACTTGCAAGCATTTCTATACCACCATGGTAGGAGCCAGTCCAAGGATATTCTTCATTGGCTATTTCTATGGAATTGAATTTGATTTTTCCAGCATTCTGCGGATACACATCTAGCGTAACTTCATATGGTCCTTCTAAATCATAGCAGGAATTTAAACCATGAGGAATATAGGTAGTTCTATCTGATATGAAGTCTCTCAATTTCTGAACATTTTGTTCCCATTCAAACATATTTCCACCCCATCTCTGGATATGGCTTTGCATATCAAAAGTCATTGAATTTTTTATTTCATCAAGTATTCCAATCATTTCATCTTCTTTAAATGCAGTGTTCATTAGATCCATATATCTAGTATTATAGTACTGAACAAATTCCTGATTTTCAAGTAGTGCATTGAGTAAATCGATGACACCTAGGGGATCAGCTGTAATATCTTCAGGGTAGCATGGCTCAGCATCAGGGTTTTCATTTGGAACACCAGTGTAGTTTATATAGTGGTTGAAGGTTGCATCTTCATCCCATAGGACGAAGCCCCACTTCTTATGGCTACCTTCAGGGTCTAGCCCTCTCCAGACAGAAGTATTCCAATTAATCCAATCTGTGCATACTACAAATGAATTAATTAGCACATAGTCAGTTAGACTTGTTACATCAATAGTCTCAGATACATACTCATAATTACTTTGTATAGATAGATCGTTATCGAGTGCGTAGTCAATGATAGAATACCAATCTGATATAGCATCAGGTCCTCCATATTGTGCCCAGGTATTTCCCCAGTTCATTACATACTGAATATTATATTTATCTTGATCATAGTAGTGTTTAGTATAGTCTGAGTCACTAACTTTTTCTCTTATGGAGTAAACACCCCAGAATTCTCCATTTGCATATACAACTACTCTTTCACCTCGTCTCATATCAACATTCAGATTATTTTTATTTGCAACTTTTTGAATAAAAACATCTCTTGTATGTGCACTAGAATCTATTCCTGGATAGTTGTCATCACCTGATGCTCTAATTATAATTCTTTGAAATTCATCTCTATCAGATAAATCCAGTAATTTTTCATGTATCGCATCGTGGTAACCCATCTCATCTCTTGCGATATAATCAAAGCTTCTTTGTGAAAATTGCCAAGAGTCTTGTCCATGCTTATTGTATTCCCCATACCCAAAGTCTGTTCGGACTCCATCTGTATCAAAATACTCAATTGTACCATGAGGCCTAAGTGATTGATCTCCATTTAGCATAATAATTAATTCATCAGCTGATGTAGATAGAACAGGAAGGCTATGTGACTGATTGATGAAGTAGGTATTAAAAGATATAAAGCTTGGATACACCTCTTCATTATTTGGTATTGCAATAGCTTGAACAATTGTAGTCGACGAAATATTTATAGGCCCAGTATATAGAATAGAATTTAGTTGTGGGCTAGGAGGGTTCCCATTAAGAGTGTAGTAAATATCAGCATTTGGCTCTGGGGTTAAAATTTCTAAGCTTATTGATCCATTGTAGAAGCCAGCCTCGTAACTCATTTCTGGAGTCTGTGCATAGGCTAAAAAATTTGTTCCTTCATTTGGTTGATTTTTAGTTGGGTCAGGAAAAATCTTCCATATTGATGACCCATCAGAGCTTCTACCCATGGAATGCTCTAACTGAGTTATCTGGAGTTCCTGGGAATCAATGATAGTCCCATCTGGGCTTGAAAATATAACATGTTCCGACTCTTCTTTTGTTTGTTTTAACTTAAAATTTGTATGGAAGCTATTAAGAAAGGACTCATCTCTTCCAGAGCACCAGAATGTCCTAAAGCCATTTCCTATAATGACTGTACCCTGTGGAATCATCCACTTTGTAGGCTCATCAATATCATCACTAAGATAATACCCACCTAAGTCTATATCGATATCTCCTGTGTTGTAGAGCTCAATCCAGTCCTCTTCCATGGTGTAGTTATCTGTGTATCTGGTTAAGTTTGATGCGGAATACTCATTTACTACAATTTGACCAAGAGCTATATTCAAGTATAGCAAGAGTATTAGATACTTGTTTCTTATAATTACTGATTTCATTGTAACATCCCACTTTTTCGTTGATTATCTAAAATTAAATTTATTATAACAATAATATCAAATATATCAATATTTAAGTCACTAAGAGTATTTGCTTCGCAATGTATTCCGTCTAAAGTAGTTTCACTTAGTATGTAAGATACAATCAATAAAAGGTCTGTCACATCAATTAGTTCGTCTTCATTGATATCACCACTGCCATTGGTATCACCAAGCATTATGCAACTTTCATCATCTATCTCAGCTAATGGATTGTAGTTACAGGCTTCTACATGTGTACATCCCTCTGCAATATATTCATACCAGGAAATTTTGTTATCTACTCCTGAAGCAGATATTATATCATTATCTCCATCTCCATCTATATCCTTTGCACATGCATTAAATGCACCTATAGCATTTTCAGATACAATAACCTCAGTGAATACTTGCTGGCCATTATTAAGATAAAGAGAAACTTTGTTGTCATCCATAGACGCTGAAATAACATCAATATCATTATCTAATTCAATATCAATTGGAAATACAGAGTGAGCATAGTCAGCATTATTAGATATAATATGTTCAGTAAAGGCCTGCTCTCCATTGTTTTCATACCAGGATATTTTATCATCACCAGATGATGCGGATAGGACATCTATATCTTGATCTCCATCCATGTCAATGGCTTGCACATCCCATGCGGACAGAGCATTAGTAGATATAATATGTTCACTAAATTCCTGATTTCCATCATTTTCATACCAAGCAATTTTATTATCAATGACTGATGCAGATAGGACATCAATATCTCCATCACTATCAAGGTCAATGGCATAGACTGAATAGGCGAAGCGAGCATTATTTGATATTAGATGTGAGGTGAAATTTTCATCTCCATCATTTTCAAACCAAAAGATAGAGTCATCAAAAAAAGATGCAGAAAGGATATCTATATCACCATCTAAGTCTACATCATTAAAGTCAACATACTCTCCATATGAGTTAGTTGCAATAACACGTTCATTGAACTCATGGTTTCCGAGGTTTTCAAACCAAACAATATTATTTATTTCTCTTGAGCAAGCAAGAATATCCATCATACCATCCTGATTAATGTCAGCAGCCATAACTGAGTGCGCATGATTTGCATCTGTAGTTAGTATGTGTTCAGTGAATTCTTGATTTCCATCATTTTCATACCATGAAATTTTATCATCAAATCTGGAAGCAGATAGGATGTCAATATTTCCATCCCCATCAATATCTTCTGCATCAACATAGAATGCATCCAGCGCAAAAAGTGATACAATGTGCTCTTCAAATGATTGTGAATTTAATACTGAAATAAATAGTACTATTATAGTGATGCTTATATTCTTCATTTACCTCAAATCTACAAAATAATGCTATCTATGTAAAGTAGCTTTCTATTGGGGGTCTAATTGGTAGTGTATATCTTAAACTAATCGTAGAGTATTATATTGACAAGTGCAATAATATCAAGGATATCTGTATTTCCATCAGCATTCAAATCTCCATTAGCATCTATTCCAATATTAATAATCATGTTAAGGAGTACTATAATATCATTTACATCAATATTTTCATCTTGATTAAAGTCACCACCATATATGCATGAGTTATTATCATAGACTGCGTTATTGCTGTAGTTTATAGCATCAAGGTTCGTGCACCCATACATTTCATTAATTAGATTGGGAAGATAAATATTTCTAAAATTGTTATAGTTTGGAGAATCAAAAAGATATCGAACAACCATATTGTGGTCAATTATAGCATATGAAGAGTATGTTGCCCCTGCAAACATATTCCACAGGTGGTGATCGTAGTATCCATCAGAATCAAAATCTGTATCTCCATTTAGAATTAGGGGGTCATGATCATAGATACCTAGAGTTTCATAGAGTTCTCCCCACTCAAGACACTCGTAATCTGAAAAGGCTTCAAGGTTATAGTCAAGAGAGACAATAAACTCTACATCTTGATTCTGTGTGGTGTATTCCATTAGAGAGTCCATCAAACTGACGAAATCATAGCAAGCGGGTCACCATGTGGCATTCATACTAATCAGAGATACCTTGTAGTCACCTCCATTAACTTCTCCATTGAAATTTGATAATGAAAAACTTTCTCCGATTTCATAGTTACCATCACCGTGGCAGACATTGAACTCTAAATTTTGGTCTTCATAGCTTACAGTGTCACCGACTGAATAGAAAGATCTATGCTGGCTTGAAGCCAGGGCTATTAATAGAAGTAGTAGGGGATATAGGCGCACTTATGGTTGCAGAATCATATTTACTAGTACAACAGCATCTAGTATATCAACGTTCCCATCAAAGTTTACATCACCAGACTCACTTGATTCTTGACCAAGTATCATATTGATTAATAAAATTATATCCTGGATATTAACGATTTCATCTGCGTTAATATCACCTAGAACAGATTCCTCTGGGTAGTTATTAATGATAGCATTTCTAATATAGTTTTCTGCAGATGAATTTAGACCACTGCCCAAGCTAATTCTCCCGATTTCATTTTGATCGGCATCTATTATAACAACTTGCTTGTGTGACCCATTGAATAAATCTCTAATCTCATAGTTTGGGTAGACGTCAACTACTAGGGGTAAATTTGAGTTAGCGCAAAAATTTGAGTTAAAGTTAGTTGCTACTGATTGACCAACAGCAATAATAACAACGTTTTCATATCCCTCACTTCTTAGTTCTTCCTGAAAATTGGACAACTGCCCAAAAGTATTCGTTCAGCCGTTTCAGCCCTGAGTAGAAAAATAGTGAAGCGTGATATAGTCTGTGTATTCAGGGTACCATACATCCATCCCATATGTAGGGGATGTAGAGTTGTAGTCCTGCATTGAATACTCTAAGTCCTGAGATAGGACAAACCCTGAAAATAATAATACTGATAAGAATAGGTTTAATGTTTTCATGTGTATAATCTAAGAATTTTTTTTGTAGTATAAAATAGCTTAGGCTATATTTTATCTTTTTTTGCTTTAGAAATTCGTTTGTTTATATCTAGCTCCATTTTTCTCATACGTAAAGTAAGTGGAGTTATTTCAATTAACTCATCTTCAGCTATAAACTCAATACATTGGTCTAAAGATAGTTTCCTGGGTGGACGGATTACTACTGTGTTATCTTTTGATGCTGACCTCATATTAGTTAATTTTTTTTCCCTTATAATATTCACATCTAGGTCACCTGTTTTATTTCTTTCACCAATAACCATTCCCTTGTAGACTTCTGTACCTATATCTGTGAACAACTCTCCTCTATCTGCCATCGCAAGAGATGCATATTGTGTGACTTTCCCCGGTCGGTCAGCTATAATAACACCAGAATTTCTCTGTGGTATTGGACCAAACCATGGAGCATATGAATCAAATAGAGAATTTAATATTCCAGAGCCCT
>CEOP01031953.1_pt1 | contig 11267 bp, 11 predicted proteins | sample 361301 | NCBI WGS metagenome assembly CEOP01 (sample SAMEA2619548, study PRJEB7988) | marine metagenome | biome: marine biome (ENVO:00000447); feature: deep chlorophyll maximum layer (ENVO:xxxxxxxx); material: "saline water (ENVO:00002010), including plankton (ENVO:xxxxxxxx)" | depth 55 m
TTATAGATGGATCTGTAGCTTTCCTCTTGGCCCAAATAGTTTTAAAATCAGAATTATTTTCTTTGGTAGTTTCAGTACCTAGTGAATCGGCTACATCCAAAAGACTTTGATCAATTGAATCTAATGTATCATCTATAAAATTATCTGTAAACATAGGAGGAGGAGGTGGGGGCATCGATATGCCAGGAGGCATTGGTGGAAATGTAAAATTTTTCATTTGTTCTTCAATATCTTCGTCTCCAGACATTGGTCCCATGTCCTCCTGTGCAAATCTACACTATTGAAGGTTCTCCGAGTATGATTGAAATATCATTAAAATTAGCGTACAACTTCTGCCCAACCTTTCAAAGTTAGAAATACAGAAAGTGCTTCATTAACTTCTACGATATCACCGACAGATCCTTCAATTTCATAACCATTTAATGATGCTCTTACATCATCTACTATTATTCTTAACTTGGATATTTTATCGTTTTTAAATACAATAGTTTCAGTAAGAGGATTAAATTTCTCATGACCGTTCGGGTTCAATCGGTTTAAAGGGAAATCAGTAACTTTTAGTCCTGATTTTCCATGTAAACTTCCTACATGTCTTATCACTCTTTTAATGTCTACAGTTACAGCCTCATCAGTTTCACCAGCATTACCTAATATTACAGATGAGTCTCCTTTTACTAATTCCCAAAAAATAGGAGTTAAAGAATCACCAAATACTAATAAATTTTTATCATTATTCAATCTAGATATTCTATTATCATCAATAGACATGTCTGCAAGTTGTAAAATTTTTTTATTGATTGTTCTAGGCGTTAACATCTTGATTCTATTATCTGAGAAATTGTTCCTCGTGACTAAAATATTTGTAAAAATGTCAATCAAATCTTTATTATTATTTTTATCATGAGATATTTTATTTAATTTTTCTATTACTGTTTGTATACCGTTTTGAACTCTATTTTTCCAACCACTATTAGAGCCTGATAATGTGGAACTGACATCAATTCCTTCACCCCTTATGTGATTAACTAGTTCTCTTCTAGCATTTGAATCTAAATGAAATAATTTTGGATCCCTTACGTGGATATGAAATCCTCGATGCCCGGAAAATGAGGTTTGAATGTATTCTTCTTTGAAACCAAATTCTGGTTGAAGAAAGTCTTCCCATAAATTCCACGCTTGTTCTTGTATTAAATTAATCATGGTTGGGAAATCTCTATCTGAAACACCAGGCAGATGGTCGCCATCTAAATCAAATATTAGATCAGCGCCTAACCATTCTTTATCCATCATTTTTCTCTCAGATGGATATTTGTAGTAAGCAGTACTATGAAAACATGAATGAGGGCCACGAGACTGCAAATAATTGAGAAGCTCATTTTTGTCTATAAATCCCCTATGTCTATCTGGTGGTCTAGAGCCCCATGGAATGAACATCCATTCTCTAGATTTAAGCCTAGGAGGTACCCAAATAGTATTTTGATTTAGTGAGGAATAATATTCTGAAAATCTCAGAGCGTGCCGACTCCACCCCTCTGACATATATTTGACATAACATGGTAGGGAATTAAGTTTTCAATTTAATCTAGCGTTAGACCTGTTATATCTTTACCTTCTGTCGAGGATTCAGCACCAGTAATTTCAACATACGCATCGTAAGATACAAATTTATCATCCATAACTATGGCTTCAGCAAATGTCAGAGGTTTTCCGGTAATAGAACATATAGGCCCCAATTGTCCCGTGGCTGTTGATAATCTCTTCGCATCTGGCATGTTACGACGAATAAGTGATTGTTATTGATTGTTACTTAAAATTGATAGTATATTACACACGTTCATAATCTATAACTAATCGCGAAGGTTATGGCAGAGAATGAAGTCGAATATAGAATTGGACATTCACCAGACCCGGATGATGCATTCATGTTCTATGCCCTTACGAAGGGAAATTTGAAGACGGAAAATAGAAAATATGATCACGTATTATTAGATATAGAAACACTTAATGAGCATGCTAAAAATGGAGAATATGAAGTTTCTGCTGTGAGTATTCATTCATTCCCCCTCATATCTGATAAGTATCATCTTATGAATTGCGGTGCATCAATGGGAGAGGGATACGGTCCAATGTTAATCTCCAATAATAAATTAACAATTGAACAAGCTAAAATGAAGAAAATTGCTATACCAGGCCTGGGTACTAGCGCCTATCTTGCGTTAAGGCTCGCATGGGGGGAGGTAGATGTTGAAGTAATTCCATTTGACGAAATAATGCCTCGAGTTATTTCAGGAGAATTCGAAGTTGGATTGATAATACACGAAGGTCAAGTAACTTGGAAAGATGAAGGAGTCAATTTAATACAAGATTTAGGAATATGGTGGAATGATAAAACAGGATTACCATTGCCATTGGGTGGAAATATAGTCAGAAAAGATCTTGGTATTGAAGAATGTGAAAAAATAACCGAAGACGTAAAAAATAGTATAGTATGGTCTATACAAAATCCTGAATTGTCTCTAGAATTTGCAAAAAAATGGGGAAGAGGTATCGATGATCAAACTAATAAAAAATTTGTAGAAATGTACGTTAATAATAGAACTATTGATTATGGAAGTGAGGGTAGAGAAGCTATTCGAGAATTCTTAAGGCAAGGAAAGACAATTGGACTAGTTAGAGGAGATTTAGATGTTAATACTATTACCTTCGTGGGGTCGGGTGAATAAATGGTTGGCAAGAAACCAGAAATAAGTGAATTTGACTCAGTTGATCCAGCTCCTCCTAGTGATGAAAAGGATGTTTTTAATTTGAGATCTATTTTAGTTAATGAAGAAGAAAAAATGTTTCAACGTATGAGGGCTTTATTCGCTCTCAGAGGTATCGGAGGAAAAAAATCAGTTGAAGCTTTAGCAGATGCATTTGGGTCTAAATCCGCATTATTGAAACATGAAATAGCTTATGTAATGGGTCAAATGCAGGATAATAACGCAGTTCCTTATCTTATAGACAGATTAGTTGATGTTAATGAGGACTTAATGGTAAGGCATGAAGCTGCTGAAGCACTAGGTGCGATTGGAGATAGAACTGCAGTAAGTATATTAGAAGATTTTGTTGATGATCCTGAACCAGTAATATCTGAATCATGTGAAGTGGCATTAGACTTGTTAGAATGGGTGGCGAGTAATAGATTAGAGTATTCATCTAATCCAAATTAACCCATTCAGGACTATTTTCAAGACCACAAACTTGAGATAAAAATAATTCTAACCCACGCACTCCATCATTGTCTAGTAGGTTACTTACCTCATCTACAAAATATTCAGTTATTCTTTCACCCTCAAAACCTAACTTAATAGATGATTTGCTAATTACATCATCCCTAAAACTTTGATTGGACTTGAATTTTTTATACTGATTGACCATATCTTTTTGAGCAGATTTTATAATTTCTATAGGAGAGTCTTTTCTAGCTGCAAAAACTCCAAAAACCATTGGAAGTTTAGTAATTTTAGTCCATTCTGCTCCTAAATCAAGCCGAATTAATTCAGGATTTTCTCTTGCGGCAACTAACGCTCTGTCTCCTATTAATAGCGCACCGTCGCATTTGGAAAGCATCATATTGATGTCTGGGCTTAAATCTAAATATTTAGGGTCTAAATTTCTTTTAGAAATAATCCATTTTAGTAGAGCAACCGATGTAGAAGAATCTGCGGGTAATGCAATATCTCTCATATCTTCAATTGGTCTAGAACCAAATAGAAGGACTGAACCTACATCTCCTTTACTTACAATTGCCAGATTTGGAAGAAGACATAATTTATCAGAGTGTTTTGCATAATCTGCAGTAGGTATAGGTGCACATAAGCAATCTTTTCTTAAAAGATGACCAGTAAGCCAAGAAGGTGGAGCCGGTAAAATTTTCCACTTTTGATCAATCGATGTGAATATCGGATCGCAATTAGAGAAAGCAACTCTTCCTAGGACATTTTGCCATGACATATTATCTCATTCCTAATAAGTAATGGGTATTTTAATAATTTTTTTTGGGATTTCTGTATATTCTTCGAACTTAGTGTATATTGAATTTCTCTTAACGGGTTTCTGGCCTGATGATATAATTAATTTGGATAATTGAGTTTTATCGTAGTCTAATCTGGTTTTACTCCCTGCTTCATGCATTATTTCTTCATGACCAACAGTTCCATCGATATCATCTGCTCCAGAATTGATACAAAGCGATGCTACGTGATCTCCTATGTTCATTCTATATGCTTTAATATGTGGTATATTATCCAACATTAATCTAGAAACAGCAATAATACGCACAATCTCGCTTGTAGTTGCTAATTGGGCTTCGGGAAGTCTAGTTTTATCTGGAAGGAATGGATATGGTACGAAACATTGGAAACCTGATGATATATCTTGTTGGATTCTTAATTTATCTAAATGAATCAATCGTTCTTCTACTGTTTCAACAGTGCCAAATAACATTGTACAATTTGATGGGATGCCCAGAGAATGGGCAAGACCATGAATTTCTAAGTATTCAGCTGAATTTTCTTTGCCTCTGCAAATTCTATCCCTAACCGAGTCAACAAGAATTTCTGCACCTCCTCCAGGTATGGAATTTAAACCAGATTTCTTGAGAATTTTTAGAGTTTCTAGTACGCTAATTCCTGATCGCGTAGAGATATGTTTTATTTCTACAGCAGTTAATGATTTAACATGGATATGAGGGAACGTATCTTTTATTTTAGAATAAAGTTCAGAATAATGATCTACTGTCCATTGAGGATGCAATCCTCCAACCGAATGTATCTCGTCAATATTGTTTGCAAATGGTACAATTTTATGAATGAACTCTTCAACAGATAATTCATACGCTTCAGAATGTCTAGGCCCCTTTCTAAATGCACAAAATCTACATGCTAACACACATTTATTAGTAGTATTAACATGTAAGTTATCATTAAAAAATATACTATCACCAAATCTTGATTTTTTAATAAGATTTGCTAAAGCACATAATGCTGGTAAACTTTGAGTATTATATAATTTTAGACCTTCTGATAAATTTATCCTTTGACCAGAAATTATTTTATCAAGACAGTGTAAGAGAAAGCTATCATTTTTTATTGAAATAGGTATTTCCATATTTTTTAAACGAATTCTCCAATTATTTTTTTTCTTCAATAATAGGTCCAATTCAATCACTCCTAATCTTGCTGAGGGTCCTTTAGGATTTTAATGTGCGTCTATAAAAAAAATATTTAATATTTGGAAACCATCAATAGCCTTGACGTTAGCGTAGGTAATGAGTGAGTAACGTGCCGTTTAATATGGACATAAATGAATTAGAAGAAATGGCACTTAGATGCAGAATTAATATAATAAAAATGATTCATAAAGCTCAATCTGGACATCCAGGAGGATCTTTATCGGCTATTGATATGATAGTAGGCCTTTATGGTACAGAACTAAATATTAACCCACTCGAACCAGATTGGGAAGATAGAGATCGGTTTATTATGAGTAAAGGGCACGCCAGTCCTGCGATATATTCAATATTATATGAACTTGGATTCATACAAGAAGCAGATTTTATGTCATTTCGTTCTCTTGGTTCTAAATGTCAAGGTCATGTAGACATGAAATGGACTGAAGGTGTTGATTTTTCAGCAGGAAGCTTAGGGATGGGACTATCATTTGGATTAGGATGTTCATTCGCGGCTAAATTGGATAATAGTAATAGGAATATTTGGGTAATGGTTGGAGACGGTGAAACTCAGGAGGGGCAATTGTGGGAAGCTATAATGGCAGCGAACTATCATTCTACGGATAATTTAAAATTAATAGTGGACAGAAATGGAATTCAAAATGATGATTTCGTATCTAGACAGATGGAAGTAGGAGATCTAAGATTAAAAATTCAATCTTTTGGATGGGAAGTAATTGAAATAGACGGACACAATATGTATGAAATATCTGATGCAATTAAATGGGCTAATAAATCAAATGGAAAGCCAATGGCCATAATAGCGAATACCATAAAAGGAAAAGGTATTTCATATATGGAAAATAATCCTTCTTTTCATGGTAAAGCCCCTAATGATAAAGAATATAATATAGCGATGGAGGAATTATCATGAGTGCCCCCTCTGATGGCGGAGCATCTAGAGATGGATATGGAAGAGCTCTAATAAGGCTGGCAGTTAATCCAGACATTGTTGTTTTGGAAGCTGATTTAGGAAAATCAACTAAGTCGTGTCATTTTAGAACAGAATTTCCTGACAGAACGTTTTCATTGGGTATTGCAGAACAAAATATGATGCTCGTAGGTGCAGGACTTGCATCCTCAGGTAAAATTCCCATGGCTAGTACATTTGCTATTTTTACTGAGAGGGCATTTGAACAGATTAGGAATGGAATTGCCAGACCGAATTTGAAAGTACATATTTGTGGTAGTCATGGTGGAATACATACAGGGAGTGATGGTAGCAGTGCACAATCCATTGAAGACTTAGCCATTTACAGGACCTTACCCAATATGACAATTATTCATCCTGCTGATGATTTCTCAGCAGAGGAATTGACTATTCAAGTTGCAAGCCTAAATGGTCCTTCTTACACTAGAACCATCAGAAATAAAGTACCAAGATCTTACACAATAAATACAAGTAAGCATCTAGAAATTGGTAAGGGGAGTTTGTTAAAAGAAGGTAACGATGTTGCTATAATATCTTGTGGCGTAATGGTTTCTAAATCTATAGAAGCTGCGAATATATTGGAAAAAGAAGGTATATCTTCAACAGTAATAGACATGCATACCATAAAACCTTTAGATGAAAACATTATAGATTTTTGGTCTAAAAAGTGTGGATGCATTGTTACAGCAGAGGATCATTCCATCATAGGTGGTTTAGGAAGCGCAATTGCAGAGCATAACTCTAGAACAAATTTAGTACCGATGGAAATGGTAGGAGTAAAAGATAGATTTGGAGAAAGTGGAGAATCAGAGGAATTATTCAAAATAATGTCCATGAGTACAGGTGATATTGTTAAAGCGGCTAAGAAATGTATCGAACGTAAATGAATTAGAATGACCCTAACAAGCGTTCATTTGATGAAGGGCATGTCATTAGGAGATATTATATGAGTGACACAGAGTTAATGAAAAAACTTCTCGACGGAACTCTAGATCCAACAGAATTAGATGACAATCCTCACCTTTATGTTTTAGCTGAAAGAATATACGGCAAGGAATCATTAGAAGAAATGGGCATATTGGGACCGAAAATAAATTCATATAGTTCAGTAGAAAACACTTCAATAACACCTTCAAATGTTGAGCTTCCAGAATATATTCCTGATATTAATGCTATCACCAAAGATCTTGGAATAATAACAAAAAAAAGAAGGAAATTTACATTATTTTTAGGTATTTCAGGCCTAGCTACAGTTATATGTAACATAATTATTGGGATGGGAGAAATATTATGTTCACTTGGTATAGCGAATATGAAAGAAATATGTGCTGAAGGTAATACACAAGTACTCTGGGTAAAAGGCATAACATGGGATGGTTTACATGAGATAGATACATGGAAAGAACCTGGTAATATTGAAATATTTGATGTCTCTCTTATTATTCTCTTTTCGTTAATGACAATAGTTGGGCTATTCTTAAAAAAAGAAATTAATACATCTTAGCGAGGTACTGTCTCTTTGTAGTCATTTTGCCTGTAATTATACATGGCATTGGATCTTCGTATGCTTGTTCACATTCACCCATTAAAGTTAGTCCTGAGGATTTTTCTATTATCTCTGCATCAGCATCATTACCATCAAATGGCATTTCATAAACTACACCATCGTTGAGAGGTTGTTCAAACGACAATCTACCATCATCAAGTATAGATTTTGGTATTTGTGATATCGTATGATTATGTAAGTTATCAGCTCTCTTCCTAAGGACATCAGATATTGAATCCAAACTAGTAAGAATCAAAGAAGAAAGGTTATCTAAAGGCAAAGTTTCTTTCCCACCGGTACGTAATGAAACAATGCATTGATTTTTAGCTATATCTTTTGGGCCAATTTCCAATCTAATTGGTACGCCCTTTATTTCCCAGTGGTAATGTTTATTTCCTGGACGAATATTTCTGTCATCAATTTTGGTTCTTATGCCATTATTATGTAAATCATCTCTAATTTTTTTAGAGTATATTATAACATCATCACTAATATGAGTTGCTACAGGCATTATTACTACTTGGATAGGAGAGATTGAAGGAGGTAGAATTAATCCAGAGTCATCCCCATGGACACCAACTACTGCCCCCAATAGCCGTTCAGACATACCAAAGGTAGTTTGGTGACAATAATTATTATTGCCATTTTCATCCTCATAAGAAATATCAAAAGATTTGGCCCATTGATCTCTATAATGATGATATGTAGCTACCTGAAGTGTCCTGCCATTTGGCATTATGACATCGGCAGCAGTTGTATACCATGCCCCAGGAAATGTATCCCATATAGGCCTTTTAGAAATTATATTTGGTAAGCATAATTCATATAATATTTTTTGAACAATGCGAGCATCTTCTTTAATTTGTAATGTGGCATTTGCTTCATTCTTATGAACAGTATGAGCTTCAAAAAAATGAATTTCTCTTACTCTGATAAAAGATCTTGTTTGTTTGGTTTCATACCTAAAAGTATTAACTATTTGATAAGTTTTTAACGGTAGATCAGCATGACTTCTTATCCATAAAGAGAACATATTATACATGGGCGTTTCAGATGTTGGCCTAAGAAACATCGGGACATCTAGTTTATTATCACCACCGTGTTTAACCCAGTAAACTTCTTTTTTGAATCCTGCATCATCATCCTCAAATCGTAATTCAGAGGGATCGATACCTAATTCTCTAGCTGATTTTAATTTGGCTACGAGACGATTTTCTTTTTCTAAAAGGTCCTCAGGAACTAATAATGGAAATCTATATTCATTATGATCTGTTGATTCCATCTCAAGACGTGTAATTGAATCAATTAATGACATCGCCTTCCATCCATAAGGCTTCCATACGTCCATTCCTTTGATTGGATATCTCTTATCTACTAAATCGGCAATCTCTACAATTGCGGGATACCAAGAATTAAACTCAGATTTTGATGGAATACCTCTTTTGGCCTTTCCTTGGTCCTTCATAAAAATACTGAAAAGAGGTATGGTTTTGAATGTAGTGGAACAAAACCTATCACGACAATAATATCGTTGATTCTATAGCTTCACATAATTCATTGTAATCTTTTAGTACCCTAACAGTTCCATCTTTACATACAATCCTGGCTCTAGGAAAATTTGAGTCATGAATTTGTTCTTTTATATTTGCTATTACAGCATCTAAATCATATCTTTTAATTTGAGCTTTAGATTTTTTAATCAATACATCTTCAGATACTCCCGTCTCAAGTTTAAATCCTATACGTATGGAATCCCCAGTTAATGGGGTTAATTCTGCGATATGTTTTGGCCCTTGGGTCAAAGAAATGTTCCAAACACCCTGTTCACTAGGTCTCTTACCTACTTCAGGCTCGGTATAATAATCAAGAATTGCGGCGGCATGTATCCACGCGTCGGGCTTTGTATCTTCAGAAGCTACGATGATAGATTCTTGAAGCATTTCATCTGGTCTACCTGCATGTCGTATGTCAGGTAATTTGAAATTAGACTTTTCTGTAGTTTTTCCTACTATACAGACTACTTCATGTCCATTTCTGTAAAGATACTCAGAAATAATCCATCCAGTTTTACCTGAAGATGCATTTTGAATTGCTCTTACTGAATCTATAGGAGACCTATTTGCACCAAGGGTAATGACTATTTTTTTCCTATTTAATAATTTAGAATTGATGATATTTGATAATTTTGCAACTATTTGAATTGGATTAGATTGTTTAATTTTACCCTCGGTTAACGGTTCATGCATAATAAAAGAATTTTCATAATCTAATAACTCCAATAATTCCAGTGTAACTGGATCATCGAATAAGTCCTGATGCATTGATGGTACAAAGAGTGTAGGAATATTCTTCCCTCTTGCTGCAGAGAGAGACATCATTAATGGACTATCCATAATACCATGAATATGTTTTGAAATAGTATTCCTTGTTGCAGGTGCAACTAACACTGCATCATAGTCTTCTAGTTGTGGCATGTCATGATTCCATCCTGTAATAACTTCTTTACCGGATGCCCATGATACTGCCAATGGTGTTATTATTTTCTCTGCTTCCTTAGACATAATTATTGTTAAATTAGCTCCATAACGACGCAATTCACGTGATATTTTTAGTGATTCGCTAGCTGCAATTCCACCAGTTATGGCAAATAAAATATTCTTATCTCTCAAAGAATGGCCTTTGATGAAGACGCCTGTATCTTTGACCATACTATCCGGAATAGTATATACTTCATGAGTCCGTCGATTATAATAATTATTAATATTAGGTATTAAAGTCTATATCTAGGGTTTTTCTATAGTTATGGCTATACCCATTCCTCCTCCAATGCACATAGATATTAATGCACGCTCTTTATTCGTTCTTTGTAAAATAGTTGATGCTCTTCCAATTATTCTGACTCCAGAAGCTCCCAATGGATGTCCTATAGCTAATGAGCCCCCATCAATATTTACTTTATTGATATCAATCCCTAATTCATTAATCACTGCAATGCTTTGAGAAGAGAATGCTTCGTTTAGTTCGAAGATATCTACGGCTTCAATATCCCATCCTGCCCTTTTGAGTGCTAGTCTGGAAGCCTCTATGGGCCCTATCCCCATCTCACCTGGATTGCAGCCTATTACCGCACCAGAATTTATTCTGGCCATAGGTTTTAGATTGTGTTTATTTGCAAAATCTTCACTACAGATCAACATGAACGACGCTCCATCAGTTAGAGGAGATGCAGTAGCAGCAGTTATGGAAGTATCTTCACCTAATACAGGAGATAAATTAGACATTGATTCTAAAGTGGAATTTTCTCTAATACATCCATCATCAATTATTTCTGTTTTAGAATAGGTTATTGGATGAATTACATGTTTAAAAAATCCTGATTTTTTAGCCGAAGTAGCTTTTTTATGTGAGAGGAGTGCAAAGTTTTCTTGTTCACCTCGAGAAATATTCCACCTATTGGCTACATTCTCAGCAGTTTCAACCATCCCCATATATGCATCAGGAAATTCTAATTGCAATAA
>CEOP01107667.1_pt1 | contig 11258 bp, 6 predicted proteins | sample 361301 | NCBI WGS metagenome assembly CEOP01 (sample SAMEA2619548, study PRJEB7988) | marine metagenome | biome: marine biome (ENVO:00000447); feature: deep chlorophyll maximum layer (ENVO:xxxxxxxx); material: "saline water (ENVO:00002010), including plankton (ENVO:xxxxxxxx)" | depth 55 m
TTGTTACGATGTAGACGTTGAAGATGCTACAGGGGAAATTGCAGTCACGGGTTACTACAACGGCGCATCTTGGTTCGGTCAATATGGCGTCAATTCGATTGGAAGTAATGACGTGTTTATGGGTACACTATCATCAAACGGTGCTTGGAACTGGGTCAATACCCACGGTTCAACATCTAGTGACACTGGATATGGAGCCGCGATTCTTGGAGACGAGACCTATTTCGCATTCAATTTCCCAACTGGATTGACAATTAATGGGCATGCAGTTCCACATTACGGGAGCCAAGATTTCGCTATTGTCGTGCACGGCGTTGATACAGATGGGGACAAGGTTGGCGACCGGACTGATCGTTTCCCTCTTGATCCAACTCAGTGGTCGGATTTTGATGGGGATGGCTACGGTGACAACTGGGCTGACTCATCTCTAAATGCAAGCCGGATGGGTGGTCCTGGAATCTACGTGGATTTCGCAACCATGCCCGATCATTGCCCAGTTGTAGCTGGAAACAGTACACGTGACGTATATGGTTGTCCGGATTCGGATAGTGATGGCCAATCCGATTCTAATGATGACTTCCCGAATAATGGAACTCAATGGTCAGACAATGATGGCGATGGTTTTGGGGACAACCCTGATGGTGATGCTTACGACGATTGCCCTAATGTTTGGGGCACTTCATGGAAGGATACCTTTGGTTGCACCGATTTAGATGCAGATGGTTGGTCTGATCTTGCTGATGATTTCTTCAACAAGCCATCTCAGTGGAATGACACCGATGGGGATGGCCTTGGAGATAATTGGAGGATTGATTCATGGAACTCTTCCAGATTGAGTCACTGGCCAGGTCAATGGATTGCAGGAGCTTATCTTGCTGATCCGAGTCCACTTGATCGTGACAATGACGGATATGAGGACGTCGAGTTAGATACTTCGATTGGGCCGTTCGACGATTGTCCTGATCAGCCGGGGGACTCGTTCCGAGACCTCTATGGGTGCGTTGATACGGATGGCGATGGCTGGTCAGATTCTTTTGACGATATGCCGGAAAATCCGGATCAATATGCTGATTCTGATGGCGATGGGTATGGCGATGCACCCGGTTTTTCCGATTCTGATGATTGTCCAACACGATTGGGCACTTCCACGATTGATGCAATTGGTTGCCCTGACAATGATGGTGATGGGCTCTCCAACGATGGAGACGAATGCCCTACTGTGTTTGCAGATACGATGAACGGTTGCCCTGACACTGATGGTGACGGTTACCCTGACACTGCGGAATCAGGACTCATTGATGACTGCCCTCAGGATGCAGGGACCTCGACACTCGATCTCATCGGCTGTCCTGATGCGGATGGAGACGGGTGGTCTGACACTGAAGATGCCTATCCTGACGATGCCACTCAGTGGAGCGATGTTGATGGGGATGGCTATGGGGATAACGAGAATGGAACCAATGCGGACGATTGTCCCGGGAAATCGGGAACTTCCACGGAGGGTGGTCTAGTTGGTTGTGAGGACAGCGATTCGGACGGATATGCCGATATCATCGATGGTAACTCTACAATTCCGGGTGGCTGGGCTCTTGATGCTCGCCTTTGGTCTGACGGAGATGATGATGGCTTCGCTGATCAGCAGGGTACAGAACTGTCTGATGATTGCCCTCTTGTGCCAGGTAATTCCAGCCTATTCACATTGGGTTGTCCTGATACAGATGGCGATGGTTGGGCCGACATAGTTGATCCGGATGATGACAACGATGGTTACTATGATGTGGACGAGTTCGCAGATGGTTCTGATCCCTACGATGCCACGAGTCTACCAGTCGATCTTGATGGAGACAATACTCCTGATCGTCTTCAGCAGGAAGCGGGGCTAGATCCGGTGATTCAGTCTGCACTTTCTGTTGCTATACTCGCGATTATTGCTATTGGAGCAGGGATGTCGGTACTTATCTGGCGCTCTTCGACAAGTCGCCGTTCTAACTACGAGAAGATTCGGACTCTATTGGATGAAGCCGAGGGCTTCGAGGGTCTCATGGAGGTAGAGAAAGACATCGAATCAATATCTGATAAGGGTGGCATTGATGCAGGTCAGACTGCTCTTCTATTCGATCGCCTTGGTGATCGTCGTTACAAGCTCGAGGAGGAGATGCGGGCGGCTCAACAGGCTGAATGGTGGGCGCAGCAGCAGGCTCATGGTCAACAGTGGGCAGAGTGGCAGCAGCAGCAACAGGGTTGGGGCCAACAGCAGCAGGGTTGGGATCAGCAGCAACAGGGTTGGGGCCAACAGCAGCAGGGTTGGGACCAGCAAGGTTGAGAATCCATATTGCCCAAGCGCAGCATTGATGACGAGTGTGCAAGGCTCCACCTACAATGAAGGTCATCAATGACACCATCCACGGCTCCTTCGAAATCGATGGAGTTCGTGAGGAGCTTCTCTCTACGCCTGAGTTCAACAAACTAAGCCATATCAAGCAACTTGGACTTGCTCACCTTGTTTTTCCGGGTGCGCATCATACTCGATTTGAGCATTCCCTAGGTGTCTCGCATCTCGCCGGCCGAATGGCTTCAAGCCTTGATCTCGATCCGCATGAGCGGATGACTGTAGAAGTCGCAGGAATGCTTCATGATGTAGGACACGGCCCTTACTCGCACACTCTGGAACATATTCTACATGAGCGCGGTGGCGCTGATCATATGCATATTACGGAGGGCATCATCACGGGAGATTACGAGGTTCTTTCGGATGAAGAGCAGCAAATTCTTGGGAAGCGTCGAGCCATTCCTGAGATTCTTGAATCGCATGGTATTGATCCAGACAAGGTGGCATCACTAATCCATGGTCCGGACGCTGGCGGTAAGGAGAGGAATTTGTTTCATTGGGGTGAAGGTGCCGAAGCCTTCGAATCCGCAGACCATACTATGGCGAATCTTGTTCATGGGCCAGTTGATTGTGACCAGATGGACTACCTACTTCGTGATGCACATTTTACAGGTGTCCGTCACGGGATTATCGACCATGACCGCCTCATCCAATGCCTCACACGTCACAGTGGAGACATCGCTGTAACCGAGGGTGGCCTCGCCGCTCTTGAGGGCATGATGACTGCCCGCGCTTTGATGTACAGCGCCGTTTACTTCCATCGTGTCACTCGGATAACCGAAGTGATGCTTTCTCGGGCAGTTGAGCGCGCGGGAGATCGTTTACCTGAGGCTAGACAGATGCAACGCATGGTCGATGCAGAGGTATGGCACGCCCTCGATCAGGCAGGTCCATTCTCGCGAGACATTCTGAAGCGTCTGAAGTATCGTCGTCTGATGAAGAATAGTGTCACACGCCGGATGGATGAATTGACATCTGAGCAGATTGACCGTTTAGTTCACCTCGCGACACATTCAGATGATCGAATCCAGATCGAGGACCAGATAGCACAGCGAGCAGGCCTCGATCCAGGTTATGTTGCGATAGATGTCCCGTCTGTCAAACTCCTTCTATCTGAACCACGTATGGCAGCAGTGGATGTTCGCGTGGTAGGTAAGGATGGCCGTACGCGTTGGTTCAAGGAACACACCCCAATCGCGGATGCACTGAGGAAGCGCCAAGTTAGTCAGCATGCGATGTCAGTCATCACTCTACCTGAAGCAGTCAAAGATGTCGCTGCGATTGCTGAGCGTATCATATACGATTGATTGTTCTTTTGTAGTTCAAATTTCAGTATTAGCACTCGTTAATAAGCCAGATATCCAGTCGCGAGGTCAACCAAGGTGAATCAGCCTAGGAGTTGAATGGATGCACAGTCATTTGAAACAAGTTTACGAGAATGTGAAGCAGAGAGATCCAGACCAACCGGAGTTCCATCAGGCTGTTCTTGAGGTGCTAGAAAGTTTGACGCCCATTGTGGATGAGCGCCCCGAATTCCTATCCGCTAACATCTACAATCGTGTAGTTGAGCCCGAGCGTCTAATTCAGTTCCGAGTCCCATGGGTCGATGATGAGGGGAACATGCAGGTGAATCGTGGTTTTCGAGTCCAGTTCAACGGTGCGATTGGGCCCTACAAGGGAGGATTTCGATTCCATCCGTCTGTCAACGCTTCGATTCTCAAGTTCCTTGGTTTTGAGCAGATTTTCAAGAATAGCTTAACCGGTCTTCCAATGGGCGGTGGAAAAGGTGGTTCAGACTTCAACCCTAAGGGGAAGTCCGATAATGAAGTCATGCGTTTTTGTCAAGCCTTTATCGGTGAGCTATGGCGCCATATCGGTCCTGACACGGATGTTCCTGCAGGCGATATTGGCGTAGGTGGTCGTGAGATTGGTTACATGTTCGGCATGTACAAGAAAATGGCTAACGAGTGGTCAGGTGTCCTTACTGGAAAGGGGCTACCTTACGGTGGTTCTCTGATTCGTCCAGAGGCAACTGGCTATGGTTGCGTTTACTTTGTTCGTGAGATGCTTGCGACGAAGGGTGAGACCATGGAGGGGAAGAGAGTCGCAATTTCTGGAAGCGGTAACGTGGCCCAGTTCGCTGCCGAGAAGGTCCTAGACCTTGGTGGAATACCAGTTACAATGTCTGATTCTAGTGGTTTCATTCATGATTCTGCAGGCATTACACGTGAGAAACTTGCATGGGTGATGGATCTCAAGAACGAGCGCCGTGGCAGAATTAAGGAATATGCCGATCACTTTGACGGTGTAGAATACCACGAGTCCAAGCCGGAGCCGGCGATGAACGGACTTTGGTCGGTTGACGTCGATGTTGCACTCCCATGTGCAACTCAGAATGAACTCAATGGTGAGGAGGCCGCAGCTCTAGTAGCCAACAGTGTCATGGCCGTGGGCGAGGGTGCTAACATGCCTTGCACCCCTGAGGCAGTCGAGGCTTTCCAGAAGGCCGGTGTTCTTTTTGCTCCCGGAAAGGCATCTAATGCTGGTGGTGTCGCCACTTCCGGACTTGAGATGTCCCAGAACTCCTTGCGAATGTCTTGGACGAGGGAAGAGGTTGACGAGAAGCTCGACGGTATCATGGTCGGGATTCACAAGGCTGCTTACGAGACAGCAGAGAAGTATGGTCGACCGCATGACTATGTGTTCGGCGCAAACGTAGCAGGCTTCCTGAAGGTTGCCGAGGCTATGCTTGCCCAGGGTTCTTGGGGCTGAATCACTCGCCTGTATCTTCGTCGACCATATTCGGAGCGTCAGGTACAACCGGCGGATGCATCGCAGCAGCGAGTAGTGCGCACATTACACATGAGATGATGATTGATCCACTAGTTGCGTGGATTGTCCACCCATATGGTTGAATGAATACCTCCCCATGAGCAGTGATTGCCCATTGCGAACCCTGTGATACTGTGGCAATAGCAGCTAACATCTTGGTACCTAGCATTACTATTGGTAACGTAATAGCGAATACGATTGGTCGATGCTTTCTCAAAAAGAAGTGGCTGAGTATCTCTACTAGAATTCCAATTATGAATCCGTAATAGATGTAAGATGCATCGAGATTCTCCATCGCGTAATTGCTCATGCCCCAGAACAAGAAGAGAACCAGCATTGCACCTGGAGCCGGTGTCCAGCGGCGAGCGAAAGTTAGAATCAGTCCAGTCGCAATAGTGGTCGGAACCATCGATGCAACTACGCCGATGGCGAGGCTATCTTCGTATCCGGGGCCACAATTGTTACCCAAGTAGCAGTAATCTGCAATCTCAAGTTGGAAAATATCCCACTGTCCTGTGATTAAAAGGATGGGCACCCATGCTGCAGATAGTCCGAAGATTAGTACGAGTTGACTAGTCAGTCCATCCTTGCCTGAGAGTGGATCCTGCCATCCAGAGAATACAGGTGCCATGACAGTGAGGATTAGCCCGATTAAGAGACCAAGGTGAGAGGGAGAGAGCAGAATGTCGAGCCCTCCTTCAATTCCGAAGAAGGAGTGCCAGAGCATATCTGCGAAACCAGAAAATCCAAAGATTGCAATCCCAGCTACAGATGCCCCGTAACCCTTGGGGACATTAGTTACAAATTCCCAGAGTCCCGATGGGGTGATTTTTGGCGGGGCTTCGGCGAGTCGCCATAGCGCGAATAGAATGAATGCGGAATATGCTGTGGCACCGGAGTACCATACTGCATGCCATTTTGTGAAGAATGAGTCATCCACCTCACCATTCGTATGGGCCCAGACATCAATGAGCAGTCCGGTCATACACCAGAGTCCAAGTCCTAGGACAACGAAATCATAACCGCGTTGACCAGGTAATGGAAGTGGATTTCTTCGATGAAGAATTCCAGAAATTCCAGTTGCAGGGATCAATGATCCAAAGAAGATTATTGCGAACCATCGAAGTTCTTCTGGCGTCCCAAAGAAGTCAAGAAAAGCCATAATTTCTACTCAGGGTCTACGTGATATAATCAATGCCGAGAAAATCATACAGATAACCAACGATATTGCAGAAAATCCCGGAACTCGTGTGTCTTCTGTGGAATCATCCGATACAACCTCTGTAGATTCTTCGTTTGAATCAATCACTACGGCCTCATCACTCACCATTGCCTCAACATCGATCTTCAAAATAATATCATGACATTCTGGCATATCTGCGGGACACAATAATCTAGGCCCAAGAATAATCGTCGAAGTATTCTCACCCATTGCATTAACTCCTGAATCTTCGTACCAAAAACCACACAGATATCTTTGTTCGTTGTAGCCATTCAAGTTGTATTTTGGATCACATACGTCAACGATTAGTGTGCGGTTCTCAACTAAATTTTCTAAACTCGAATCTTCGATTTCTGTGATGCCATCTTTCAACAAAATGGCGGATTCAAAATTTGTCCCTAACCACGGATCAAGGGCTGATGAAAATTTAGTACCCGGTTCAGGACCACCTGTCTCATCATCAGTGTCTACAGTATTACGAGTAATGCTTTGGATATTTTTGGTTTCAATATTAACTTCACCTTGGGAAATTATGTACATTGAAACAGGTCCTCCTGGGACTGCTACTGGATTACAAGGAGTCCAAGGGCCTGGATTCATGTTCATTGAAACACTAGGAGCAATTGATGATCCTGAATAACCTGACATTAATTGCCAAGTATTTCCAACATGTGATACGATGTCGCCAGCAAAATATCCTCCTAAATTGGCAGTTAATTGACTCCATGGTTGTGGATTATTACAATCACTAGGTGAGCACATACGCCAAGTGGGGATTGTGACAACCATCCACGGCAAATTTATTTCGATGGATGGCCAGATATTGTTATTTGAGTACTCTGAAATCCATGTGTTACCGTCTGGTCCAACAACAATATCTCCTTCTTGGTAAGTTACTGTTGAATCATATGTTGTTGCCACTTCATTGCAATCACATTGAACCCATCCGACGTCCCACATAATTGTGAATATGGTGGGACCCCACCCTACCACTCCTCCGCTAGGAACTGTGGGGTTATGATTCATGATAGATACCCAAATCACTCCATTTTGTGTAACCAAATCACCAATCATATAGTTGGCTGAAAATGCTGTATTTATGTCCCATTCTCCTTCTAAATTATTATTCGATGAATCACACCAATCGCATGTTCGCCAATATTGATTAGGGCCAGGAGATGCCCCTGCAGGAACTGACGAGATTGCCCAGTATACTTCGTTGTTGTATACGACTCCATCGAATTCAGAGTATGAATTCGCACTTTGATAATCAGGTAATTGGGACTTGATATCATCACAAGTACATTCGATCCATGCTAATGCTTGAACACCAAGTGGACCGGGTTCAACTGTATTTTGTGGCCTTATTGAAATATAGAATTCATTGCCGTATGATACAACATCTCCCACATCGTATGGAGGTCCTGAGACAGTCCATATTGGCCAATTATTGTTCAAAGAAGCTGCTTCTTCACATGGAGTCAATGGATCTCCACAACCATCCCAATCCATACTAAATTCGGGACTCATTCCACCTAGAACATTTGCAACATTCGGACTCCATAGATCCCCCGAACCTGTGGGACTTTCTATGATTTCGAATTGTGAATATACTTGGGTAGAATCCCATGTTGGTTGACCATTAAAATTCCAAATTTCAGTACAATTGCAGTCGAGACTCCATATGTCTGGATTAGTCCCGGGATCAGCTGCCGTAAAACCTGAAGTGTAAATCGGGTTGACGATCCAAAATATTCCTGAATTAGCCGGGAATTCGTATATGTCTCCAGGATTTACAAAATTAGATGTTGAAGAATTCCAAACTGGGCCTAATGTACCATTAAATTGAGCGCATTCCGTTCCTTCGCAAGCCTGCCAAAATCGCCAATTATTTGGGTCATCAGGAATTTCATTCGCCGGAACATTGTCTACTGCGTGCCACAATTGATACGAACCCGCGGGATATTCTACAATATCGTACAAATCGTATGTGCCTACAACGTCCCAAACTACTGGGCTACTAGTTGAAGACCATATCTCGTAGCATGTACAGGCTTCACTCCAAATATCTGGATTTGTTCCTGGGTCCGCATTTGAGTTAGTGGAATTAATCACTTGCCAATAGAGACCTGAGCCCTCTGGATGTTCGTAGATATCTCCTGCAACTAGGTTGTTGGTAGTACTATTGTCCCAAACCGGGCCAAGCATTCCGTTAAATTGTTCACAAGGTTCTGGATTAACGGTAGCATAATCGTCAATTAATTTTCCAAAAATTCCGTCTCTAACATGTGCTGCTCCAAGTGATAAACCGGCATTTAGCGTTCCATCGGAATCGGGGTGAGACGTTGAATAAACCGAATCCCCATCAAAGCCACCTGCAAGATATGGGACATTATCTTGATTCAATGCACAATCTCTCAAGGTCGATTGAGCGGGATCAGCACCGGAAGTAACAACCCAATCTAGTCGACCATCATTCTCGTATTTTGCAACCCACATGTCCTCTGCCCAATCATCTAGTAGAGTATTCCATTGGTCGTCATATTGCTGGTCAGAATGATGAGATGTCATTGAACCTAAATTCGTACCATATCCGCACACGAATACATCTCCTGATGGACCAGTAGTCAATTCCGCGGGATTATTGTCGTATCCAGTCACAACATCATACCACATCATCTCTCCATCCGTGTTGAATTTCGAAGTCACAACCATATGATTTGCCAAATTATTGAAGGGGCCTGAAATGATGTTGTTTGTACTACTAATTGACAAATCATTGGTTGCCCAAATGGTCGCTACAATGTTCTCCACACCCAATGCATCTTGGGTGACAACGATGTCTCTGGCGATGTCTAAATGGGGGCCATAATGGGACGTTGCCCATAGCCAATTTCCATTGGGATCTAATTTGGCAATCAACGCCTCATATGGGTTGTAAACAGAACTACTACTCGTTGGGTTAGTGACCAATGTTGTACTGCCGAATGGTGCATCCTCACTGTGTAACCCTGCGATGTATACATTTTCGTTCGAATCCACAGCAATGCCTCGGCCTCCATCGTGACTCTTTCCTCCAATCGAGAACTGGGACCATACATGACTCCCTGAATAATCCGATTTCATTACAAAGAGGTCCTTTGCTCCAGCACTGACACCTGTGGTGAATGCATTATGTGTCACTCCATTCACAACCATAGATTTCTCGAAATCACCAGTTACATAGATGTGTGAATCATCAGATGCGATATCATATGCTCTAACATCTGATGCAGAATGTGCTCCGGAGTATTCTGTGGCCCAAATCCAATTCCCAGTTTGATCAAAGGTCGCAATCAACATCCCCCGAACTCCCGTTGGATTTAGCTGAATGGAATCGAATTGAGCGGCCCCTCCTCCTACATATCCTGCGATTGCTAGATTGCCATTTGCCAGTTGGGTGATATGGCCTATTGGAGCATCTTGAGCAGACCCACCGGCTGTGTTTACCCAGAGGAAATCTCCCTGAGGGTCTAGTTTAGCAATGAAAATGTCCGAATTCCCTTGGCTTGTTTGAGTACAGGTACTACAACTTCCGAAATTTACAGTCCCTCTGAATTGGCCCGTGACATAACTGGTATAGTCTTGATCAACAACGATGCCCCATCCATCATCACTCTCAGTGGAACCAAATGAAGTGCTCCATTCCCAGTCGGAAGCAGCCCTTGAAGCAGTTGAATCTGGGATTTGATAATCTGGTAAATCTTCAATTGATTCTTCATGTGAGTTCTCGATTTGTGAAATCGTTGTAGCCATACTCAACAACATCAGCACGGATAATATTACGCTCTTGAATCTCAGATTCATAAACTACTGAAACGTTGTAGAAATATAGTTCATTCTGAATCCAATTTGGATTCAAACCATAGTGGGAGCTGGGTGATCGTCGGACTTGTCGTCTGGAGTCCTGACCCTTGACCACACATTGGTCATGAGGTCATCGTGGTGCTTCATACAATAGTGAAACCGTCGATAGGCCTCTCTGAAAGAGTATGCTTTCTTGCCGGTTGCTACGAGAAAACCCTCTGGAGAAAGGCGTGAGATGACCTCACCATCCTCGGTGCATCCTGGGTGGTCACAGTTCGGCATTCGTTATCCTCTCTACCTCACATCACTTCAATGATTGCTTGTAGTTTCATTCTGAAACCTTTTCTTCTGTTGCCTCTGGTTCGATGACTACCAATGCCATGTTTGCTTCGACATTGTCCCCCTCTGCACAATTCACTGCACTTACAATCCCTGTTACGGGGGCAGTGACTTCGTTTTGCATCTTCATTGCCTCAAGGATTAGAATGACTTGTCCTTCAGTGACTGCGTCGCCTGGAGATACTTCTAGAGTGACAATCTTTCCAGGGATACTCGTCGAAACCGTGCCAGATTTACCTCTACTTTTGCCGCCAGTATTACGCCGTCTAGGGGCGGCTACTTCAGCACCCTCTGGAAGGGTGACCTGGTAGGTTACTCCGCCAACTGAAGCGTTCAGTATCCCGCCCTCTCCATCCTCGATCTCGACAGAGAAAATCTCTCCATCGATATCAATTTCATAGGTCGCCATTCGATTCACCTCCAAGTGCTCCGGCTACTCCGATTATTCAGTAAGGATGGTCGCCCGAAGCGGTTGTTACGGTGGTCGCGAGCGTAAGCCGGACCAGGCATGCGACCTGCATTGGCTCGATTATCCGAGACATTATGCGTATGCAAACGGATGGCTATGGCCACAGCCAGGCGTATCTTCGTATCGTCATTAACCAACTCAGCATCCCGGGATTCGCGTAG
>CEOP01106942.1_pt1 | contig 11251 bp, 13 predicted proteins | sample 361301 | NCBI WGS metagenome assembly CEOP01 (sample SAMEA2619548, study PRJEB7988) | marine metagenome | biome: marine biome (ENVO:00000447); feature: deep chlorophyll maximum layer (ENVO:xxxxxxxx); material: "saline water (ENVO:00002010), including plankton (ENVO:xxxxxxxx)" | depth 55 m
AAAATAAAAATGAGAAAAATATTTACTATTTTTTTTGCAATTTTAGCCTTAGTCACACTTTCATCATGTCAAACGGTATCAAAAAAGATTGATGAAAAAGTAGCCAAAGAAGAGAAGGAATTAAGTCAATGGCTTAATCAGCCTGAAACAGAACTTAAAATAGTTTTTGGAAAACCAAATAAAATAGAATTATTAAATGGCGGTAGCAGATATTATGTTTATATATCAGAAAAACTAAAAATTAAATGTGAGAGAAAATTTGAGATTGGCCCTGATAATATGGTAAAAGGTTTCAGCACTAAAAATTGTTTTTAAAAAAAATTAGTCAAAAATTTTAGCATTTTTTAAAATAAAACTATATTCTTCTGCCAGTTCTTTTATAGCGTTGTCTCTGCCACTCATTCCTCCATGGCCAGCTGCTTCCATTTTGCATTTTAACAACTGAATATTACTATCATTTTTTAAATCTCTTAGTTTTGCAATATATTTTACCGGTTCGCTATATAAAACGCGATTATCAAATAAAGAAGTAGTTATAAGCATTGATGGGTAAGATTTATTATCTAAATTATTATAAGGGGCGTAAGATAGAATATACTCAAAATATTCTTTATTCTTAATTGGGTTGCCCCATAATTCCCACTCGGCAGGCGTAAGTGGTAGTTTTTCATTTAACATTGTTGTCATCGTATCAACAAATGGAACAAGCAACAGCATAGAAAAAAAAAGTCCAGGCTCCATATTTGCTAATGCTCCACCAGTTAAACCGCCAGCTGAACCTCCATAAAAACAAATACCCCCTTTATAAGTATATCTTTGGTCAATTAAATGATGAGCACAAGCAATATAATCTAAAAAGGTATTTTTTTTAAATTTTTTCTTTCCTTCTTCATGCCAAACATCTCCAAGATCTCCACCACCTCTTACATGTGCAATCGCAAAAGTTATTCCTCTATCAACTAAACAAAATCTAGAGGCACTAAAAGAAGGGGAGATACTATGTTTATATGCACCATAAGCATAAAGTAAAACTTTAGACTTTCCGTTTTGTTTAGAATTTTTTAAACTCACTAAACTTATAGGTATCATTCTACCATCATGAGATTTTGCTTTTATTCTTTCAATATTATATTTACTTGGATCATGTCCCGATGGAATCTCAACTTCTTTAACAAGTTTTTTTTCTTTAGTTAAAATATCATACTCATAGATTTTACCAGGTGTTGCCATGCTTTCCCAAGACACTCTAATTTTAGAAGTATTCTTATCTTTTTGCATCAAAGAGGCGCCAGGACAGCCTATCGCTTCATCTGAAATTTTTATTTCTTCTTCTTCATTAGTTTTGATTTTTCTTATAAAAAGTTTCGAAATAGCATCGGATTTTTCACTTCGAATTATAAAATCATCTAAAAATTCTAATCCACCAATTACGGTCTCTTTTTTTGACGAAATAAACTCCTCTAATTTATTAATATTATTTGTTTTACACCTCAGAATTTTATAATCCCTAGCGTCTTTGTTAGTCTGGATATAAAAATATTCTTTCCAAGAGTCTATTGAATAGCGAACATCTTTTTCTCTTTTTTGGAATAAAGTGGGTTTAATAACTTTTGTTTCTGAAGAAAAAAAGTATTCCTCTGTAGTAATATGGTCTGAAGTTGAAATTATAAAAAATTTTTCATCTGAACTTAAACTTATACCACATGTAAAAGTTTCATCTTTTTCCTCAAATATTAATTTATCATTGTTTATTGAGGTTCCAATTACATGTTCATAAATCTGTCTGGGTCTGTGAAATTTATCTAATTTAGAATAAAAAAAACTTTTACTATCTAAAGACCAAGTTATACTTCCACTAGTATTTTCAATAATATCTTTTTTATTTTTATTATCATTTAAATCTCTCAGATAAATCGTATAATATTCTGATCCTTTAAGATCTAAAGAGTAAGCCATATATTTATCGCAGTGAGAAACGCTAATGCTTCCCAAACCAAAATATTCTGAACCACTTTTTTTCTTTTCAAGATCACCATCAAAATAAACCTCTTCAGGTTTTGAACCATCTATAATTTGTCTTATATTTTTACCATAATTTCCCCTGGTTTCAGTTTTAACCCAATAAAAGTATTTTTTATCTTTAAACTTTAAAGAGGTGTCATCTAGTTTTATTTTAGATTTAATCTCATTAAAAAGTTTTTTTTGTAAATTTTTTACGTCCCCAAAATAGCTTTCAGTTAGAGAATTATTTTCTTCAATATACTTTCTTACATCTGGCAGCAATTTATTTGGATTTTTTAAGACTTCTAAAATATTAGGTTGATCCACCCAAGAATAATCATCTTTAAGCACTATACCGTGGTATTTTTTCTCACTCTCTATTTTTTTTAGTTTTGGTATATTCATAAGTAGAAAATTATATGAATTTACTTTTAATCGGAATAATCATTTTTGTCATTGTTTATTTATTCTTAAATTGGTTTGCACGAACCAGTTCAAAAAGGATAGCTGTTACAATAAAAAAGATTATTGTATATTTATCACTTCTAATAGCGACAATTTTTACAGTTGGTGGTAAATTTTTATTTTCTCTACCTTTTCTTTTTGTGATCTTAAGTGGATTAAAAATTAAAGGTTTAACAGCTCTTCAAATGCTTCAATTATGGAGGCTCATTCAATTTTTAAGAAATTCTGGTAGGTTTTCAAAAAATCAATTTGGTCAAACACAGGGCTCATCTAATATAACAACTGATGAAGCGTATAAGTTGTTAGGTCTATCAAAAGGATGTTCTAAAGAAGAAGTTCTTAATGCTACAAATAAATTACAAAAAAAAATTCATCCAGATATGAACAGGGATTTAAAAACTGAGAGATTAAGTCAATTAGTGAACGAAGCAAAAGAAAAAATTATTAAAACTGATTTTAACTAATTTTGTAGTAACTCTAATGTTTTGTTAAAAACTTTTTCAAGAGAGATTTTATCTTTACCCAAAGTATCGTGAGTGGTGGTTTCTTCACTTTCACCATCAGGAACTATCACTGAGATATATTTGGAATATTTACCGTAGGCTAAAACCGGACTATCCATAAAAAGTCCTAAAGATTTTACTTTCAAAGCTGACGCAATATGAAGCCAACCTGTATCATTTCCAACGTATAAATTACAATTTTTGATTAGTGGCAATGTATCTTTAATCTTTAAATCACTAAAAGATGAACATTCGGATCCGATAGGAGAACTAAGAATTTCATTTACAAGTTCTTGATCATTTTTTCCTCCAGCTAAATAAAATTTACATTTAAATGTATTATTTAATTTTTCACATAATTTAATAAAATTTTTAATATCCCATCTTTTTGTAGGCCCGCTTGCTGAAATCCCTAAACAAATATATTTAAAATCTTTTTCAGATTTAGTGATTTCATTTTTTAATTTTAAAAAAGGCTGAGTTGATACAATTGTATTTAATTCATTTTCTGTAAATATCTTTGCTGAAGTTACAATATTATCTTTTTTTCTAAACAAGGGGTATTGAGCAATGTTTTTTATTCCTGCTAGTTTTGTTACCAAGAAATACCTTAAAGAACTATTAAAAATAAAAACTTTATCAAATTTTTTAGTTTTAATTTCATGTGAAAGTTGAAAAAAACCTTTAAAACCGTCATGCGATCCTAATTTATTTTTTTTTCTATCTAAACATAAGATCTCATCAATATGATTATCATCAGCAAGAAGCTCTTCTGCCCTGGAGTCACTCTTAACTAATATTGAAATTGGTTTTTGATATTTTTTCGAAATCGCATGAATATAAGGAAGATAAATAATCATATCTCCCATACCTATTTTTGGTTGTATTACTAGAACTTTCATTTCTAATTATATTAATATAACTTAGATAAAAAAAATTAGGTAAGATTATGATTAAAAAAGGGATATATGCAGCTGGTTTAAGCGTTTTAAATGATGACTATTCACTGAATGTAGAAGCAACAGTTGCTCATGCAGAGTCTTCAATAAAACACGGTTTACACGGAGTATTTTTTTTTGGTTCTACTGGTCAAAGCCAGTTAATTTCTGTCTCTGAAAAGAAAGATTTAATTTCTAGAATCGCAAGCCATAAATTAAGAAAAAACTTTTTTTTAGGTACTGGTAATAATTCTCTTAAAGAAACCATTGATCTTATCAAATATGGATTTGAATATGATTTTAAAGATTATTTAATTATGCCTCCTGCTTATTACAAAGGGAATACAGATGAAGGCGTATTTGATTTTTATAAAACTATTATTTCAAGAGTTCCTAAAATTAAAATTATTTTATATAATTTTGAAAAACTAAGTGGTTACAAATTTTCAACGGAGTCTGTTACAAAGCTTGTTAATTCCTTCCCTAACAATATTATTGGCTGCAAGGACTCAAGCTATAATTTATTTGAAAATTTAAAATTGCAAAATTTTTTAATGTTTCCAGGATCAGAAGCAAAACTTCTAAAAGGGCTAAAGCTTGGCTGCTCAGGTTGTATATCAGCAGTTACAAATGTAACTCACTCTCTTGCCAGAAAAGTTTTTGATGATTTTGAAGAAAAAAAACCTCAGACCCAAAATGATAAATTGATTGCGGTAAGAGAAACGTTTGATCAATATAATCTAATTTCTGCTTTACACTGTTATATGTCAAAACAAGAAAATAGGTTTAACAATTTATTACCTCCTCTGATTTTGTTGAATTCTAATGAAAAAAAAGATTTAATTAACAAACTGAATAATTTAAATTTTACAATTGAAAAAAATTTGGCAGCTTAAAACATGATTCTAGCAAGAGTATTTTCAAATATTTTTAAAGATGGAGGTATCATTCTTATAGACTCCAAGGGACAAAAATATATTTGCGGAAATCCAAGAAAAGATAATCCTGTCACTATTAAATTATTAAAAGATAATTTGAAATGGAAACTTATTTTAGATCCAGAAATTGAATTCCCTGAGGCATATATGAGAAATGAAATTATTATTGAAAATGCCTCTCTTAAAGAATTTTTAATGGAAATGCTAAAAAATTTAGGTAGGCGAGAAATAACGTCGGCTAGCTATATATCAAAAAAAATTTATCAATTATGGAGATATATATCTAATTTTAACCTTCCTGGTAAAGCTAGAAAAAATGTTGAACATCATTATGATATTGGAGGAGAAAGAGGAGAAAAACTTTACGATATTTTTTTAGACACAAAACATAGATTATATTCGTGTGCCTATTGGAAACAGAATACAAAAACTTTAGAGGAGGCTCAACAAAATAAAATTGAACATATAGCAAAAAAACTTAATATAAAAGCTGGTCAAAAAGTATTAGAGGTAGGCTGTGGATGGGGAGGTATGGCATTTGAAATTGCAAGACAAAAAGGATGTGAAGTTAAAGGTATTTCTTTAAGTAAAAACCAAATTAATTATTGTAAAAACAAAGCTAAAGAATTGGGTTTGGATAACCAAGTTAGTTTTGAGCTAGCTGATTATAGAGAAATCAAAGGCCAATATGATAAAATATATTCAGTTGGTATGTTTGAGCACGTGGGAAAAAAATTTTACAACACATTCTTTAAATCTATAAGCAAAGTTCTAAAAAATGATGGAATATTTTTACTACATACTATTGGCGTAGTGGACAAACCTTCACCACCAAATAAATTTATCAATAAATATATATTTCCTGGAGGAGTTTGCCCTTCGTACAGTCAAATTATCGAACCTATTGAAAAAACAGGACTTATAGTAACAGATACTGAGACACTTATTCGGCACTATGACAAAACATTAGAAAGCTGGTTGGAAAGATTTTTAGCTAAAAGAAATATTGTAAAAGATCTATTCGATGAAAGATTTGTTAGAATGTGGGAGTTTTATTTTGCTAGTTGTGCTGCAGCATTTAAACATAGGGATCTTGCCGTTTTTCAATTGCAGCTTGTGAAAAGTTTTAATTCTATACCGAGCAATCGAAGAGACTATATTTATTCATAAATATTGTATATTTTGCAACCATAGAGCATGAAAAAAAAAAAAATTAAATACCGAAAATTAAAAAAAAGAACAATTAAAAAGGCTAGAAAAGTTAAAAATAAAAAGTATTCGAAAAAAAGAAAAATTAAAAATTTTTACAAAAAAAAAAGAAAAGTAAAAACTAAATCGAAAAAAATTAAAAATGGATTTAAAACAAAACAATTAGGCTCGAAGCAAACAATTATTAAAATAATTAGGCTAGTTGATAAATTTAAATCTAATATTAAATTTAATTTTAATCTAGATCAGTATCTTCAAAAATTTTTTCAAGGAATTTCAAATAAAATAAATTCTAAAATTGATGGAGTAAAAAAAATTATTGAAGAAGAGAAATTACGTAAAAAAAATTTAAAGATTAAGCAAATGCAAAATGAAAAAGTTGAAAAAATAAGACAATCTAAATTAGAAAAACAACTAGCATTACAAGCAAAAGAAAAAGAATTTAAAGATGAGATAAAACTAGGTAGAGAAAGAAAAAAAGAATTACAAAAATTTATTCGTTTGGAACAATTAGAAGTTCGAAGAGAACAAGCAGAAAAACAAAGAAAGTTTCTTGAGCAAATAAAATTAGAGAAGAAAATAGAACAATTTAGAAAGAGAGAGATACTTGAAATTAAAAACTTAGAAAAATTTGTTTTAAGTCAAGAAAGAGAGTCCTATGAGGGTGTTCAAGAAAGAATAGATGCTATAAAACAAAAATATCAGGCTTTAAGAGATCAAAAGATTAGAGAAAGAATAGAAGAATTAGGAATTCAAACTACCGATAGTGACACTCGATCTGATTTATTAGAAAAAGAAAGACAATATAATTTTGAAAGGCAAAAAATCGAATTTGCTCTTGAGAGTTATTATCGTTCATGTGTTAGTTGTGTGTATGCATTAAATAAGAAATGGATTCCAAAAAAAATGAGTTTGCTCAGAGTTTTAGATTATAGATATGAAGATTCTTCAATTTATATAAAATATGACGAAGATCCAGATGAAAAATGGTTTATGCTTATCTATATTAAAGATAATAACCCAGATGCAGGTATTATTGTTGAAGACAAAACAAACCCAGAAAAAAGTAAATCTACTGAGTATAAAACGAGTGAAATATTTAAATTTTCAGATACTTTAGTAGATAGTCTTACGAATCTTTTAGATAGAGAAATAAAAAAAAGAAAAATTAACTAATTTTTTAAATCTTTTTCTTTTTTTTTGTTAATTTTATTTCCATATTCTTGAATTTTTTCCCATTCACTCTTTTTTTCTTCTTTTTCAGCTTTACCAGATACAACAAGAGGAAATAAAATTAAAGCTAGTGCTATTAAAACACATAATATTATTATTGATAAACTCATTATGTGCCTTAATAACAGTACTAATAAGGTTTTTAAATACTTTATTAGCTATTTTTTTTACAATTTTCCTTATTTATTTTTTTATCAAATGTTTTAATAGTTTCTTTGTCTACAAACCAAACAAATGATTTTTCAAAACTACCGTCCAAACCTACAGTTGTACAACGTTTTCCAAGCTTTACACTATGTGTAGAACAGTTAGTTAAAAATAAAAATAAACTTAATATAGATATTATTTTCATACTAAGTAGATAGAGATAAACTCTGGAATTTAATTGTCACAATTGAGACTAAATAAAGAAACGATAGAAATTCTTAATTGCTAAATTACTTTATTTTTTTACATTTATGTTCTAAATGTGTTTTATTTAGATCTATTTCTCTTTTCTTTTTTTTGCTTTCTTCTTTCTTTAAATGTAAGTTTTGGTTTTTTCATTACACTAGAATCTTTAAAACTCTTTCCACTATACCTTTTTGACATTTTTTGCTCCTTTTTTAATCATAAGTATAATTCCTTTAACGTTTCTTCTTTGTCTTTTTCTTTTAATTTTGAGCTGGAAACTCTTTCTTTTTCTTTTTTTTTTATATTTTCTCATCAGAAAAAAGTTCTATAATTGTCTTGCTAATTTTCTTATTTTTTCCATATGTTTTTTAAATTTTTCTTCTTTCATACCTGGAAGAACTTCATAAAATCTAATATAGCTCGTTTTCATTCCGCCAAGTTTTAAAACTCCAGCTTTAATTCTTCTAAATGGAATATTCTGAAACCATGTTTGTATTGAAAACCAATTACCACCATACGTCATGGACATAATTGCTTGCTTGTTTTTCATTGCTCCCGGTACTGGATAGCCCCAATTACCAACTATTCTCTTAAAGCTGAAGAACCACTTCGGACTTAAGCATAAATCGACGAAATTTTCTAATATTGCAGTTGCTCTTAAATTATAGCATGGTGAAATCATGAACATGACATCACATTTTTCTAGTCTATCTCTGTAGCTTAAAATTTGTTCACTTGGAGGAGACCCGTCATAATATGGTATAGGTTTTTCTTCATGTAAATTAATTAAATCGATTTTATGACCCAATTTTTCTGCTTCTTCAATAAATGTATCTCTTATGGAAGCGTTGAAACAACTTTTAGTATTATGATGTCCATAAACTATAAAGATTTTTTTAGACATGTTATTTGTCTATATCATTCTGTTTATCTTTCCAGAAAAAAATACCTGATCCGACTCCAATAGATATTGCAGATACTATCCATGCAAATTCATGTTGGCTATATAGAACTAAACCGCCAAATATTATAATAATTATCCCTAAAGTTTTGTTATTCATATTATTAAAATTATACTATAAAACTTATCAACAATGAAAATTCAAAAAAAAATATTCAATTTAAATTACGAGAAACTGAAAGCTTTTCTTGGGGAAAAAGTAGGCATAGAAGAAAAAAAATTGAATATGAGGACACAACAAATTTTTAGCGCTATTTACCAAAAGGGATTAAACGATTTTGATAAATTAACAACCATCCCTGTTGATCTCAGAAAAATACTTTCAAACGATATTTCTTTGTATAATTCAAAAATTATTGAAACTCACAAATCATCTGATGGAACCGTCAAATATTTAGTGGAATTATCTGATTCAAATAAAATCGAATGTGTCTTTATACCAGAAAAAACAAGAGGCACTATATGTATTTCTATACAAGTAGGATGTAGTTTGACTTGTTCATTTTGTAGATCTGGAACACAAAAGTTAGTTAAGAATTTAGAAGTGTCAGAAATTATAGAACAAATTATGCTTGTTAAAGACAGCTTAAAGGATTGGGGAGATCAAAAAATCGTATCGAATATTGTTTTCATGGGTCAAGGAGAACCTCTAATTAATATTGCAAATTTAAAAACTGCTATACAAATAATTAAAGATAAAAAAGGTTTAAATTATGGAAATAAAAAAATTACTGTTTCTACATCTGGTATAGCAAACAAGATACCAGAAGCAGCAAAAGAAATAGGTACTTACCTAGCTTTAAGTTTGCACGCCCCCAATGACAGACTTAGAGAGGAAATCATGCCTATTAATAAAAAATTTAAAATTAAAGAATTAATAAAACAATTGAAATACTATACCTCGATAGTCAAAGAGCCGATTTTTCTAGAATATGTTATGTTAAAGGGAGTAAATGATACAGAAGAATGTGCTAAGCAATTGGTTAAACTAATGTCACAATTTCCAAGTAAAGTAAATTTGATTGAATTTAATTCATGGCCAGGTGTTAAATTTAAACCCACAGAAAGAAAAAATATAGAAAAATTTTCTAAATATATTCAGGATAAAGGTTATATGTCATTCATTCGAAGAAGCAGGGGAAATGATGTCTTGGCAGCTTGTGGGCAATTAAGGACAGAGAGTGAAAAAAGAAAAAATATTTAGGCTGCAATTCATCTTAATAGGTAATATTATAGCTCCTAAATGGATTCGTTAATAATTGTCATTGTTACGTTACTGCTAGTTATCAATGTAGTTAGTATTTTTTTATTACTGAAACGTAAGTCACTTGATCCTTCAAATAATAGTGAGCAAATTTTCAAAGATGAAGTTTCTTCTTTAAGAAATTCTTTCAATCAATCATTTGGATCAATGAGTAAAGAAATTGCAAAAGATATGACTGGAGCTTTGACCAAAGTAGATGAAAAAGTTTCTGTATTTAACCAGCAAGTTAGTGAACTAAATAAAAGTCAAGATAATTTTAGTAGAATTCTGAGTGGAGTAAAATCATACGGTACACTTGCTGAATTTGGATTAGGTGCTCTTTTAAAAGATTTATTACCTGCATCACAATTTATTGCTAACGTAAAAATGAAAGATGATACATCCGAGACAGTAGAATTTGCCATAAAATTACAAGATGTTTTATTACCAATTGATAGTCACTGGCCTGTTGAGAAATATAAAGCAATTGATGATGCTTATAATGCAAATGATAAAGAAAGTCAGGCTGAGGCTAGAAAAGATTTAGCAGCAGCATTTAGATTAAAAGCCAAGGTAGTTAATACAAAATATATAGCGCCGCCTAAAAGCACAGATTTTGCAATAGTTTATGTTCCAACCGAAGGATTATTTTCTGAACTCTCTAGCTATAGAGATCCTAAGACAAAAGAATTGCTACTTCAGGAATTAAGAACAAAATATAAAGTTACAATTTCAGGACCTAATACTTTATCTGCACTTTTACAATCCTACCATTTAGGATTCCAAACTTTAAAAGTTCAGCAACACGCAACCCAAATTTATAATGATTTACGAAATATTAGCTCCAGATTTGAAAAACATTTCGATGGCATTAAAGATCTAAGAAAAAAATTAGAACAAGCCATGACAGCAACAGATAGTTTTGGAAGAGATGCTAGATCTATCATGAATACACTTGGAAATATTAAAGATCCTGAGCAAGTTAAGGAAACATTGGTAGAAAATCCAGAAAAAATTAAAGTTCTCAAATAAATTTAATTCATGTCAAATTTTGTCTTTTATGATTTCGAGACCAGTTCTTCAAATAAATTTTGGGGCCAGATCATTCAAATCGGTGCAGTTTTAACTAATGATAATTTAGAAGAATTAGATCGTTTTGATTCAAGATGCCGATTAAGTCCTGGAATAATACCTGAGGCTATGGCTTTAATAGTAAATAAAACTTCACCTAATATGTTAAAAAAATCTAATCTTTCTCATTATCAAATGATTAGACAATTTGTTGAAACGTTAAAGAGATGGGGTAAAGCTACATATATCGGTTTTAATAGCATTGAATTTGATGAAGAATTTTTAAGGTGTACTCT
>CEOP01165263.1_pt1 | contig 11249 bp, 10 predicted proteins | sample 361301 | NCBI WGS metagenome assembly CEOP01 (sample SAMEA2619548, study PRJEB7988) | marine metagenome | biome: marine biome (ENVO:00000447); feature: deep chlorophyll maximum layer (ENVO:xxxxxxxx); material: "saline water (ENVO:00002010), including plankton (ENVO:xxxxxxxx)" | depth 55 m
GCTGATTCTTCCTGCCTTAATTTTTCCAGCGCTTTAACTCCACCAGGGATAATTAATAGGTCATAGTCATTCATAAATTCATGAAACTTTTTTTCATTATTTAAATCAAAAACAGATTTTGTTGCTTCCATATATGTTCCTAAAATTCCAAAATTCTTACCAACTATGTTTGACATGATATCTACTTCAAAACCATCTTCTTGAACTCTGTAATAAGGATAAATAACCTCATGATCTTGAAATTTTTCCCATGTAATTATTAATGCTTTCATTATGTACCTCTTTTATTTTTTTATGTGTTTCAAAATTTTAAGAATTAAAAACAATGATGAAATCCAACTGCAGAGTAATTGATGTTTTTTACTACTTTGATTATCGTAATAATTGATTCGGATTTTTTTTTACTTTTTGTCGCCAAAATTCTAATAAATCTTGCATTGTTTTTTCAAAACTTATTTTAGGTTTCCATCCAGTATGCTTATGAAATTTATTTGTATTAGGGACCTGTAAATCAGCATCAATGGGTCGGAGCCTCTCTTTATCAATCTCTATTTTGATATTATTAATTTTAGATAGAGAAGTCAAATAATCTAACATATCACTAATTTTACAGGTATAATCCCCACCAATGTTATAATAAGCTCCAGCAATTGGGTTTTTTGTTAACAATATATAATATGCTCTAACTGCATCGCGTACATCTGCAAAAGTTCTTAACGAATCTAAATTACCCACCTTAATTATTGGTTCAATTTCGCCTGTTTCAATTATAGCAATCTGTTTCGCAAAACTACTTTCAGCAAATACATCACCACGCCTTGGGCCAGTATGAGTGAACATTCGTGTTACTTGTACTTTTTGATTATATGCTTCAGCATGATAACGTCCAATTAAATCTGTTCCTACTTTTGATATTGCATAAGGAGATGCTGGGTGGAATGTACAATCCTCATCAATCGGTAATTTTTCTTTTTCAACTCTTCCAAATATTTCAGATGAAGAACAAACATGAATCCAAGGGTCAATATCAGAAAATTTCCTGAGCGCTTCTAATAGATTTTCAGTCCCTTGTATATTTGTATCATAAGTATTTATTGGAGAAGTGAAGCTTGTTTTAGGGTAGCTCTGCGCAGCTAAATGGAATACATAATCTGGTCTTACTTGTTCAATAACATTTTGAAGAGAAATATAATCACACAAATCACCATAATGGAAAAAAACCCTATCACCTCTATTTACTTTCTTAAGGAGGTGATTTATGTTTTCTTGGGAACTTCTCCAACGACACATTCCATGTAATTCCCATTCTGTATTATCTAACAAATAATCCGCTAAATGAGATCCAACCATCCCAGTGATTCCTGTAATTAGAGCTTTTGTTTTATTTGCAGATTTATTCATTAAGCTCTTCAGTATTCCATGTTAGTTTAGGTCTTACAGCACCTAACCATTCACCAAAATATTCAGTCCTGTATGATTGAGATTCTTTTACTTCAAAAGAAATTACTTTTTTCTTTTCAATAATTATATCACTGAATTTTTTCTTGTTAATATATAATGTTAAATTGTGAATTCCTGGATTTAATAAATCTTTTGGAATAATGCAATTAGTCCTAAAAAGTCCTATAGGATATTTTTTGTCTGACCATCGATCATAATTTGAAGACGCAAATGGCATATTACTTGCAGTAAATAATACTAATCCCATGGCATCACTAATATGTATTGAAATATATCTATTCTCTCCAGGTTTTATATTCCAATAATCTATTTGTATTTCAATATCTTTTTCACAGCTAGGCTGATCATTGACCTTACCATCAGAAATAATACGGATACCTTTTAATTTAACTTTCTCATTGCCAGGAGCCTTTAGTTTATCTTCCCAATTAACTTCACTTATTAGCTCATTGGTTAAATTTGAAAGGTAATATTGTATAGCATCTTTAGGTGAACCAAGATATTCTAGCTCACCATTTAATAATACAATGACTTTAGTACAAAGTTTTTCGATTGCTAACATATTATGGCTTACAAATAGTACTGTACGGTTTTGTCTAGATACTGATTGTATCTTACCAATGCATTTTTCTTGAAATTCGGCATCACCGACTGCAAGTACTTCATCAATCAGGAGTATTTCAGGTTCAAGATGTGCAGCAACTGAAAACCCCAATCGTACTCTCATTCCACTGGAATATCTTTTAACAGGTGTATCGATATATTTTTCGATACCAGAGAACTCAATTATTTGGATTAATTTTTGATCAATCTCATTTTTTGACATCCCTAAAATTGAACCATTAAGATAAATATTCTCTAGACCTGTTAATTCAGGGTGAAACCCTGTACCCACCTCTAACAGAGATGCCACCCTACCTTTTAACTTTATAGAACCTTTACTAGGTGAAGTAATTCGTGAAAGGATTTTTAATAGGGTAGATTTCCCAGCACCGTTATTCCCTATAATTCCAAGAATTTCTCCTTTTGAAACTTCTAAATTAATTTTGTTCAGTGCCCAAACTTTTTTTGATTTAGTAACTTTTTTTAAATCATTATTATCTGTAACTAATTTTTCCTGATAGCCTTTCCCACTAAGCTTCGACCAAAGAAGAGCTAAATCTTGATTTAAAGTACCCGTAGAAATAGTGCCAAGATCATAGCACTTAGAAAGATTATTAATATTGATAGCAATATCCTTCATATTAAATCTTATCTATAAAATCTTTTTCCATTTTATTAAAAATTATTAAACCAATAAAAAAAACAATTATTGATACAAATATTGATTGAAAGATTGAATTTAAATCTATAGTCCCACGACCAATGAATGCATAACGGAAGCCCTCTATGACTGGTGTCATAGGATTGTTATCTATAATATATCTATAACGATCTGGCACTACAGAAAGAGGATAGACAATTGGAGAAGCGTACATCAATAATTGTGTCCCAAACCCAACTAAGTAACTCAGGTCTCTATATTTTATTGTGATCCCTGCTATAAACATACCAAGCCCTTGCCCAAGAATTGCCATCTGGAATACAAATAAGGGAAGTAAAATAAATGTCTCTAAAGATGGATCGATATTTTTATTACCAATCATTATATAATAAAAATAAAAACCAAGAAATAATAAAAGCTGGACAAAAAATCTAGTTAAACCACTAATTACTTTAGAAAATGGTACTATAATTCTTGGGAAATAGACCTTGCCAAATAATCCAGCATTAGATATGAAAGTACTTGATGTATTGGATAAGCAACTAGCAAAATAATTCCAAGCTATAATTCCAGACATATAAAATAGGATAGGAGGCAAATCATCTGTGGATATATTTGCGATCCCGCTAAAAATAACTGTAAAAACAATCGTTGATAACAATGGTTGAAGAATTAACCATATAGGACCTAGAATGGTTTGTTTATAGAGTGTTGTGATATCTCTTTTTACGAGGATCCATAGTAGATCATTATATTGAAAAACCTCTTTTAGATGAATATCAAACCAACCACGTTCGGGTAAAATAACTGAATCCCATTTGGTGTTTTTATTCATATATTTCTAGATATTTTATTTTTATGGGTGCTTGAAAGTTTTATCAATTATTTTTTTTTAAAACAATAGTCACTGAACCGGATAGGCAATCCTCAAAAGAAAGATTATTATATATTTCTTTAGATTGCCAAAATATTTCTTCATCCATTCTATCTGAATAAAGGTTATAATTATTTTGAAAAAGTAATATTTCAAAACCTGCTAATATTGAATATCTTCTTAAATCCGCCAAAGTCATTCTATTAATAGTATTGAATAGCCTGTGGTTTATCATTTTAGAATCTTCCACCCAGTATTGGTCAATATATTTTTTGATATCTTTTTCTGATAGACGTACATGACCCCAGGGGAAATCAAAACAATCAAAGTGTGCGCCATCTTCGCAAAAGAATGGATGATAAATATGAATGCAAATTCCACCTTTATTTAAAATATTGTACATATTCTTAAGAGCTTTCAGAGGATTCATTAAATGTTCGAAAGTTGCATAACTAAATATATAATCATATGATATATCAGATTTATAATTATCAATACTTGAATTAAAAAAACGAGTCTTTTCCAAAGTCTTACTATCAAAATACTTTCCAATCTGTTCTTGATAATATTCTAGAAATGAAATATCCTTATAGAATTTTGGGCTCAATAGCATTGCATGGTTTTCTTCGGTTATAAATGTTTCTTTTATATCTATACCATCTACCATTCTTGCACCCTTTTCGGCTAATAAATAGCTTAGTGCACCATTATAACAACCAATCTCTAGAATATTTTTATTATTATAACCAAAACCAAAAATATTTAATAATTCTGTGAAGGTTTTTAGTTTTTCCCTTGCTTTATCTATAATCCTATTTCTTTTTATAAAAGTGCCATCAGGTATAGATTGATCTCTAACCATTTCATCAAAACTTTCAGGCCATATATAATTTTTATATCCATCAAGTAGATTTATCTGATTTCCATCGATTGTTGTGAAAATATCATATTTTTCAAAATTGGGAATTATTTTTGAGCTTTTACCAACCTTAGAGATTCTTCTAATATCAAAACCAATTAAATTGAATATTTTTTTTACAATACTTTTTATCATAGGACTAATATATCCATTTAGTCATTTGAAATATTTATCCAAACTATTTAATCATTATATATAAAATCATATATCTAAATCTTTCAATGCATCTATATTGATTGCTTTATCATCAATTAATAGATCGAATACTGGTTTTTCACCTAAAATCAAATAATGATATTTTACACCCCAATTTTTGAACTGAGCTTTTGTTATAGAATACCAATCAATGCCAGTACCACTGCCTCTTGCTGACCAGTATGTTAACTCATGACCTTTTTCAAAAAGTTTATTTATCTTTGAAATATTAATCTTAATGGGCTTTGCTTTTGAATAGTCTCTATCGCTATCATTAGTACAAATAGTTTCATCGATATCAACAAAGATTCTCATCTATTATTTAACAAATTTTCAACTATTCTAACATCATCCTTAGTATCTACCTGAAAACTTCTTGAATAAGGCATTTCAAAGATACCTGTCTCACCAGAATATCTTAGCCCTGATTGGATAAGCTTTGATCTAGTAGTAATATAAAATGCGCCATTTTCAACAAAAACCTCATCTATTTCTTGTCTCATTGGCCTCCTTTTGATATCCCAACCTATTGGTTCTACACCCTTATTCCACCTTGGTAGCCAATGTTCACGGTATGCACTAAAAACTGATTCATATTTACCCATCATATTTAATCCGCCATTTATATCCTTGGATGTTAAGAGCGGCGAAGTTGGTTGAATAAATATAAGTATATCAAATTCTATATTTTTTGCAAAATGAATCAATGCATCTTCACTCTTTGCATGATCTGATGCTAGACTAGATGGACGATCAATGACTTTACAACCATATTCCAAAGAAGTGGATTTAATAACTGGGTCATCTGTACTAACCCATGTTTCATTTACTTTACTATTTTGTGAAGCATTTATCACGTACCATATAAGAGGTTTACCTCCAATATCATAAATATTTTTTTTTGGTATACCTTTACTTCCCCCCCTAGCGAGAATAATTGAAAAGACTCTTATATTTTACCTCTTAAAGTTTTGAGTTTTTCTATTTCACCATTAGTCACAGTTCGAGTACCTCCCTTACCAAATGATTTTTCTATATCTCTAATTCCTTTTACTAATTTTAATACCCCACCTGGTTCTACCGATGCCATTTGGTCAGAACCCCACATTGTTCTGTCTAATGTTATATGGCGTTCAATATATTCTGCACCCAATGCTACTGCTGTAAAAGAAGTGATCAAACCAAATTCATGACCACTATAGCCAATGATCTTTGAAGGATATTTTTCTTTTAGTGTTTTGATATAATAAAGATTTAATTCATCAACAGGACAAGGATAAGTTGAATTGGTATGAAAAATCAAATCTGGATCACCTATTTTTATTGCAGATTCTATTTCTAGATCTGTACTCATTCCAGTGGAGACCATTAAAAACCTATTTTTCTGTCTCGCTTTTTTCAATAGATCAGCATTTATTATATGCGCTGAAGGTATCTTTGTTATGTCCGTGTACTGAACCATAAAATCCACAGAATCCGTATCCCAGACACTTGCAAACCACTTGATTCCTTTTTTATGACAGTAATCATTGATTTGATCATATTCTTTTTTACCAAATTCAATTCTATTTTTATACTCCAAATATGTCATCTTCCCCCAGGGTGTTACTTTTATTTTATCCTTTTGCTCTTCTGGAACACATAACTCAGGATTTCTTTTTTGAAATTTTACAAAATCACAACCCGCTATTGATGCAATATCTATTAACTTTTTTGCTACATCAAGGTCTCCATTATGGTTTATACCTATTTCTGCAATTATCTTAACTGACATCATATTCTGGAATATTATATAAAATTGAAAATTGGTATGATAGTTGTTTTATTATTTGAAATAATAATCTTTTTAAAAATCTTGATTCATTTTATGAATTTTCTGATTTCTTAGTGCTACCGTAATAATGGTAATACTGGTAATAATAATAATATGAACCATAACTATTCTTATGAGTCACAGCATTTAATACAACTCCTCCAAGAGGTGCTTGTACATTTTTAAGAGCACGTATTGTATGGTCGAATGCTCTTTTATCGGTCTGCCCAACCTTAACTACAATGACAATCTTATCAATCTCTTGAGATATCATAGTAGCATCTGTAACAGCCACAAGCGGTGGACTATCAAATAAAAGAATATCCCAATCATTTTCAAGACTTCTAACAAGCTCTGCCATTTTATTTGAGCCCAATAATTCGGATGGATTAGGAGGGATTATCCCTGATGTGACAGCGTAAAGATCATTAATACCAGTAGATTTCACTAGAGAGTTAAAATTATCCACTGAACCAGCGAGATAATCAGTAATACCTGGTTCTTTATCTAGATCAAATACTTTATGTACAACAGGACGTCGGAGATCGGTATCAATCAAAAGGGTTTTTTTACCAAGATTAGCGTATGTTATTGCCATATTAGCAACGGTAGTTGTTTTTCCTTCTCCTGGACCAGCACTTGAAACCAATATTGATTTTGTCTCTTTATCTATATCGGTATAAAGCATACTGGTTCTTAAACTTCTGTATGCTTCAGAGACGGGCGATTTTGGGTCTTCTCTCGTAATTAATCTTCGCTTAAGAGTTTTACTGAAATTATTTCTACTTTTGGGTAATAGTTTTTGCACTACATTTTGGTTCTGATTAATCTCACCACTTATTGCAGGAATTATTCCCAACACAGTCAAACCCAGATTTTCTATATCCTTCATTGTTCGAACAGAGTTATCAAAAAATTCTAAAGCAAGGATGAAAACAATTGAAAGAAAAATAGAGATTATAATTCCTTGTATAATATCTTTACGATGATTTGGAGATATAGGATTTTTGGGCTTACGTGCTGAATCAAGTAATTGGACTTTACCACTTTGTGATATTAGTTTTATTTTTGCTTCTTCTAATTTTTGGCGTAGTAGAGTGTAATTCTGTGTTAAAACGGCCTCATCTCTTCCAAGTCTAGCAAATTCAAGTTGCTTATCAGGCAATTCTATTAATTTTTCATTATAAATGGCCCTCAATTTCTGAGCCTCTTCCATTTTTAATTCTAAACCGAAAATTTCAGATTCTAACGAAAGTAAAGATGTAATGGTCTCCTCTCTAGCCGCAAGTGGATCACTTACTGTTATACCTTTTGCTATCAATAATTCTACTTTATCATTTAGTTGGGATTTCAACCCCTTGAGTTTTCCCTCTAACTCCATTACTGCAATATGATCTTTACCATATAAAACATTATTTTGAATAAGTTGAGATTCTAATTGAGTTATTTCAGATCTTAAAACAATCAAATGTGCATTGATATCACTAGATATAATTGATGCAAGATCTTTTTGGTCTTCAGAGAGTTTTGATTTGAAAAATGCAATTTTTTCATTCCTAATATTTATTTCAGATAAAGTATTATATAATTCCGATTCAATAGTATTGATCTGCGAAGTGATTTGAACTGCATTACCATCTAGATCATACATGTTATTATTGATCTTATACTCTTTAATAGCTTGTTCAGCCAAGGCAAGTTCTTTTTCCTGCTTTTGAACCAATTCTTCAAGAAATTTTACAGTTAATTTTGCATCTTCATTCCCAATAACTTTTTCCATGTCCTTATAAACTAACGCAAGCATATCAGCAACTTTTCTTGCTTCATCTGGAAAAACTGATGTAAATGTTATTTCTATAATATCAGCACTTTTTTTCCTTTTTAATTTTGTGTTATTGATAATTTTATTAGAAAATCTATCACCGATTTGATTGTTATAATCCATATTGTAAAAAGATGCTGTCTCAGTATTAGGGTCATATAACCCAAATGTCATCAGTTCTTTTATACCTCTTCTTATCCTTTCACCTCTTGGATAATATTTTCTTGTATCAAAAAGGGATAAGCTATTACGATGTTCAGAATACCAGAAACGCTTAACAACCTCTTTTGCAACTTTCCTGGACTTGATGAGTTGAGTCGCATTACTTATTTTATCTTTTGATAATGTACCAAAATTCATGACCATTGCAGAACCTGGTCTTTCTTTAATCAATACAGTACTTGTAGATTGATAGATGGGATGTTCTGTATATGTGATATAACTAGAGATGATGACACCAATCATAGAAAACCATATTATCTTTTTATAGTGAATTCGAAGAATACCAATATAATCAGCAACAGACATATCTGAAGCAAAAGTATTTAATTTATTATCCATCGTATTTCTTTTTATGTTTACTCATTATATCTTGATTCAATAGCAAAATAAAGATTTAATAAGGAAAATACAGTATTTACAGTTCCTATTTGGTTTAACACATAGCTAGATAATTTTTGTGGTATAAGTATAGTATCATTTGGTTTTATTTTTATGAATTCTGAACGATCACCGGTGTTAATAAAAGATTCAAGATCAATTATATATATGAGTTTTTGATCCTCATCTGGAATCTCTCTATATAAACGGACCCTTCTCATATTTGCACCTTGCATTGGACCACCAACAATAGATAAAAGAGTTGCAAGATCAATACCTTCATAGACTAATTGCCTACCTGGATTTTTTACTGTCCCCCATATATTAACGTGCATAAGGACGTTTCCTTTTTGATCTGTTAAATAATTCTGACTAGATATCTGGAAATCAGAAAATCTATTATCCTCTTCTGTTAGACCTTGGGCAAAAACTAATCCCATTAGAAAAATTATTATTGAAAATTTGTTATTTTGCATAATTGACTAACTTAAACCCATTAAATTTTTCATACGAGAAAAGAAAGTGGATGTGGTGGAGATATCCTCAAGGTCAATATCTACTTTGATTGGTTTACCATTCAAGATATTTTTAGGATTATCATAAACTAATACTTTTGTATTATAATCAACAAATTTTTCAATATGCTCTAAACATTTTTTTAAACAAAAATTTCTATTTTTATTATCATGAGCATCTGAACCTATAATCTGGCACCAATTGTTTATAATTATCTTTTCTGAGGTATACTTGGCCCTTTTCCCTAACAAACCAAGAGGGCTTCCTGCATCTATTTGAATCAGGCATCCTGATTCTATCCATCTTGAAACTAAATGTATATCTTCTTGCACATCTATATACCTCTCAGGATGTGCTATTATAGGAGTTACACCTTCAATCTTTAAATCAAATAATTGTTGTCTGTGAGATTCTGGTATATGATATGGATGAAACTCAATTAACATATACTTACCATTTCCAATAGTTGATAAAGGATCATCCTTGATTTCAAGAAGATTTGGTAAATAAAAAACTTCTGAACCTATATGAATCTTTATTGGGATACTATGGTTATTGAGTTCTTCCTGTAATATATCTACTTCTTTCTTTATTCTATGAAAAGAGATATCCATATTTTCTACTTTTGGATGTTGAAAATGAACTGTGTTCACCACATCTGTAATTCCCTGTGAGAAAGCATTTTCTAGCATTTCAATTGAGATTGCCATTGATTTTGATCCATCATCAATATCTGGCAGTATATGGTTATGAAAATCAATCATTTTGTATAAGGCTCCGCCCCCTGGGTCCCAATAAAACTAGACCTAAAAAAGACCTGTAGTATAACATAGTTAAAAATAATTCTGATTAAGAAAAACGATTTAAAGCACGAGACATCATTATATCAATGGTCTCATTAGAATTAACCCATTTAATATCTGCTAATTGATTATTTATCTTCGTTTTACGTATTAGTTCATCAGCGAATGCTGGGCCAATTAAATCGATTTTATTGAAATCAAATTCAATTATTTTAAAATCTTTTATGTTCCGCAAAACATTATTTGCTTGAGCGCGAGAATTCACTAGTCCATATCCTGGCAATTTCAACAGATTGATAGGAATACATAATGTTGAATATTTGACAGTAAATAATTTTTCAAATATTTCTTTACAAGACCTTTTTGAAGATGGATCAATCTTAAGATGAATTCGTGTTCCTTTTTGCTGAACAGAATAATCAAGCGACCATTCTTGTTGATAATTTCTATAATCTAGTGAGATACCATTTGATTCTATTTTAACGTCATCAAATAATTTGATAACCGTATGTAACTCATCTCCAGAATGATTTAATGGATCGGTAGTTAATCGTCCTTTAGCCAGTTCAATAGCAGCTACTTGAGTACTTTCTAAAGATAGACTTGACTGTATATTACCAAAAATACCATTACCATTATCACTGATAACAATATGCAGGTCATTATATGTTAGATATAGTTTAAAATATAATTTTGAGGATGTAGAGTGCTCAACACAATTATTTATAATTGCAGCCATTGAAAATAGTATTATTTCTCTGATATTATCTTGTATTAACATCAAATGAGGCAAAATACTTTTTTTAATTATACTCTCTGTTGAAAAATCATCACGAATCTCAATAGTTCTATTATAATTTACCTGAGGTCTTAACTCGTAAAATCTGTCACGAGTTTTACCATGTGCAATAACTTGTTTATCAGCAATAAGAGCATGCATATGCTTTAAAACAGCTTGTCTAGATACTCCAAACCTTTGTAT
>CEOP01247671.1_pt1 | contig 11226 bp, 6 predicted proteins | sample 361301 | NCBI WGS metagenome assembly CEOP01 (sample SAMEA2619548, study PRJEB7988) | marine metagenome | biome: marine biome (ENVO:00000447); feature: deep chlorophyll maximum layer (ENVO:xxxxxxxx); material: "saline water (ENVO:00002010), including plankton (ENVO:xxxxxxxx)" | depth 55 m
GGATGCGGTAGCGACATTCAGTCTGGTTATATTAACATTGACTTCAGGCAACGCAAAGGCGTCGTCGATCACGACTTAACTAAACCATTGCCCTACAAAGATGGATCAGTCGAAGAGGTTAGAGCAATAGACATTATTGAACACTTCGATAAGTTCAAGGTAATGGGTATCATAAAGGATTGGTGCAGGGTGATATCGCCGGGAGGGCTAATGATCATTCAAACACCAGATATAAAGAACATTTGCGAGAGATACTACCCAAAGGCTAAGTCTGGCGAGATTACATGGGAAAGATTATCAACCATTATCAATGGCGGCCAAGATTACCACGGGAATTTCCATGAAGTTAGTTTTAGCTTTGAGTGGCTGTCTGACATACTGGCTAAGCACGGGATGACTGATTTTAGCAAACGGGATGTCGGCAATCAAAACATGGTAATTAGGTGCTCGAAAACCTAGCCAGCATGAGCATTCCAAAAGAAAAAGTCAAGAGCTACTGGGAAAAAAGAGCGTCCGAGCAGGGGCCTCGAACCGTTGGGTTTGCCAATGGCTCTATGGAAAATCAAGACAAAGAATATGATATTCACCGTAGCTTTATTTTTCCTTATCTAAACAAGGAAGCGACTACCCTCGACTATGGCTGCGGCATAGGCAGATACACCGACCTCTATAATGAGAATAATTACATAGGTGCAGACATTACGCAACGCTTGTTAGACATTGCTATGTCTAATCACCCCAACCATTCATTTGTGAAGCTAGATAATGTCGGAGACATTCCAGATGTGGAGTTCGATGTTTTTTTTACGGCGACTGTATTGCAACATAATTCCGACGAAACCGTTGATTTGATTTTCTCAAACTTGCGAAAGATAAAATCAAAAAATTTACAGTTCATTCTTTACGAAAACAATCATGCGCAATGCTATCATGTTAAGAAAAGGAGTTCCTCCGAATATTTGGATATTGTTTCAAACTACTTTCAAGTTAAGAGGTTCGAGGGCTCATCACATATAATTCGCGGAGAGAAGCATGATATAAGCAAAATCCAAACATGATAATGGAGTGCCATAATAAAAGAAAACTCTTGACTTTCTCCCTTTTTCATGATATCATCTATAGATGAAAAAACTCACTATTGGATCTGCTGTATATGATGATTTTGAGGGTGTATACTTTTCCTATCAATCTTTACGTCTTAATAATTTAGATATTAAGGATGATTTGGACTTTGTTATTATCGATAATAATCCAGACAGTGCAGAAGGAAAAGCCACCAAGCATTTTTGCGAAACCACTCAATGCATTAGATACATTCCGTTCACGGAAAAAAGAAGTACTGCAGTACGTAATGAAATATTTAACAATGCAGAAGGAAAGTTCTGCATGAGTATTGATTGTCATGTTTTATTTGAGCCAGACACTATCAAGAGGTTAATAAAATTCTTTGACGAAAATCCAGAAAGCGATGCTCTCTATCACGGCCCAATGCTATATGATATCCTAGAAGGTCATGCTCCTGTCACTCACATGAATCCAAAATGGAGAGATAATATGTTTGGAACTTGGGGCTGTGCGACAGAGGGTAAGGGCTATAGCGCAGATGACGATCCATTTGAAATCCCAATGCATGGCTTAGGCATATTTGCATCTCGAACAGAAAGCTGGATGGGCTTTAATGATGACTTTATTGGCTTTGGCGGAGAAGAAGGCTATATTCATAAGAAATATAAAAAAGATAATAGAAAAATTTGGTGCTTACCTTTCTTAAGGTGGGTTCATAGGTTTGACAGGCCTCGCGGAATACAATACCCTCTCGTTATTCAAGAAAGAATAAGAAACTATCTAATAGGCCATAGAGAGCTTGAGTTGCCTTATGATGATATTATTGAACATTTTACTCAGTCTCAACCTCATATCAACATACAAGACATCATAGACAATTTAGATAACCCAAAAGCTCTTGAAGCCAATAAGAAAAAGATCAAACCCAAAGAGCCTGAAAAACAACCAGAACAAAAAGAGCAAAAAAAATCTAATAAAAAAGAATTTATAATGCCAAGCAAGATGACTACTTGGCAAGACTCTGTTATTGATTTTACGTCTTCTAGCAATTTTAGATACATAAGATATGAAATATTAAATTCTTATGACGGGCATGGTTCATTACAAAAGTTTTCTATAGAGCCTAATCATCCTAAAGAAATTAAGGTATTATCGTTTTCTTCAGAATCTAATGAAGCGCAAGCTAAAGGGCTTACAGAAGATGGTCTTAGCTGGCAAAGCGATACTTCTGAAAAAGGTAATTACCCCCACGAAATAACTCTAGACCTTCAGGCAGAAACTGAAATAAATAAAATCACAACTTTTGCTAGAGTTGGCTTGCAAGCGGGAATGCCAACTGAATTTAAAGTTTACGCAAGTAACGACTTGATTCAATGGTATGAATTAAGCCATGTCAATGTATTAGATTAACGTTTGGCTTTAAAAATAGAAAAGCTATAAGAGTTTAAGTTTTCTTCTCCAGATAGTTTCCATCCGTTAATTTGTATATTTGGCTTGCTTATATAGCTATTACAAATATGGTTCTTTATAATCATATTATAATGCCCAGTTGACATACTGCCGCTGACAGAATAAGTATCTATGGGAGTATATCCATAGATGAAATGCCCATCTTGATCATAAATTTTTCCTTGGTTTCCGCTAAAATATAAACCAGTAATTAAATCTGTGTCTGCTCCACCCGTAGTAAAAAAGTAACTTCCACTCTCAGAGGAAGACCCTATAGTTAATACATTCTCTATTAAAACTGTAGAATAAGACCCGCTGATATTTCCCCCAAAAGATCCGTCTATAGTATTATTAACTCCAGACACTGCAGAAATATTTTGCCATTCACCATCTTCTTGATGGTAAATATATCCTTTTCCAGAGTCTTTATCTGATGTTATTATTCCATTTGATCCATCAAAACAAACGTTCTTTCCGAAATTATTGTCAACAGATAAGTCTGATGGAACAATTCTTTGTTTTTGATCAAAAGTTCCGTTTTCAGCGTTATATTGATAATGATAAGCTGCTCCAGAATTAAGTTCTTTAGGAGCTCCTACCACAAAATAATCACTGTCTCCCTCTAAAGAATACCCAAACATATCTCCATTAGATGGGTTTTGAGATTGTAAAGTTTGCGAAAGTTGGTAATCAAACTCTCCCGGAGTAGATTCTTTATATAAGTCTACTTTTCCCGTGCCTCCTTGCTCAAATCCTACTCCAATATATGAAACATTTTGAGCAAATAAAAACTGCAAAGATTTGCCATAAGCAGCTATTTGATCTCCGCTTGGAGCAAGCTTTTTTAAAAACTCGTTACCATCATTATCATACAAATATACCGCACCGCTACCATCAAACTCGCCAGTGGCTGAAGCTGCCACCAAATGAAGACTTGAGTTTTTTATGGCATTTACAGCTGAGCCAAAGTAGCCACTACCAGTAGTCCCGTTAATCTCAAAGGCTTGATTCCAATTATTGTTTCCAGTTGCGCCCCCTCCTCCTTCACTAGTATTGTAATTATAAAAACCAAATACAGTTCCAGAATTATCATTACTATTCTTAGCTCCTACGACAATAAAGTTATTAATAAGTTTCAATTTGTCTCCAAATCCACTAACGACACCCGTTCCTTCACCAGTTAATCTATTTAATTTCTTAAAAGAGCTGTTATTTGTTAAAGGGGTCCCTGTTGCATTATATAAATAATGAGGGTTTAAATAAATATCTACTGCTCCAGAATTTGGATCTCCAATAGCTAAGTAAGTATTTGATTGATCCATAGAATAACTTGATCCAAGCTCATTTGGAATATATTGAGATAATGTGGGGCTTTCAAATTCAGAATCACTCCCGCTGTCATATATTAGAGAAAATTTCCAACTTGTATTTGCTCCAGTTTTTGCAGCAAAAGAAAAGCTGTAATTTAAATCTCCTGAAACTTCTGAAAAATTAGCCATGACATTAACCTATATTAAAGAGCCTTTCAAATTTTAGATTGTCTATGATTCTTTCTTTTTGTAATTGAGAAGCTTTGTGGCCATGCTCAATAGCTTTAACATTATTTGATCGCATGGTTTGCATTTCTTTTTTGTAATTCATGTTTCCAACGGTTATAGATACAGTTGTCTTTCCGCCAGACATGCTAACATCAAGCGATTGCAAACCTTCCATAACAGCAGGTAGCATCCCAAAATCAGTTTCTTCATCAACCACTATAGTTACTGACTTGCTCCTAGAAGGCTTGTCATCAAACCATGCGTTTTGATTTACTAATTGATCTAATCCAGATTTTGTTCTACTAACAACTGTTGAATCATACTCTGGTCCTTCCGTATCGTATTGATACGCTAATGCAGGTAATCCAGCTTCTAGTCTAGCTTGATTTTCTTCATTTCTGTGTTTTTCAAATTCAAAATCAGAGGGGTTTACTGAAAATCCTTTTTTTAAACTTGTTTTCCATACTTGTGGCCAAGTTGCAGGTATAGGGGCATATGAATTTATTACATATCTATTAGTTGGCCCAAGACTTCCGTCTCCTACCGCCGGCGGATCTTGCTCCTGATCGTACCAGCACCTTATAAAGAATTTTTTTTCTGATGAGTTAGGTATCGCAACCTTCTCGCCAAATGCATTTATTTTATATCTAGGAATGTTTTGAGTTCTCAACCCTGATTGTTCTTTAGCTCTTATCCTTATAGGGGCAACTATTCTTGGGTCTGATATACCAAGACCATTTTGCAAGGCCATAAAATTGATTCCTTTAAAGTCGTCAGGCCCATGTATTGCATCTCTTAATTCTACCGCTGTTTGCTTCTCGGCAACCTTTTTTCCTTTCCCTTTGTCTACTATTTGTGCCCCTTCAAGTGGAGCTGGCCCAAATGCAGCCCCAACTAGGGGATCATCCTCTTGGCCAAAGGAAACGTCTTGACCGACGCTACGTATCATTTTTGTCATAGTAATAGCTATACCATCTTGCTTAACTTGCATCGTTTCTCCAGCGGCGCCATCGCCAACCCCTTCTGCTGCCGCACAAGTAGTTTCAGTAGGATTGAATGCTGCTTGAGCTTCTGATGCTACATCTTGCCCAGTAGCTCGCATTAAAGTTATCTGCCAAAGCTTACCCGCTTCTTCGTCATCTTTCTCTTCCTCTTCTTTTTGCAAATCATCTTCTGGTTTACTGAAGGCGAAGAATTGAGGTAAAGTATTATCCCTTAATGCAGTTACAAAAGATCCAACACTTCTTTCTTCAAAAAAGCTATCTATACATTTTTCTTTTGCTCGATTTCCTACATACATCCAAAAACACGCTTTTGCCAACCCAAGTAAAGTATCACATGTAGATAAAGGTCTGTAAGGATTTAAAGGAACTGGCTCGTATCCATCAGGCGCCTGTAAGTTGGACGCCCCTAAAGAGCCCTCAGTGCTAAGCATCATGCCATTATATGAAGGTAAAGGTTTCCATCGATCAACAGAATTATATCCACCTTGTCCATCAGGAAAAAAGCTAGTCGTTTTTTTCATGTCTCTACCTTCGACTACAAAATATTTTAATTTAAAATCTGATACAGCCATTAAGTAATTTCTGAAATAATCAGACTCTCCATCAAGAGTTCCATCATAATTTAATATTGTAGAAAATTTACCAGATTGATGCAAAAACATATATGCATTTTCAAACATAGCAACCTTTGATTCGTTGCCTTTTCCTTTATTTTTTACTCCTTCTTTAAATCCACCTGTTAATAAATAAGGGAAGTCACCTTTCTTTTTTGCCCATTCATTAACAGCCTTGACTATTCCATTAGTAAGCGGCCCAAGCGATGGAGCTAATGGGTCAATTTTTCCATCTGGGTATGTAGTTTTTACTGCGCCGCCATCTTGCTTCGTTCTTTCGGGAATTGTTAATGCTACTGGCCTGACAAACATATTTTCTTTAGGATTATCTCCTAACCCGCAAGGGTCTTGTCCCTGCAAATAATAGTCTGCGACAAATGGATTGTCGGGAAATGTTGCGGTTGGAAAAGCCTCAAAAGTTTTATTAAGTTCAACCTCAATTGTTTTTACTGCGTTTTGTTCTCCTTGATTTTTAACTACTATCTCTGATTTAGGAACGTTTGCATGCTTGCTATTTCCTATAGCTCTTAATACTGATTGTAAAACAAATAAAGCCCAAACCTTTGAATTGTATGAGCACCCTATTGCTGCTTCTAGTTGACCCGTACGAACATGCGGTCTTCCTCTAGCTTCTAACCCTGTATCTTTATCAGCAAATGGAAGGGTTTTATTTTTTATCACGCCACAGGCTCCATAATGGAAATCTGGATTCAGCAAAAACGCCCTTCTGAATCGAGTGGTCTTTCCACCCTTATCTCTTCCTCCTCTTGGGCCACCGGAATTTCCACTAGGAGAAAATTCTGCTTTTCCAATTGCTCCTTGAGCTTCTGTGGTAGTAAAATCTTCTCCTTCACTCGCGCTAACCACCAAGCATCTTCCGCCAATACTTTCTAACTTGTTTTCTCCAGCCGCTAAATTAAAAGATGATCCATCATCAGAACCTGACGCCGGCAAAACAGTAATACTATTGCTATGCGGATCGTACACTGGAATTATCCCAACCTGAAGTGATAAATTTGTTATTATATCCCTGAGTGATCCTTCGTAATCTAGGGGCATGTTTTCTATGTTAGACAAGGACGGGAACTCTATAATACCTTGTATTATTCCGTCTAATGTTTGACCTCCTTTTTTATCTTCTTTTACTCCATATCTAGTTTTTCCGGGAACTGCAGTAGGATCTAAATTTGGAAAAATATTATTAGGAGTATCATATTCTGCGGTTGGAGCAGGAAACATATATGGGCCAACGAAATCTGGAGCAACCACCATTTTCTTACCAAGTTTATAGACATTACTTCCTGTATACTCGTTTTCTTGATCTAATATTAAATGTACATTATCTAAAACTCTATGAGATATATCAACACATCTTAATGATAATGCTGTCATTGAAGTTGCTGAAGTACTTTTAGAATAAGATGCTACATCAAATAAAAATGAAGATCCTAAAATTGATAAAGTTAATGAGTCTCCAATTTTCGGGGTGCCTAATTTTTTTCCTTCTACAGTTACGTTTGCAGAATGACCACCTGAAGACAATGTTCCAAAACGAAAGTTGCAAGATACCATACTTCCTCCGTACGCTCCATTACCTCCATTAAGTTTGATCCCTTTCCCTTTTAGTATTTCGCATCCTGAGCTCATAAAACCATTCCTCCTTCTAGTCCGTTTGTCATACTGTATACTGTTTCTAAAGTTTGATTCACAATTGTACCAGAGATTAAATCACTATTTTTTGCGTGAGCTACTATTGTGCTTGGTGGCTGTCTTACTCCATTAAAAAATGCTAAATATCCATTAGGAGTAATCTCTTCATGCTCTATAGAATGACTTATTGTTCCTGATCCAGTATATGAAACTGCTCCGCTATAATTTGGATATGTAAAATAAATTCCTGTAGATTCAGTTACATTTCCACTAGGAAAAAACCCTCCATCATCTACATAATCTATTCCTGAATAAATTTTTACTCCATTAAAAAATACTTGTTTATCTTGAAAATCAAATGAAACAAAAGGGCGGCTTAAATAGTCAGATAAATTATCAATAGTTAGATTATTGCGGCCGCCACTCTCTGATATATCATATATTATATCGTCAGTAAATTCAAGATTATCTAAAGTGAAGACCTGAGACCCAGTAGTAAAAAATCCACTCTCCACCTGAAATGTGGGTAAATTAAATTGGTTCTTAGAATATGCTATGCTTCCACTAGTTTGACTAATTCCATTAATAGCGATTTGCAAATCTTCATTTGTAGCTTGATGAGATAATAAAATTATATTTTTCTTATAAAGGTCCATGTATGAAGGAATATTAGTGTTATTAATTTTTGTTCCATCATATACATCATAAATTATTTCATAAAAATAGCTAGCATCCATTTTACCCTTTAAGCTGATAGCATTAGGAAAATACTGGGGATCTGGCTCATTTTGGTTTCCGCTAAAATATGCACCACTAATCAAATAAGGTACGTCTGGCGAATAAAGAGGGGTGTATGAATACTCATTATATATTACTCCTGATGCATCTTCTGATTGATATCCCGTTACAGAGATTCCTGTCTTGTATCCCGTAACTTGAACTATATCAAATCCAGTTATACCAAATATAGTGTTAGGAGGTCCAACAGAACTATTGCCTTTATATGTGCCGCTATTTCCGCTGAAGTGCCAATAACTTCCAGACGACTCGAAATCAGTTAAGCCACTTTCTGCAGTATCTCCAGTAATATTAAAGTAATAGGATAAATTTACAACTTTTCTGTATAGGGTTTGATTAATTTGATCTGTTCCGCTTAAAGCCTCTATGTTAGTATATGGAACATATACAGTACCAGATATAGACGCGGCTCCTGTTTGAGCAACTCCAGAATCGTATACATAATATCCGCTCTGAGTATTGCTTGATACAGCAGAGATAGATTGCCCTATTTTTCCACTTACTCCACTTTCTGATTTTAAATATCCTGTAATTTGCCCCGAAGCATAACCACTGACGTCATCAATCATTTGCCCTTCTGCATAAATAGAATTAGCAAGCCTTCTTATTGCATCTGCCGGCAAATCTACATCAAAATATAAAAAATGATCAATATATCCTTTATATAAAAATTCTCCGCTTCCTATATTCCAAGTCGATCCATTAGAAACAGTATGTCTAGGTATAGAAAAAATCTCTTTATCGAAATCATAATAATATGTTTGCTCGTCTTGCTGTTCTTGATTAAAAAATTGTTCAATAAAAGACGGCTGCTCTTTCTTTCCGAAATTTAATCTATACATTTCGCACATTCCCATTTCGCTCACAGATACAGCGCATAAGTTTTGATCTGACATGTATGCGTCTAGAACATAATAGGCAGGAGTACCATCCTGAAAATGTTTAAAATAATATTTATTAGCTTCATTTACCCCAAGCTCCCATCCAGACGGTCCATTAGGATCTAAATGACTAAATATTACGCCGTTAGATATTCCCGTCTTTTTTTGAGAAAAAATAATTGTCGCGTTTTCAGAAGTTATATTATCAGTATTTTTGATTTCTATATATTCACCATTAAAAAAACCAGACCCACTAGATTGACCAGAAAAATTACTAGTAAAGTTTTTAACTTCTCCAGAATATGCGCTATTTCCATTTTCTATTGAATTGATGTATCCCCCAGAATAAGAATTAAAATCATAAAAGACCTGAAGACCAGAAATCTCCATATCATTAATCGTTTTATTTATTAAATAATTTGACATGATTAAAACATAGAAGATATTGAAGTGGAATCATTAACACCAGCCCCCAAAAAGGAGCCTCGAAATGTTTTTGTTACAGAAGCTTTGTCATCAGAAAAATTTAAATCCTGATCTTCTATTCTGAATGATGGCTGCCCTCCTCCAAAAGTCTGATAAAGTCTGGTAGCTTCGCTTGTAGCCTTTGCTACATAATCCCATCCTGTCCCAGATATAGCTGTAACCGAAACATCAACACTTCCTCTTTTGGGGCATTGAGATTTGTGTATTACGCTGCCGCATAATGTTGGTTGAACATTATATGAATACAATGAAGGCTTATAACTTACGCTATAATCTGAAATCGGATTATCGTTTTCAGCTTCATCACCATCAGAAAATTCAATTGAATAACTAATTTCTCCAGCTTCTTGATTTCTAGATACGCTTGTGCTTTGAACTTTTCCTTCTGCATTTATATATGTTCTTGCTCTATTCAATATTTCATCATCAGTCATCTCAAGAACTTCGGATTTTTCCTTGGCGACTGGATTAAGAATAAATACATTTCCATTAATAGAAGTGCTCACAGTATCATCATCATGATTAATATTTTTTGAGATAGTATAGTCATCTAATATTAAGTCTTGAGGTTCGTAAATTAAAATATCTCCACTCATTAAAGAAGAGAATGAAAAATTAATGCTATCATTTTGATTATTATAATCAATTTTTAAAGTTTTTTTATTTGGATATCCCACTAAAAAACCAGTATTAAAATATTGAGTCAAATCTTGTTCTGAGGCTCCTGACTTATAAACCTCTCCATTAAAAGCCGTATCACTTAATCCGCTAGGGCAATTAGTGTCCCTCAAGTTAAGTTCGCTGCAGTAAGCTAACTGAAATCCGCTATGAGGAGTCCCCGCGTTAGTTGTATCGTCACATTCTTGGCCGTGCGTACTACTATAAGATATTGCCGAAGTTATAGGATTAATTGTTAGCGACTCACTTTTGAGAGGTAAATTTTTTGTTCTTGTTATTTCTCCTAATTTAGTTTTTCCTAATTGTCCGCTTATCCATTTGTTGGCCGCCTCTAAAGCGCCACAACCCGTTAGGTTTTGATTGGGTTCACAAGATATACTTGTAGAAATAGAAACACATTCTTTTTCATCAATATTTGTAGTTTCAGTATGAGTTTTATTTATTAACTCGTCGTCCTCAGAAGCTACCCCAGTAAAAAGTTCAATATTTAATGAGTATCCAACTGATCCTATATAATTACTATCATTAAAACTTAAAGATGTCGGAATTAATTGCGAAGAAGCGCTCGCACCCACTACCCCTCTAATTTCAATATTCTGAGGTATAGTCGGGTCATTTTTCCAGTCAAAATAATTAACTAAACTATTTTGAGCGTTTATTAAAGAAGACTTACTGCAACCGGTTAACACTCCATTCAAACTATAAGTGTTTACAATCTCGCCCTTTCCATTCTCATAAGTAATATTAGAGCTCATTGAGAGGTATGGGTCTGATTGACCACTAAAAGGATTTAAGCCATGTACGTAAATTAAACCCATATCTATAAAGAGTTTATCCCATCCATGCTTGCGGATGCGTTAACTTCATCTTGATTTCTTGTGATATTCCAATTTACATTCTGAATAGCGCAAGAAGGGGCGTTACTATTCAGTTCAGACTTTAATAATGTTACAATTTCAGAGTCTGTAAGAGTCTCACAATTTTTTGAATATTTTACTTTTGAATTTACAGATTTGCTGGGGTGATTATAGCCTTTGATTTCAAACTCTCCACATTGATCGGA
>CEOP01043090.1_pt1 | contig 11223 bp, 8 predicted proteins | sample 361301 | NCBI WGS metagenome assembly CEOP01 (sample SAMEA2619548, study PRJEB7988) | marine metagenome | biome: marine biome (ENVO:00000447); feature: deep chlorophyll maximum layer (ENVO:xxxxxxxx); material: "saline water (ENVO:00002010), including plankton (ENVO:xxxxxxxx)" | depth 55 m
AGCTTCAGCTCTGTGAGGTTGAGTCTACTCGATAGAGGGTTTGTATATGCAATTGCTCACATAAGAGGAAGCCAATACCTTGGGAGAGGTTGGTACGACGACGGGAAAATGTTTAAGAAAAAAAATACGTTTACCGATTTTATCGATGCTGGTAAATACTTAATTAAAGAAGGGTACTCAAATGAAAATAAATTATTTGCAATGGGCGGTAGTGCAGGTGGATTGCTTATGGGTGCTGTTGTGAATATGGCTCCTGAAATTTTTAAGGGAGTTGTTGCAGCTGTTCCGTTTGTTGATGTCGTCACGACAATGCTTGATGATGATATCCCACTTACAACATTCGAATACGACGAGTGGGGTAATCCAAATAACAAGGATTCCTATGATTACATGCTCTCGTATTCTCCTTATGATCAGGTTGAAGGTAAAGACTACCCTGCAATATTTATTACCACAGGATATCACGACTCTCAAGTTCAATATTTTGAGCCAGCAAAATGGATTGCAAGACTGAGAGACAGAAGGACTAATAATGAACCTCTGTTAATGTACTGTAATATGGAGGCAGGTCACGGTGGAGCCTCAGGAAGGTTTGAAGCCTACAAGGAGACAGCAATGGAGTACGCATTCTTTATCTCGTTACTAGACTAATATTATGCGATATATTTTAAATTTATTAATTGTAAGTTTTACTCTCCTCGCTTGTAACACTAAGGAAGACAAACGTCCTAACATACTCTTTATAATGTCTGACGACCACGCCTACCAGGCCATAAGTGCTTACGACGAAAGGTTAATTCAGACTCCTAACATCGACAGGTTAGCTGATGAAGGAATTATGTTCACCAACGCGTGTGTTACAAACTCAATATGCGCCCCATCAAGGGCCACCATTCTAACGGGAAAATTTAGTCACCTTAACGGAAAAATTGATAATCATTCTCCTTTCGACACGACACAAGTTACCTTCCCACAACTCTTTAAAGAGGCAGGATACCAGACAGCTATGTTTGGTAAACTTCATTTTGGAAATAATCCAAAAGGAGTAGATGATTTTCTGATACTACCTGGACAGGGAGACTACATAAATCCAAAGTTTTTAGGTAAGGGAAAAGACACAATTATAACTGGGTATGTAACAGACATTATAACTGACCTTACCCTTGACTGGTTTAGGAATAAGAGAGATGAAGAGAAACCGTTCCTCATGATGTATCTCCACAAAGCTCCGCACAGAGCATGGTGGCCGAGAGCAGATAAATTTGCTGAGTTTTATGAGAAAGAATTTCCTGAACCTAAGACGTTATTCGACGACTACTCTAACAGAGGAAGCGCAGCAAAATCTGCTGAGATGAATTTACTTACACACATGAGATACATGGAAGATAGTAAAGTATGGCCTGCAACAATTAAGGAGATGGGTGGAGCTGAGCCAGAAATTGTTTATGTGAACGAGAAGAAAAATCTTGTAAGGTCAAATCCTAATCAATTTTTTAGCAGATACGGGAGAGCGAACGATGATCAGAAAGCTGAGTATGATATCACACTGAATAAGATTAGTGATGACTTTAGGGCAAACTGGCCCTCAATGGACAATACCCAGAAAATGAAGTGGAAGTTTCAGAGGTATATGCAGGATTACCTTGCAACCATCTCGTCAGTAGATGATAATGTGGGAAGGGTCTTAGACTACCTCGATGAGACTGGGCTTGATAAGAACACTATCGTAGTTTACACCTCAGATCAGGGCTTTTATCTGGGAGAACACGGATGGTTTGATAAGAGATTTATTTACGATGAATCTTTCAAGACACCTCTTCTGATTAGATGGCCTAATAAAATAAAGCCTGGGATCACAAACGACGAAATGGTACAAAATTTAGATTTTGCCCAAACGTTTTTGGATGCTGCCACCATTGATGCTCCTGGTGACATGCAGGGTGAGAGTCTGATGCCTCTGCTTACTGGAAATAATCAGAGCTGGGACAGAGAAGAAGTATACTATCACTACTACGAGTACCCATCGGTACACATGGTGAAAAGGCACTATGGCATTGTAAGTAAAGATTATAAACTAGTTAGGTTCTATTATGATGTTGACGAGTGGGAACTTTACGACAGGAAGAAAGATCCCTATGAACTTAATAATGTTTATAGTGAGGAAGATTACTCAGAAGTTAAAGAAAACCTACATAGTAGGCTGGAGTTGTTACGAGAGAAATACAAGGACTCAGATGAACTAAATGATTTCTACATTCAAAAGTACCTCGACAAGAATAAGGAAAGTAATTAGTCTAATAAATATCCTGGTCCTTTAACAAATCTCCCAGAGTACTTCCCAGTATGCTCACCATTTAATAATACAGGCACACCGTTTACGATGACGTGATCTACTCCAACTGCAAACTGGAGAGGTTCCTCAAAGGTAGCATTATCACCAACTTTTTCTGGATCAAATATTACTACATCTGCAAAGAAATCTTTAGATAGTGACCCTCTTGATTTAAGCTTTAAATTTTTAGCAGGAAGATTAGTCAACCTCCTTATCCCCTCCTCTAGAGGGAAAAGGGCTTCGTCTCTTGAGTACTTTCCAAGGACTCTTACAAAGCTACCAAATGCTCTTGGGTGCGTCCTGAATTTCTTAGATACGTCACTATATGATCCTGCGTCCGAACAAAATGATACCCAGGGAAGTTGAATTTTTTTTCTAATATTATCCTCAGACATACTGAAATATATGCACTGTATCCTATGGTCATCCTCAATCACCATATCAACAATTGCCTCCTCAGGAGTTTGCCCCCTCATAGCTGCGGCCTCTGCGACAGTCTTAGCTAAATATTTTTTTGACATCGCCGAAGTCTTAAACCCTACCATAAGTATTCCCTCTGGGGGTTGTTCGTCAAGCTGCTCACGGATATCCTTAAGGAGTCTAGGTCTAACCTCAGGGTCTCTCATCCTCTCTATCCAGGCACTGTGCCCACCTTCTTGTACCCAGGTTGGAATGACACCCGTCAGGCCAGTTGAGCTTGCATTATATGTGTATATGTCAGCTGTGATTTTTAGCCCTTCACCTCTCACTTCTTCAACCCTTTTTATCACCTCATCTAATTTAGACCAGTTTGGTTCTCTTGATGCCTTGAGGTGGTATATCTCTGCTGGAATATTTGCGTCCCTAGAAATTGAAATTAATTCCTCAAGTGCCTCTAATAAATTTGTCCCCTCACTCCTTAGGTGAGATATGTACATTCCTCCGTAATCGGAGGCAACCTTACTAAGTTCAGTAAGTTCTTCAGTAGAGGCGTAGTCTCCAGGTGCATATATCAAGGAAGACCCTATACCCATAGCACCTTCTTTCATTGAATTCTCTACGTGACTTCTCATCCTATCCATCTCACTAGAATTGGCTTGTCTATTCTCGTAACCTACCTCAAGAATTCTGGTAGTGGCAGCACCTAAAAAGGAAGCGATGTTGAGAGAGACTCCACTCTCTTCTAGTTCAGACATTGCCTCACCAAATGAGGTAAACTTTCCATCTTCCCAGTAGGGACCTGGAGAAGTCCCCTCACCAAATATTTCTAAAGTAACACCCTGTTTTAAATCAGAAAGACCCCTTCCGTCGTCCATAAGAGAATAGTAACCCCAGCTAAGCATATTAATAAATCCTGGAGAGACCGCCTTGCCGGTTGCATCTATTACTGTGTCAGCCTCAAATGATGTATTCTCCCCAACATATATAATTTTATCATCTTCTATTGCTAATGAACCAAGATATGGCTTGGAACCAGACCCGTCATAAATTGTTCCATTGGAAATTAATATATCACATTTAATAGGTTCTTGAGGCACTCTCTTTTGTTGGCCACCTGAGCACGAGGCAGATAATAAAACTACAATTGTTAAAATATAAATTAAATTTTTATTCATGAGAGAGAGTTTTTTTATAATTTGATTAGTTAAATAATAATTAATTTTAAATAAATTATAAGTATGAAAAAAACATTTATTTTATTAATTGTTATAATCCTCCCTTTGGAGCTATTCTCTCAAAATAAACAAAATAAATACTACTCTCCTCTAAGGGTTTCGTTATCAGGAATATCAAAGTTTGTCATGGGCAGTAATGACATCCCAACAGACAGATATGATTTTGAACAAGGATTCGGTTTAATTGGCGAAGTTTTCTACACCATTGGTAACACAGCAAAATATGAAGTTTCCTTGGAGTCTGGACTGATGGGAACATTTTCTGATGGTAAAATAAATTCAGATAAATTCATAATACCCCTTACATTAAATGCATACTATTACTTTTTTGATGAGGAGTTTTCACCCTTTCTAGGTGTAGGCTTTGGGATAGAAAATTATAATAACTCCAGTAATTATGTGTTAAAGCCAGTAGTTGGAGTAACTGGTAAAAAATTCAAAGTTTTTGCGAGACTAGGAATTGGTAGCACAATTGGAAATTCTCTAGAAATCGGAATAGGATACTCTTTCAAGGAGAGACCTTGCGGTTGCTTTCCTCAGTCTAGGTAGACTATTTAATCTCCTGCTGACCTTTAAAAATATCCGAAATTAAGTCCTTGAAATCTACACTTGTAGAAGTATATTTCTTTGATATAAGGCTATTCTCAGATATGCCGTGGAGAAGAAATTCCATAAAAAATTCTTTCTCTTTCTCACCCATAGGGCTGATGTGCTTCTCTACAAAATCGCTAAGACCTCTTACACTATTTAACTGTTTTGAGTACTCACTATCTTTTAAATTATTATTGAGTTCTAACTTATTTTTCTCAAACCAGGATAGTATCTTATCGTAATGGTTCTCTTTACTTTTCTTCGTCTCAGCAACTGGAAAATATTTGCCAAACATTGTCTTAATAGTCTTTCCAATTAAATTTAAAACCACAATATATGGACCCTCCTGCTCTCCCTCATATACAAGTTCAAGTTTACCATTTACTGCAGGTATAATTGATAAGAAATCGGACACTCTAAGAGTCGTTGATTCTTTACCTTCTTGATACATCCTCCTCTCAGCAGATGCTATCATGTACTCGTACGCGGAGATGGTTAACCTTGCTGAGACACCGCTCTTCGTGTCTACAAATTCATAATTTCTTGCCTCAAAAGCTAACTGTTCAATAAGGTTCTTAGCTAATTCAGGTACATGAATATTATCTCTTGCAATAGTCGATGTCCTATTTTCCTGGTCAGTAATTTTTCTAGATACCTCAATTGTCTTAGGGTAGTGGGTAAGAATTTGACTTCCAATCCTATCCTTTAAGGGAGTTACAATATTACCTCTGTTAGTGTAATCTTCAGGGTTAGCTGTAAAGATGAACTGTATATCTAACGGCATCCTAAAATTGAAACCCCTTATCTGCACATCATTCTCCTGGAGTATATTGAAGAGCGAGACCTGAATTCTCGGCTGTAAGTCTGGGATTTCATTGATTACAAAAATACATCTATTTGATCTTGGTACTAGGCCGTAATTGATAACCTTATAATCCGAAAAGGAAAGTTTTAAGTTGGCGGCTTTGATCGGGTCAACATCACCAATAAGGTCTGGAACTGTCACGTCGGGAGTTGCTAATTTTTCAGTGAATCTGTTACCTCTGTGGAGCCATGAAATAGGAGTTTCATCTCCTCTTTCAGCAATAACCTCCTTAGCGTAGAAAGATATCGGGTGGTATGGATCGTCGTTAAGAACAGAGCCCTCTACGACGGGAATAAATTCGTCTAGAAGATCAACTAAGTTTCTGGCAATCTTTGTCTTTGCCTGACCCCTCAATCCCAAAAGATTAATATCATGTTTAGAGAGAATTGCTCTTTCCAAATCAGGAATAACAGTATCCTCGTAGCCATGAATTCCAGAGAATATATCGATATTATTTTTTTTTGAGTTAATGAGGTTATCTCTTAGCTCATCTTTTATTGTCTTGGATTTCCATCCTGAATTTTTTAAATCTGCTAAAGTCTTTATTTTAGATGTATCCATTCTAGTACCTTTTTATTTTATTTTTATTGTAATCTTTAAAAATCATTGAGCCAAGATTTTGTAAGTCAGCAAAATATGCCGACCCATCGTTAATCTCTGTAAACTTTTCTACGAATTCCATAAGATAAGGATCTGACGCAATCATAAAAGTATTTATTCTTATATTATTTTTTTTACATACGGCAGCAAGGTTGTATGTCTTATTTAGGATCTTAGGATCAAGACCAAATGCATTTTTATAATAATTGATACCAACTTTCATACATGTTGGTTTACCGTCAGTTATCATAAAAATTTGCTTGTTCTTATTCTTCCTTCTCCTTAGCAAATCCATAGCCAACTCCAAGCCTGCAATAGTATTGGTATGGTAGGGACCCACACTCAGGTATGGTATATCCTTTATCTTTACTTCCCAAGCATCGTTACCAAATACCACAACGTCCAGGGTATCTTTTTTATACTTCCTCATTATCATCTCAGATAGAGCCATTGCAACTTTTTTTGCAGGTGTTATCCTATCTTCTCCGTAAAGGATCATGGAGTGACTAATGTCAATTAACAGTACTGTAGAAGTCTGAGACTTTTGATCAGCCTCGTACGTCTCGAGGTCAGACTCTGCAAGTTTAAAGTTATCAATACCATAATTTTTTTGGGCATTTTTAATAGACTCATTAAATGCTATATTTTCTAAGTTATCACCAAACTCATATGGTTTAGTTGATGAGTCAAAATCTAAGCTTGATCCAAACGAATTTGTAATATGTCCTCCAGACTTATCTTTTTTTAACTTTCCAAATATTTCATCTAATGCAGAATGCCTCAACTCAAGGTCAGACTTTTTAGTTATTTTGATTTCTTGGTCTTGAGGATTTTCTTTGATGTAGCCTTTCTTTTTTAAATCCTCTATAAAATCACCTATTCCGTAATTCTCAGGTGTGAAATTATGTTTCCTATCTAACTCGGTCATTATAGAAATGGTTTTATTAAAGTCTCCAGAAGTAATTAATAAGAGCTGCTGATAAATTTTTAATAGATCTTCAAAACTCTTTGCGTTAAGATCCTTAATAAAACCTGAAATTTTTTTAAAAATAACTCCTTTCACGACTATAAGTTAACGGGATCTGAGCATGAAGTGTTATGCTGATTTTTTATTTGGAAAAGTTTTTATAAAAATATAGATACCTAGTAGAATCATTGGCACACTCAGCCACTGCCCCATATTAAACGGGATGTCATCCTCCCAGGCAACTTGGTTCTCTTTCAGTAACTCGTCAAAGATTCTCAGAGTCCACAAAACAATCATAAATATCGAAAAAATAAACCCATCATTTAAGGTCTGTCTCTTAAAATACCATAGTGATAATAAGCTTATAAAAAGTAGTAGACAGTAGAGAGCTTCGTACATCTGTGCTGGATGTCTTGGGATACCTGTTGTGTAAATTTCAGCATAATAAATATTTTTATTTTTAAATAACTTATAGTCAAGGTCTACCCCCTGTTCCTCGTATATGTGTTTCCTGATTCCCTCGTACCCGAGCATAAAACTTTTCACGTTTGACTTATAATAATTATTCTCATATTCCTCATCAACGATATGACCATCTACATACTTTAGACGGATTGTTATCGGGACACCCTTTTCATTTGATTCATCTTCTCTAGGGTAGAAACTTATTTCATCTACTCTACCATCAAATCTATACGATAAAATATCGTTCACACTCTTAGCAAAAATTACTCCGTTATTTGTTTCAGTAGGTAGGCCCAATATCTCCGAGTTCATAAAATTGCCTGTTCTAATAAAGGCACCTGCAAGACAGACTACAATAACAATTCTATCCATAACCCAGAAAAATTTTTCACCAACTTTACGTGAGTATAGGACCATGCCGAGAATGATTGCAATTGCAGCGCCGTGACTGGCAAGACCACCTTCCCAGATAAATAAAATTTTAAGGGGATTAGATAAATAATATACAGGATCATAGAATAAACAGTGACCAACTCTTGCTCCTATAATTGTGGAGATGACCATGTACATAGTTAACCTCTCGACCTCTTCAGGGTCTCTCTTATCTAACTTGTACATCCACCGCATAATGTAACTACCAACGATAAAGCCAGAAGCAAACAACACACCGTACCATCTAGGTGGTAATCCAGAAATTATTTCAGGGTTAGCATTCCAAATAAAATATAGTAGGTAAGTCATCTAATTACTCTTCCAAAAAACAGGAGTTATTATCATCAAAAATGTGAACAATTCCAATCTACCTATAAACATTAACAATGACAAAAAATATTTTCCTTCTGTAGGAATTGAGTTATATGTTCCAGAGGGACCAACATCACCAATTCCAGGACCAACATTTCCTAGAGTGGCTGCAACCGAACCAATGGCGGTCTTAAAATCTAGTCCAATAAAGGTCATTACTATAGACCCAAAAGAGAAGATAACAATATATAACATCATGAAGGCAAGTATGTTAGAGATAACTTCATTTGGTACTTTTCTATTATTAAATTTTAGGGTGAATATCCCAGACTGATGCAGTTGTCTCTTTAATTCATTATAACTATTTTTCAATAGTACTACGTGCCTTACTAACTTAATTCCTCCCGATGTTGATCCAGCGCACGCACCAAAAAACATTAATATAAAAAACAGAGTTGTTATAAAATCTGTCCAGCCAGTGAAATCAGCTGTAGTGAAACCTGTTGTTGTAACTATCGATACTATATTAAAGAAAGCTCCTCTGAATGTCTCCTCAGCGTATGAACTATCAATCATATAAAGGGTAGAGAAAACAATGAGAGTAAGTATCACTATAAAAGATAGATATATTTTAAACTCTTCATTCTCTATTACTTTTCTGAAATCTAACTTAATAGCAAAATAAGTAAGGGTAAAGTTAGTTGCTGAAATAAACATAAATAATATAATTGTATACTGAATAAGTGGAGACTCAAAGTATCCTATACTTGCATTTTTTGTTGAGAACCCCCCCGTAGCAAATGTTGTCATAGCATGATTTACAGCATCAAAAATATCCATACCCTCAGCCCATAAAATAAAGAAGAGAACGACAGTGAAAGAAATATATATTAGCCACAGCCTCTGAGCCGTCTCCTTAATTCTAGGTTGCAGTTTATCTAGAGAAAAGACAGGAGCCTCCGCAACAAACAACTGCATACCTCCAATTCCTAGGAATGGGAGAATTGCTACTGCCAATACAATAATCCCCATTCCCCCTATCCACTGGGTCAGGCTTCTCCAGTACAAGATTGAGTGGTCAAGAGATTCAATATCATCTAAAATTGTCGCTCCAGTTGTTGTGTAACCTGAAACTGTCTCAAAAAATGCATTAGATAGGTTAGGTATCTGACCTGATATTAAATAAGGCAACATGCCGAAAAGACACATAAATAGCCAACTTGATGTAACTATCAGGTACCCATCTCTCCTCCTTAAGTCCTTATTTTTTGTATTTCTAGTTCTGTAATAAAGAAAAAAACCAGCTGAAGAATTAATTAGTGAAGAAAGCAATATACCTTTCCATGAGGTCTCCATATGATAAATTCCAAACGGTACAGCGGTTAGCATCAAAAACCCATTAATCATCAGAAGTATTCCGACGATATTCGATATTACATTTATATTAAATTTCATTTGAACATTGACTCGATTGATTTCTTCCCCTCTTTTTTAGTAACAATTAAAACCCTATCGCCCACTTCAAAAGTAAAATTTCCCCTAGGTATTTTTGTTTCATTATTCCTAATAACTCCCCCCACAATACCATTATTGGGAAATCCGAGATCTTTTAACTGACTTTCTAAAACATTTGAACCTTCTTTTACCTCTACTTCAATCACCTCCGCGTCCAGACCCTCGACAGAAGTAAAGTTAAGGAGTTCACCCTCCCTTATATAGTTAACAATGAAATTAGCAGTTAGGTACTTAATATTTATTGTAGTATTTAATCCCATATTATGAGCTAATGGTACAAAATCAATATTTTCTACCTGAGATATTGTCTTCTTCACGCCAGATTCTTTTGCTGCCAAGGAGGCCAGAATATTTTTTTCTGTTTCATTTGATAAGGCAAGGAAAGCATCCATAGAATCTAAGTCTTCTTCTCTCAAGAAATCTAGGTCTGTACCAAGCCCATTCAGGACCATCACGTTAGGTAACTCATCTGCAAACTTTTCACACTTCTGTAAGTCTTCGCAGATTAGTTTTACATTATATTTTTTTGATAAGTGTTTTGCTGAGATGTATGCAAGATCTGATCCACCATAAATCATTATATTCTTAATCTGAAGGTTCTCTCTTCCAGAAAGAGATAATACAGTATCAACACCGTCATCAGATTTTGCGATAAAGTATGCTATGTCTCCCTGTTTCAAAATATTATGTGATCTTGGGATAATAGTTTCATTCTCTATCTTATCTTCTATATCTCTCACAATAGCAACGGGAGTAAAACTTGTATTTGGGTTTAGGTAAGATGTCTCGGCAAGAGTCTTATCCCTTAGCTCAGACCTCTCATCTATCTTGATTCCAATAAGTTTTAATTTCCCTTTATCAAATTCAAATGAGTCAGATACGGCGGATTCTTTCAAGAGTGTTTTTATCTCAGATGCACCTAAAGTCTCTGGGTATATTACCTCGTCAATACCTATTGACTTGTAATCAAACGTTTCTCTCCTGTGCAAGAGCTCGCTGTTTGATATTCTAGCAATACATTTCTTAACTCCTAACTTCTTTCCAATGACACAAGATAATATATTGACCTGTTGAGTAGAAGTTGCCGCAATTAATAAGTCAGCCTTTGAGACTCCAGCATTTTCTAATACTTTAATAGATGTTGCATCACCCTTGATCGTTGAGACGTCTAAATTTCGTGTAGCTTTCTCAAGTGCTTTTTGGCTGTAATCTATTACGACTATGTCGTGTGACTCCTGTGCAAGTAACTTAGATAGGTGAAACCCAACCTCACCAGTTCCCGCGATGATAATTTTCATATGATTAATTTTGGGACTACAAATATACTATTTTGTTTATATATCCTTCATCTAAGCTTTTTAAAATATTTCTTTGAATGTTTTTCAACTTCTGGTGCTAGGTATATAGCTGATATCATTGTAGGAAAAGCCATAATACCATATGAAAGATCAATCACACTAATAACAAACTGAAGAGATGAAGTAGACCC
>CEOP01247756.1_pt1 | contig 11209 bp, 11 predicted proteins | sample 361301 | NCBI WGS metagenome assembly CEOP01 (sample SAMEA2619548, study PRJEB7988) | marine metagenome | biome: marine biome (ENVO:00000447); feature: deep chlorophyll maximum layer (ENVO:xxxxxxxx); material: "saline water (ENVO:00002010), including plankton (ENVO:xxxxxxxx)" | depth 55 m
GACCCTGCTTCTCCTTTTGTCCTAATCATTGCACAACCTTCCCCTATACGTCTAAGAGCTTCTCCTAAATTTCTTGCCCCACATACAAATGGAATTTGAAAATCATGTTTATAGATATGATTACTATCGTCCGCAGGTGTCAAGACTTCACTTTCATCAATAAAATCAACCTCTAAAGACTCTAAAATTTGAGCCTCTACAAAATGCCCTATTCGACATTTAGCCATAACAGGAATAGACACTGACTCTTGAATACCTTTAACCAGACTAGGATCAGACATCCTTGCTATTCCTCCATCTTTTCTAATATCAGAAGGGATTCTCTCTAATGCCATAACAGCAACAGCTCCTGCATCCTCTGCAATTTTAGCTTGTTCAGAGTCTGTAACATCCATAATAACACCACCCTTTAACATTTCTGCTAAGCCTACTTTCTGTTCATATGTACTTTTCTTCATAATTAACCTCTACTAATAATTTCAATTTTATTTTTAACTTCCTCTATAAGATAGTCTGGAGTAGATGCTCCAGCACTGATACCAACTGACTCTACATTTTTAAACCAATCAACATCCAAATCGTCTGCACATGTTACCTGATAAGATTTCTTATTTCTTTGCTTTGAAAGCTCCGTCAATCTTTTAGAATTTGCACTAGTAAATGAACCGATAATAATCATTATATCATTCTGGACAGCTAAATCTTTAATTTGTTCATGATTTCTTTTCGTTGGAAAACAAATTGTATTTACGAATCTCAAATCATACACTCTACTCATTATGACATTAATGATTTCCTGCACATTCTCAATCATCTGAGTTGATTGAGTAACTACTCCTGCACGCTTTATTCTTCTAAGACTTTCAGCCTCAGTTTTTGATGCTACAATTATTGGTTTTTTTACTTGATCAGCTATAGCCACAACCTCATCATGTCCATGATCACCAATTATAATAATCTTTCGACCCTCATCTTCTAAATGCTTTACTTCTCTATGTATTTCATGTACAAGTGGACAGGTAGCATCAATTATATTTAAGTTTCTATTCTTTGCTTCTTTCCACAAATCTTTTTTAGTACCATGTGCTCTAAATAGTACCGGACTATCATCAGGAACTTCACTAATATCACTCACTACCTTTGCACCTACCTTTTCTAAATCATCTACAACCTTTTCATTATGCACAATATCACCAAGCATATATACATTTCCATATTTCTCGGCTGTATCATAAGCTAGATTAACCGCATCTCTAACTCCAAAACAGTAACCAGAATCTTTAGCAATAGTAATTTCCATTTTACACATCTATCCTTGGAATAGTAATCCCTGTTTGACCTTGATACTTTCCTGATTTATCTTTATACGAATTCTGACATTCTTCATCAGATTCAAAGAATAACACTTGGCACAAACCTTCATTAGAATAGATTTTTGCAGGCAAAGGAGTCGTATTAGATATTTCCAGTGTTACATGTCCTTCCCATTCAGGTTCAAACGGAGTGACATTCACTATTATTCCACATCTTGCATAAGTTGACTTCCCTACACATATTGTTAAAACAGTTCTAGGAATTTTAAAATATTCAACACTCCTAGCAAGAGCAAAGCTGTTTGGAGGAACTATGCATACATCTCCTTTAAAATCAATAAATGAATTTTTATCAAAATTCTTCGGATCAACAATACTGTTGTTAACATTTGTAAAAATTTTATATTCATCAGCAACTCTTATATCATACCCATAAGAGGATACTCCATAAGAAATTTTATCTGCTTTAACTTGCTTAGGAGTAAATGGAGATATCATATCTTTTTCTGTAGACATTTTTTCAATCCATTTATCACTTTTAATAGACATGCTAATTAACCCTTTATTTAATTTTACTCTTCAATTTATTTACAATCAATTTTTCTAATTCAACTAAATCTGCATTCTCAACCCTTGCTCCTGCTGCATAATAATGGCCACCTCCACCAAAAGATTGTGCTATATCATTTATAATATAATTACCACTAGATCTAAAATTAATTCTAAACATATTAGACCCAACCTCCTCAATCATACATGCAATTTCAACATCCTCTATAGATCTAACAAAATCAGTAAAACCATCAATATCATCTGCCTTTGCTCCAACAGATGAAATCATATCTTGAGTGACAATATACCATGCAATTCTATTACTACAATCAAATTTTAAAGACTTAATAACTTTAGCTAATAAATAAACCTGAGTAATTGGTCGCTGCTCATAAATTGATTTATATATTTCATAAGGCTCTACTCCTGAAGACAATAAGTTCGCTGCCATTATATGACAGTCTGGATGAGTGGAACCATAGCGAAAAGAGCCGGTATCACTAATCAATGCTGCATATAGTGCATTGGCTACTTTAATATCTATTTCATTTGCTTGAGTTTTATTTAAATATTCGAAAAATTTCCATAGCATATAACCGGATGCAGGAGCCTTGACATCTATAATAGGCAAATCCACCTGCATACTCTCTTTTTTAGGATGATGGTCTATAACACAGGTTCTCCTATCTTTAATTAGAGGATATATCTCATTTAATCTGTCATGATCTCCAATATCAAATATTATAGCCAAATCAATCTTGGTAATCCATTCATCATGTTCTGTAGAGTAAGACTCAACTACATCATCAGGATTAATAACTCTATAAATTTCAGTAAATGGAGAAGGGTTTATAATCCTACAGTCCTTACCTAAATCTTTTAGATAATAATACATTGCAATCTCTGAACCCAAGCCATCACCATCTGAATTAAAATGTGTTGATAGTAAAATTGAATGAGACTCAGCAATTGCAGAATTCAAATTCTTCCAATCTTTTGATAAATAATTACTCATAAATAAATGAATTTTCCTTTATAGAATTTACAATTTAATTATATTAATATAAATATAAAAATCCCGTTACACAATGTAGCATATTAATTACTAAAAACTGATATATTTAACATTGTTAAAAAAATAAAATTGAATATAAAATAAATATAGGTACCAAAATAACAACTGACCATCCCATGTAACCAAAAAAACTTGGCATTTTTATTCCAGACTCCTCAGCTATAGAACGTACCATGAAATTTGGGGCATTTCCAATATATGTTAAAGCTCCAAAAAAAACAGCCCCACTAGATATCGCTAATAATGTTACTGGAAAATCTGTCATCAAAGCAGAGGCATTCCCTCCCGCTGCATTAAAAAACACTAAATATGTTGGAGCATTATCTAAAAAACCTGATAAAACACCTGTCAACCAAAAGTACATAAAATCATTGTTGCTACCATCTAAATTAGTAGTCAAGTCTACAATCTTATATAATGGTCCATCAGAGCCCATTTTAAGCATAGATATAGCAGGAATAATAGTTATAAAGATACCCGCAAATAATTTTGATACCTCTAGCACTGGAAACCATGTAAATCCATTAGATTGTCTTAAATTTTTATCTGTGATTTTCCAACTAAGAAATGCTAGGCACAATAAGATTAAATCTCTTGAAATATTTTGTATTTTTATTTCTACACTAGATATATAGAATGAACCGAAGTCATACATTCCACTAATCATAACAGACAAAAGCACTCCCAGAAGTAAAATAAAATTGAATTTTCCGTCAATCCTAAAAGGTGTATTATCTATATTTGACTTAATGCTTAAACTCTCTTCTCTTTTATAAAAATAGCTATCTAGTAAGAAAAACAATGATAATAAAAATATCACATGAAGCAACATAGGAATAAATAAATTAATTGTAGTCCAAAAGAAATCGACTCCATTTAAAAATCCTAAAAATAAAGGAGGATCTCCTAAAGGTGTTAAAGCCCCTCCAACATTAGCAACTAAAAATATAAAAAATATGATAACATGGACATTGAATTTTCTATTTCGATTTGCTTTTATTAATGGCCGAATCAACAACATAGCAGCACCTGTAGTACCCATCCAAGAAGCTAAGCTAGTTCCTAATAAAATTAATCCCGTATTTAATTTTGGTGTTCCAACCATACTTCCTTTAAATTCGATTCCTCCAGCGATAGTAAACAGTGCCAATAAAATTACAATGAATGGAATATATTCTGTAAAAGTTACTAAAATCAATTCTTCAATCGCAAAAGATGTATCTATAATTAAAAGAGGAATCAAGAAGAGACTACTCCAAAAAAAAGATACTTTGCCATAATTTTTATGCCAAAATTGATTATTGATTAGTGGAACAATTGCAATAGACAATAATATTCCAATGAATGGAATAATACTAAAAAGCGGAAATATAAAATGATGAGCTCCTGTTGCAGGGTAAACAAAACTCAACATAAAAAATAGACTGATTATTTTTTTATACAAAAATTACCTTTTTATTAATTAATTTTAGTAATTATGACTACCCTAATTTTAACAATATTTATACTAGTTTTCTCAATGTTTCTTCTTAGCATTGGAACTATTTTCTTTAATAATGAAATAAAGGGGTCTTGCGGTGATATTGCTGATGATTGCAGTTGTTCAAAATCTGAGAAAATAAAATGCAAGCTAAAAATCATGATGGATACTAATTCTAATTAAAATATTCCTTAACATTGTCTGAGTAATAATAATAGAATCCATCCTCAGTTCTTTTAACAATCACACATTCAACATTACTTAACTGATTAATAAGCATAATCGACTCTGAGGGCTCCATAACATTAAGTATAGTAGCCAGAGCATCTGCATCAATACAATCATCTGCAATCACTGTAGCTGAAACAACATTGTTTTCAGTTGGATAGCCTGCTACTGGATCAATAACATGAGAATATGAAATTCCATCATAAACAAAAAAATTCCTATAATCGCCTGAAGTAGCAAGTGCTCCATCGTTTATAAAAACATATTCAAAAGCATTTCCTACATCTAATTCAAAGGATGACAATCCTATTTTCCATTTCCGACCTGAAGAATTAGAACCTTTGGTTTTTATTTCTCCTCCTATTTCTACCATGTAGTTTTTTATATTATTACTATCAAAATAGTTGGCTATTTTATCGACAGCATAACCTTTAGCAATTGCATTCAAACTTATTTTGACTTGATTATTGACTTTCAATATCTCATTATTATCTAATAATTTAATTTTATCAAAACCTATATAAGTCTTGATACTATCAATACTATCTTTGCTAGGTAACCTGAATTCTTTATTATAAAACCCCCATAATACAGATAAAGGTTCTACCGTTACATCAAAGAGGCCATTTGATAAATCATAATAATACTTAGACTTATCTAAAACATAATAAAAATCAGACGAAACAATGTGTTTCATATCTTTAGAAGCCTTATTAAATATTGAAATTTCACTATCATTTATATATGTAGACATCTGCCTATTTATTAAATTTAAAATATCATCAATCTCTGTTTGGATTCGATATGAAGATAATGAGGAAGTCGAATATTTAATACTATAGGTAGTACCCATAGTAGCACCTTTAATAGATGAATAATCATCATTATAACAAGAATAAAAACTTAAAATTAGTAATGGGAGAATAGTGTTTTTTATAATTCGACTAGCCACCGAAGTCATCAAAATCAATCATATCATCTTCAACACCAAGGTCATGCAGCATATTTGTGACAGCACTATTCATCATAGGAGGACCGCACATATAGTATTCAATCTCAGTAGGATCCTCATGATCACCAAGGTAATTATCTAGCACTACTTGATGAATAAAACCTGTATAACCTTTCCAATTATCTTCTTCTAATGGATCAGAAAGAGCAACATTATAAGAAAAATTAGGAAACTCTTGTTCAATCTTTTTGAAATGACTATCATAAAACATTTCTCTTTTTGACCTTGCTCCATACCAGTATGAGACTTTTCTTCCAGTCTTCAGTGTGTGAAACAGATGAAATAAATGAGATCGTAAAGGAGCCATTCCAGCACCACCTCCTATATAAACCATTTCACGTTCGGTATCTTTGATAAAAAAGTCACCATAGGCACCTGATATATCTACTTTATCACCAGGTTTTAAATTGTAAATATAGGACGATGCTATACCAGGGGGAGCATCCCATTGCCGTGGAGGCGGATGTGCAATCCTTACATTAAGCATTATTATATTCCCTTCTGCAGGGTGATTTGCCATTGAATAGGCCCTAAACACACCCTCTTCATTATTTTGAGCAATCAAGTCCCACATTTTAAATCTATCCCAATCTTCACGATATTCATCTTCAATATTAAAGTCGGAATAACTAAGTTTATATTTAGGAATATCAATTTGAATATATCCTCCAGACTTAAAATTTATCTCTTGCCCTTCAGGCAGCTCAACAATTAGCTCTTTTATAAAAGTTGCAACACTCCTATTAGACTTAACAGTACAATTCCATTTTTGAATACTAAATATTTCATCAGGAATTTTAATTTCCATATCATTTTTAACCTTAACTTGACATGCTAAACGCCAATTATCTTTAGCTTCTGATCTGGAAAAATGAGAGACCTCGGTAGGAAGAATATCTCCACCACCATCTATAACCTGACATTTACACATAGAACATGTTCCACCACCACCACATGCTGAAGGTATGAAAATATTTTGAGCTGACAATGCAGATAATAATGTTGCCCCCGGTTTGACTGTAGGCGACTTGTCAGCATCATTATTAATTAGAATTTTGACATCACCATCTGGAAGTAATTTTTTTTCTGAAAAATATAATAAAAAAACTAATAGTAGCATAATTGCTAAGGCTACCATTACGGATGCTAAAACTTCTATAAACATTATAATTGAATCCCCGAAAATGCTAAATAGGCTAATGAAATCAAACCTGTTAATATCATTGTTATACCCAACCCTTTAAGGCCATCTGGTATATTTGAATATCTCAATTTATATCTTATTGCTGCCATTGTAATTATTGCTAAAGCCCAACCTAAGCCTGATCCAAAACCAAACAATGTTGCTTCTATTAAGTTATACTCCCTTTCCTTAACAAATAAAGATGAGCCTAAAATAGCACAATTCACAGTAATCAATGGTAAAAACACTCCAAGGGAGCTGTACAATGAAGGGCTATACCTATCTAAAATCATTTCAACTAGTTGTACAGATGCTGCGATTGTTGCAATAAATGTTAAGAGAACTAAGTATGTTAAATCAACACCTTGCAAAGCACTTATTCCAGTCCATGAATACAATGCATTCTCTTCTAATAAATACTTAAGAATAAACCAATTTAATGGAGCTGTTAATGTATTTACAAAAATAACAGCCTTTCCAAGGCCTATCGATGTATCTATATTTTTAGAAATTGCTAAAAATGAGCACATTCCAAGAAAATATGCTAATAATATATTCTCAATAAATATTGATTTTGTTATTAAACTTAAATAATATTCCATTTTCTCTTCTTGTTCTTACTATTCTTCAACATATTTTGTATAAGTCCTTTGCACCCATATTATTAAGCCTAAAACTATAAATGCTCCTGGAGCCATCATCATTAATCCATTATTATATATTGGAGAAATTATTTGAATATCAAATACAGTCCCACTTCCAAATAACTCTCTGAAAAAGGCGACAATCAATAATATTAAACCATAACCAATAGAGTTTCCCAATCCATCTAAAAATGAAGAATAAACACTGTTTTTTGAAGCAAATGCTTCTGCCCTACCCATAACAATACAGTTAGTAATTATTAAAGCTATAAATACTGACAATTCTTTGCTTATATCATACATATATGCTTTTAAGAATAAATCTACTATTGCTACTAAAGATGATATAATAGTCATATAAACAATAATTCTAATATTATTTGGAATATAATTTCTAATAATAGATACAATTACATTTGACAGGCAAAGCACGAAGGTTAATGCAAATGTCATTACAACAGCCTGTTCTAACTTAACGGTAACTGCAAGAGCAGAACAAATTCCTAAAACTTGTCTAGTTATTGGATTATCACTAATGAGAGGATCTTGAAATACTTTTTTATTATCCATTGCTAATTTCTATTCCTATCGAAATATGGTTTATAATTATCTAGTGTGCTCTTTAAAAAATTAGTAACACCATTAGATGTAACTGTAGCACCACTAATACCGTCTACACCATGGATATCATTACCGGAAGAACTCTTATATACTTTAATTGATACCAGCTCATTATCATTATTAAATATTTTCTTACCAACAAAATTATTTTGAAACCATGGCTTTTGAACTTCTGCACCTAAACCGGGTGTTTCTCCATGTTTATAAAATGTAATACCCTTAACAGTCTCCAAATCTAAATCTAATGCAAAATATCCATAGAGGGTTGACCAAAGACCCTTCCCGGATATAGGAATTATAACCGCATTTTCAGACTGATAAACTAGATAACAAGATTCTTCGTTATAAAAATAATCAACTGATCCCTTTGCTTTATCTTCTATCTCTGTCAATTCATTTCGTGTTAAATCTTGCCTAACCTCACCATTTGAATCAATAATTATTTCTGTAATTAAAGATTTATATGTTTCAATAACTTTTTCAGAGGTCATATTAGATATATCAACACCCGCACTTTTAATTATATTTTTTTGCTTATCTACTTCAATATTATTTTCAATTTTGCTATCTAATAAAGTAGCAGTTAATGATAGCAACATACTCACTGTTAAAGTTAAAATAAATGCAAAAATAAATGGATTTTTCAATTTATTTGTATCCATTTTTTCGCCTTTTAATATTACGCTGTACGGCATAATAATCAAATAATGGTGCAAAAGCATTAGCAAATAGAATAGCAAGCATCATACCCTCAGGATAAGCAGGATTAATGCACCTGATAATTACAGCCATAGAGCCTATCAAAAACCCATAATGCATTCTTCCTCTTTCTGTTTGAGCACTAGAAACTGGATCAGTAGCCATAAAAACCATACCAAAAGCAAATCCACCCATAGCTAAATGCCAATGAGGAGGAACACTGAACATTGCATTTGTTGGTGAACCTATAAAATTCAATAAAGTAGAAGTGAAAACCATACCTGCGAAAGTAAATATCATAACTCTAAAACTAGCAATACCAGTAATAATTAAAAATAAACCACCTATCAAAACTGCCAGTGTCGATGTTTCACCAATAGATCCAGGAATAAAGCCTAGAAATGCATCTAGCCAAGAAACACCATAATAAGGACTTGCAGGATCTAAAGAAGCTGAACTTGCAGACAATAAGGGAGTGGCCTGAGAAATTCCATCTGCTGTCCAAACCTTATCGCCTGACATATAAACTGGATATGAAAAAAATAAAAATGCCCTTGCAAGCAAGGCTGGATTAAAAACATTATAACCAGTACCACCAAAAATTTCTTTACCTATAACAACACCAAAAGCAGTTGCGACCGCAACCATCCATAAAGGAATAGTTGGAGGCAAACATAATGGAATCAAAAAGCCTGTCACTAAAAAACCTTCATTTATCTCATGACCTCTACCTAATGCAAATAAAAGTTCACATATCCCACCAACAGTAAAAACAACAGCATAAATAGGTAATACTACAAAAGACCCTTCAATTATCTTTGTAACAAAGTCTGCATCTGGCATGACTTGATGAGCTACATTGTAAATCCCAAATAATAAACATGGTATCAAAGCGAGCACAACAAACACCATAGACCTTTTCAAATCAATATGGTCTCTTACATAAGGAGCATTTTTTGTCTGTGTAGAGGGTGTAAATAAAAATGTATCTATCATTTCATACATAGGATAGAATTTCTTAAACTTTCCATCACCAGTGAATTGAGGCTCAATACTATCTAATATATTTCTTAAGAATTTCATTTAATCATCTAATGCTGCTAATTCAACACCTTTTTTAATTATGCTAGACACTTCTGTTTTTGATTGACAAACATATGAGCACAAAGCAAAATCTTCTTCTGCACATTCGTATATACCTAAATTTTCCATAGACTCTAAGTCTTCAATCAAAATACTTTTAACAAGAGCCTCTGGCATAATATCCATAGGCAGAACACTCTCCCATCTTCCAAAGGATATTATACTTCTTTTATCTCCATTTAGACGCGAACTAAAATCTAAAATTGGATTACCAAGGATTTTTGAAAAAAATGTATTTGATAATGAATATTTTTTAATTCCAGGATTAACCCAACCTAAAAACTCTCTATCTCTATCTATATTCATAATTGTTAACATGTCATCGTACGGACCAACCCCATCACTAAGTCTTCTCTCGGTACCCGATAAAACATCTCCACCTATAAATCTATAATTATCTTCATCGACTTCATAATCATTCAATATACTATGAAGAGATTGATACTTAATTACCCTTTGGTAATTTAAATTTGGAATAGAACCTGAAATAGATATTGTTTTATATGGATTATATGATTTGTTTTCATAAAAATATCCAAAATCAATCAAAGCATTTACATCTAAACACCAACGTATATCAGTCTTATCAAGAATTGGATCAATATGGTGAATCTGAATGCCAACATTTCCCGCTGGATGAGGACCTTCAACTGTATGCAATTTACATTCACGCTGATTTCCTATACTTATTAAATCTAAATCAAAATCTACAGGTGTACATATATTTATTGGACAATCAGTTATTTTGCTAATTAGTTTCAAACCTTTATTAAATAAATCTTTATTAGATGATATAACTAATTCAGGACTACATCCATAAGGTCTAGTATCATAAAGGGATATGAAAACTGATTTAGGAGAAGCATTAGAATCGGCAATCTTTGAAAAAGGACGCTGTCTAATTGAAGACCATAAACCAGATTCTTTTAAAGTATCAATCCAGGCTTTTTTATTTACAACACTGCCTTCTTCAAAATCAAATTTTATTGATTCATACTTTAAATCATTGGCTATAAAAATTCTTTCAATAAACCTTCTCTCTCCATAAATAATGCTAGAAATTTTTCCAGATACCGGAGAAACAAATTTAACATCAGGGTTAAGCTTATCAAAAAATATCGATGAACCAACTTTAATTTCATCACCTTCTTTAATCAACAATTTAGGTTTAATATATGGAAAATCTGATGGGCTGATCGACACTTCTTCAGACTGCTTAGAATCAACTATCTCATCAGCAGTATAGTTATTTAAATTAA
>CEOP01117883.1_pt1 | contig 11180 bp, 11 predicted proteins | sample 361301 | NCBI WGS metagenome assembly CEOP01 (sample SAMEA2619548, study PRJEB7988) | marine metagenome | biome: marine biome (ENVO:00000447); feature: deep chlorophyll maximum layer (ENVO:xxxxxxxx); material: "saline water (ENVO:00002010), including plankton (ENVO:xxxxxxxx)" | depth 55 m
TGAGCGCCTGGCGCGCCGTCATTTCCCGGCACGCCTTGAGCGCCTGGTGCACCGTCATTTCCTTGTGGAATGCTGAAATTGAGAATCGCAGCAGTACTAGTGCCCGCATTAGAAACCGTCGCAGACTGACCCGCTCCTAAAGTTGCAACAGTGCCCACGGTTACGGTGGCGGCGGTTCCTGGGGGGCCTGTGTTTTGTGCTGCCGCTATCTGATTAAAGATCGCTGAAGAAGTCATCAGGTGCGAATCAGTATTTACAAAAGAAGAACCGGAGTCTATGTGATCCACGGTATGACCGTTAAGAGTCAGTGTACCGACCTGTGTGCTATTAGCCAACACGCCATTCCCTGCCACCTGAAGCCAATCGTTACCGGTCCCGCCAGCTCCAACTAGCTGGGCACTGAATGTTACCAACGGGGCCGGGCTATCGACAACTTTGAAAGCTTCAGTCCCATCAACTAATAACTTAACTGTTCCTGTGCCTGACCCATCTGCTGCAGATGAATCAGCGACGAGCCCTGAGTCCCGGTCCGTCAACGCAACATCAAGTGCACCAGTACTACCCCTAATAAAGGTACCTGTTCCCGCCTGGATATTAGTGTTAACCATAGGAAACCGCTATATTCGAACAGCGTGTATAAAATAATCTTTAGCTGCTAAGCAATCTAAGCATAACATGGCATATGAAGTACCCGGTTGCGCTGAACCGGGTTTGCTGGCAGAAATACGGCATCTCAGGGACTTGCTTTACCTTGCCGAACAAGAATTACAGGTCGAAAAGGCTCATAAAAGCGAATTATTGCGCGTTAATGGTGAACTTAACCGCGCCCTGCTAATGTTTGAGGCTGCTAGCCGACGACGCCCTAAAGACCGGTCATAAAACCTAGATGGAACCTAATAACAACCACCAGTTCGCGGTCATGTGGGTCAAGCTGCTCACCACCGTGCTCGCGCTGGTCTTATTGTCTGCTATACCGCGCCACCGGTTTGTGAGCGTGATCGCCGATGGAAATTGCCAGTTCAGGGCTCTTGCACAGGCTCTGTATGGAAATCAGGAGGAGCATACAAAAGTGAGGGACCTAGTCACCGGGGAATTGGCAGGGCGGTTGTTTTCTCACTACCAAAACTTCATGACGCACTCGCTCTCGTACTACCAGCAAGTAGGCACGTGGGGAGACCACGTGACGCTGCAAGCTGCCTGCGAGGTTTTTTCCGTGAAAATCTTGGTGTATCGTAGAGACTCTGGAACGTGGAATATTCTTCAACCACGTGGAACAGTTACCCGGAAGCGCCCTATAATCTTATACTTCACGCCAGAGTACCACTATGACTTATACATTTAATTTCGGGCCTAACTGAGTAATGGATTCTTCAAGGCTCACGATGTACCGGTGGCATGTGGTGTGTAAGGTCATGGTAATTTCCACTTCGTCGACAATCATGGGCTTCTGAACTGTTAGTTCCTGAATGATGTTGATCATTACCAAGGGGGAGGGTAAAAATAAACATGCTTTGCATGATACCCTTCACGAGCGCCGTAATTTTCTTTTTTGACTTGCACGAACGTGCAAATATGATTTCAGCATTCTTGCGTGGTATAGCGATAGCCATGACGTCGATACAAAACCAGAGTCGAGAAACCTGTCTCCAGAATTTGTCTGAGGAGTCAACAGTCGTGGTGACATCATTGCACCTAACCGTGGTGGCTCCAAACGCCTTGTCAAGGACTGTGTTCAGATGATTCAGGCGATCCACGTATTGTTTCTTCATGAGGGAATATTGGAATTGCGGAATCTGAGATGCAACGGATGAAATTGGCGCAAGGTAGGCACATACGCTGTTTAAACTTTCAACCAGCATGTAAAGATCCCAAGGAGGAATGCCCATTGTGGAAACTTGGCTGTCAGTGTCTCTAACTGGAAGGTTCCCGTTCTCATCAGCTTTCCAGCGCTTGAACTTGTCTCGAGGGCATAAAAACAGGCACAAATTCTTTTCTTTGAGCAATTCATCCAGGTGCCGAATCCCCTGGTTCGACGACTGCGGGTAGCAGAAGGAGAGGAAAATTGCAGTGGAGGTGTCCTCAGTTGAACTTCCAGCAAGCGGTGATAGACGAACAGTGAAAAGGTTATGAACCCAACAGTCAGCTGCCGAAGCTTTCTCTGCTGGTAGGAGTTGAGAGAGCCTTGTTTCAGACGTACTGAGGTTCTCTTTTTGTATTTCAACCTCCCGTAGAAGTTTGTTGTTCTCAAGTTCCTGTGAACAATTTATATCCTTCTGCGTCGACAGAGCCTCTTCCGCCGCCCGGAGCTGTTTCTGATCAATGTGGTGCTGCCTCTGCCCTTTGGCGACTTGTTTCATGGCGTGTTTTTGTTCGTCTTCTACACGTTTCAGCTTCTCCTTTAAGATATTATTTTCATCAATGCTGTGCTGTAATTCTTTATTCTTCATGTTCAGTTTCTCTAGCACGACGCGCTCTGAATCACGCGCACAAATGAGATCAACTTCGAGCCGCTGGGTTTGCAGCTTCTGAGAGGACAATTGACCTGCCATTTCTTTCTCAATTTTTCCATGATTTTTGCACAGTGACTTCAAAACTTTAATCTCGGCCTGAAGGCCATCTTTCTGGGCCTGCAGTTCCCCCACTGTGGTTTTGAGCTCTGTTATGTAAATGACGTCCTTATGGCGGACTTGTTTAAGTGCGATCATTCCTTCTTCAGTCCTCGGGATGAGCGCCCGCCCTTCTTGAGTCATTGGAATGAACTTGCGGGCGCTCACCTGCAACTCAGTAGCCATTTGCAGGGGAGGTTTGATCGGGGCAGCAAAAAAGCTTTCCGCCTTTGACAGGGTAGGTAGACTGTTACAGTACAGTGGGTCGCTGAAAAATATTTTCTGTTTGTTTTAGTACACTATCAAAATGAGTTCTAACGTTGCACCAGAGAATCCTGACCCAGCTCCGACCAGCGCTTACATTGCCCCCGTGTCTTCTGCAATCTACACGGATGTCGAGACGAATAACTGTATGATTCACGGGGATCTGTACATTAATGGCTCCACCATCACTGTGGATCACACTCAGATTACAGACACCGCGTTAGAGCTCGCTAAAACTGATGCCAATCTCCCATTGGCTAGTGGTGATACTACGCCTATCGGGATCTACACCACCACCGTTAAGAGCGGAGCCGCTGGCGCCGCTGATTCCTTCACCGGATTGCTGTTCAATAGATCGGATAACGCGTGGCGTTTCATTAATGGTGAGAATGACCTCGAGGCTGTTCATATAGGAGAGATCCTTGCGACTCTAACCCCGGCCGCGGGGACCGACTACGGTTCTGGATCAGGCGTTGGGGCACAGCTGGGCTCTCATTTAAGCTCAATTCAGTCTGTGGTTGCGACTCATGCGAGCGACCTGACCTCTCTCCAGGGGTCCGTATCTACAAATACCACTGATATCGCCAGCAACGCCACTGCGCTTGCAAATCACGCCACCGATATCGCAGCGAACGCTTCAGCTTCTGCCGCCAACACCACGGCAATTTCGTCAATTCAGACTGATGTGACGGCACTTCAGACCGATGTTGCTACAAACGGTACTAACATTGGCAATATCCAGTCGACTCTCGTAAATCACGCAACCGATATAGCAGCGAACACTTCAGCTTCTGGCGCGAACGCCACGGCAATTTCGTCAATTCAGACTGATGTGACCGCACTTCAGACTGATGTGACTGCACTTCAGACCGATGTCGCTACAAACGGTACTAACATTGGCAATATCCAGACGACTCTCTCAACTCTTTCCACTGATGTAGCAGCGAACACTTCAGCTTCTGGCGCCAACACCACGGCCATTTCGTCAATTCAGACTGATGTGACGGCGCTTCAGACAGATGTCGCTACAAATGGCAGTAATATCAGCACGAATGCCACTGACATTGCGTCCCTCCAAACCACTGTCGCTGGACTATCTGGGTTTGTGGGAACTACATTTACTGCGGGCACCTACAATTATAGCAATAACTTGATTCCCGCCGTTGTGCTTGCAAGTAATTATACCGTTACGACCGCGGCTTTGATTGAGTTATTCAGACTCGTGGACCCGGCTGCGCGTCTTTGATTTGCGAATATTTAGGAACAGGGGATGGGAAGTGTGCCGGTTAAGTAAAATTATTTATTATCCTACGAGGCGTCGGGATTAACAATTATCAGCAAGTACTATTGTTTGTCAATGATCGCTGTAGGCCAATTGCCGTCGTCCTTGCTGCAAGGGTGAAGTCGACACTGTGGCTCTTGCCCGTGCAGATCTCCTTCCCGCTCCAGTAGCCATTGCCTATACTGTGATTAACGCCGGGCTTCATGGGCGAATCAGGGCATACAGGTACAGGTTTGGTGCACTGTTGCTTAAAACCCCCCTCCTCTGGCGAGAGAGGGACGGTCGACCCGTGCAGAGGAACGCCCATGGAAATGCGTGGACTCGATGGAGAGGAGAAGAAATTTGTGTTTGAAAATAAAGTTGATTAGCAATCAAGTAATAAAAGTACCACACGCCTTGCCACACTCCTGCTATACTGAATGCTAACCCTCCCGCTCCTCTCTACCATCCAGCACTCACAAAGCTGCTCGCTCAAGAACCAGAGGGCTGGTAGAATGGAACGGCTTGGCAGCGGACTTCTGAGCCTTGTCAACAAAGACGGTGATTCACAAGAGGGATACAGCTACGAGCATGGCGAATACAACGGCTACAAGGGTCGTGTGACTTTTCAAGGCAAGACGGCAGGCGGTGGCAACAGATATTTAATCGAGTCGCCGTTGCTGGTGATGCAGCGTGCGCAGGCGCAGGCGGAGGAAGAATTCTCTCGCACCATGGCTGGGGACACGGCAGAGGAGGAGAAGAGCGCACTGGCGGACGGGGCATTCTCGTCTACGCAAGTATCCTTGCCAGCGATGGATGAGACGCGCCAAGTGCGTCGCGAGGCCAATGCGGCGCAGCGCGCGGCCGCTGACAAAACAATTGCATATTTTTCACCGGCAGCAAAGTTGGAGCGGGAGAAGTTGGCGCGAGAGTGGGCGTTTAGCCTCGGCCCGATCCTGAGCTTCTAAAATAAATAAGAAGCACGCAGGGTGTGGGAGTGGGGCGTGTCACGGCTAATCGGCCGCCTTTCCATTTGAAGCCGCGGATGCCATACCATAGCTAAATGCTGGTATTGCGAAAAAAACTGTCCCCACATAAAAAATTGGAAACAACTTAAACTTCGTCGTATAATTCCCGAGCTGATTTGCAAGATAAATCGGGATTTCTCTCATTTTTGGGATTGGGTACCATAAAATACAACCAAAAATATTAAAAAAAAGATGCGCAAGAGCAACCGTCCAAGCATCAACGGGATTTGAAACTGCCACGGAAGCAGCCCAGATGCCGGTAACAGTCGTACCCAAATTGGCTCCGAGAGTGAGTGGGTACATCTGGTCTAGATTAATTATACCCACGGCAGCCAATGGAGTGAGCGCAGAAGTAGTAATGGACGAGGACTGCACCATGAGTGTGATGACCATTCCGATCATTATTGATAAGTAACCGTTGATATCTATAGCTTTTCTTAGAAGGCATGTTAGCGGTCCACGCATTAGAGTTCTCAGAATTGAAATAATTAGAAAAAGGCAGGAGCAAATTCCACTCAGCGAAATGATGACAAGCATTGCTCCAGCTTCGTTGTCGGTATACCCCCAACCTTTGAAAAGACCTCCCTTCAATAAATCTTTATCACATAAGCCAGTGGAAAAATCAGCACACACTTTATATGTTCCACCGATTGAATAGTTCCCTGGGTTGTATAACGTGGTTTCAGAGCAGTTTGAACAAGAAAGCAAATACTCATTACCTTGACTCCCTATAAAAACAAATGCTGGTGTGCGAGCTTTTATAAGGTGTTTATCTGTATCTTCCAACCAGGAATCTTGAATATTAGGGATTTTGGAGCAGTCATACACACCATCGATTTTCTTGCAAAATAAATTTGTAATTTCTACGGGATTTAGATCACCTATAGAATTACATTTTCCACTACAAAAATTCATGGCGACATTTTTCGCGACGCTTTTATCGTAGCTAGCAACTCCCTTTGAATACGGGGAAATGTATGGTTTTAAAAAATCCTGGGCCTCACAAGAGTTAGTAGCAGACTTTTTACACGGGTCCGCGTCTTTAGACAATTGATAAGTCATCTGGGCCAGAAAATTGGTCGACCATTGAAACGGCAAAATAATTAAAACAGAAAGAATATTGAAAACATCGTGCACCGTGGCCGCGGCAAACCCACGGCGAAGATGGTGCGCTGAATCATAGTGCCCGAGTGCAACAATTGTATTAGTGACCGAAGTGCCAATGTTTGCCCCCATGATCATAGCGATACCATTATTGACTGATAGTTCGTTTGCACCGACAAGTGATATAATAATGCTTGTAGATGTTGAAGAGCTCTGCACCAGCACTGTCACAAGAATGCCAACCATGAGCCCTGAAATAGGATTGTCAACAACGTCAAACATTTTGGCACTATCTTTTCCTCCTAAGATTTTGAAAGCAGTTCCCATGAGACTTAAAGAAAGTAGGAAAACCCAGAGAAGTGCGAACACGCATACCCCTTGGAAAATTTTAGGCCAATCAAACCCTGCGATTCTATAAAAAATACTTCCTACAAAATCATTCTTATCGGCGAGACCAAGTGTGCATATTTTTACAAACCCTTCCCGCCAATCCTCCCCCGGGTTCCAGGCATCTAGAGGCTCAGTCCACTCTACCTGGGCTTTTTTATCAATTTCTTCTTCGCTTTTTTCTTTTCCCCCTTGGTCGGTGTACGTGGTGTCAATTTCTACTAGGTCAGTTTCGGCGAATGCTGAAACAGACCAGACTTTAAAAATCCAAGCAAATCCAATGAGAATTAGAGAGTTATCAATCAAGGTCAAAATCATAAAAATCAAAGTAAGCAACGAGCCCATTAAAAGAAGTTGCGGAATCATATTTAGGGTCGTGGAAACACGGTAATTTTTCATAAAGTAGGAAAGCAGGTATTCGAAAGTACTCCCGTAACATAAAACTAGTAATAACAGTGTGCTCTCTCCTTCACCTTCTGTACTGCCATCTTCTAACGGGTCGTGTTTAAATTCCCCCGATGTATTCCCCATCGGGGTTAGTTAGCCCTATATGTCACTATATATAAAATAATTGAGGCGATAACCCAATGAGTTTCGCTAATTATGAAATGGAAGATGTCAATTTTACGACGATCAACAAATGGATTAAAAATGTGGACAATGGCATGAAACATTGGACCGTTTACACGAATGCAACGGGAATAGAACCTATGGATTGGAGCACCGCGTCCAAAAAATAAGTATATTAGTCCTCACTATCGGAGAAAAACCGTTTTCGCCCCACACCCTCAGAGTCATCATCGTCGTCCAGTTGAGCTTCAGGTGCAGGGGGTTCTCCCCCGTGTGGGCACTTGCGCATCAGGCGCCCCCCTGTTGAGACAACAGGGGGAGGTTTGCCCCCCTCGTCTGAGCTTGAGCCTGAGCCTGAGCCTGAGCCTGAGCCTGAGCTTGAGCTTGAGCTTGAGCTTGAGTCCCCCTCACGAATGAAATCGTCATCATCGCTATTTGGTTGTTCGTCATCTTCGGAGAGTTTTTCTTCCCCAAGGGTTTCAGCGTCAGACGGCTCCTCGTCTGCAGACTGACTCCTATCATCACCTATCGCGCCGGTTTCGTCCCCTGCTATATGCCGCTTCTTTCCGGGCTTTCTGGGGTGCAGGCCGAGGTTGAGTGGGATCAACTGCTTCACCTTGGACTGAGTGCAGGTGGTGAAATCGTCAGGGGTAGTCAACAAAAGGAATGGAAACGTTGTGTCGTTGCTCCTAACACGAACCACTGATTTGATGCTTTCGGGTACAGTGGGGCTCAAAGCCTGTACTTTCGCAAGTTTGCGTAACTTATAGACGTTTAGCTTCCCGTCTTTAAAAACATCCCTGCCACCTCCCCACACCCCGTAGTAGTTCCTGTTCAAGCGCCCCGTCTTCTTGAGTTGCTGTATGATGTAAACCCGCTGCTCTAATGAATCCATGGTTTCCATTGAGTCCAGAGGGGGAGTATTTTTTTGCTCTCTTAATCCGAATTAGTCCCATGAATCCAATGTTAATATTTCCCGCCGAAATCAAAATTCAAAAAAAACAAATCATTGCCCAGCAGTCCGAATGAACCAGAACCACGTTTCAGCGAGCGCCCGGGCGGCCATACAGTACGAGTCCGGGCCTGTAGACTTCGAGGCCGATCTAAAACGCCCATTGCATTTTATCGGCTCGGCCTCTGAGGCAGAGCTTATCTTGGAAAAAGTCCTTAGCATTGGCGTTAAGTATAACGAGCTCTACAACCGTGACCTCCTTACCCTTGCGAGCGTGAGCTATGGGATGCTCTGTGCCACCCGCACGCCCTTTTTCTACGGACTGTTGGCACAATGCGAGGCCAATTTGCATCTTCAGGGTATCCTCCAGGTTCCGGACAGCGAGGGTACATTGCAGGGGCAGCTACTCTGCGCATCTGGCGTGGCTATGGAGCAACCCAGGCGGGTAGCCGAACTGCATAACTTCCCGAGTGCATATACCGCATGTATGAAAGAGGCGGCGCGACTGAGGGCTGATATTGTCCTGGCTGAATCACCCAAAGTCGCGGAGATCATCGAACGTATATGCAAGAACCGTGGTTACTTCCAAGATAAAGAAATGTGGTTTGATAATTGGAGGGGTGTGTGCACGGGCTGCTGCGAGGAGTTACCAAAAAAGACAGGAAAAAGAAAGCGTGGATGTGAAAACGACTTTCACCCATATATTGACGAGAGCAAGTTTTCCCCGAGCTTCCGTCTTACCAAAGGCAGAAACAAGGGGTGTTGAAGAAGATGGAATTTTTACTCTGGGAATCTATTTATTCCTGCGGTGAAATAAACAAGAACTGCTCAACTGAATGCTTCATATCTTCGTGCATCAAAAACGCGCTGCGGTGTGCCGGACCTAAATGCAACTGCTCAGTGTCGCTGCTGCAGAGCAATACCACTAGTGGCCTCCGTCACGTGGTTGACGCTCTTGAAAAGACTCCATTTGTGTACCCGGCTTTTGACTCTGACGAATCCGACTCTGACACTCCTGGGTTTAGTTCTGACTCTGACGACACTGAAACCGCATCTGTTATAACGCAGGACCCTTGGACGAGACTGTCATATGTACACCCCGGAATAATCACGCAAGACCAGGTGCAGTTGGTGTTGTCTGGGAGGCTTTTCGAAGTTGATATATTTTGCAGCCACACTTGCGCAGTAAATAAAAGAATGGCAGATATCCGCAAGCTCGTCACTCCTGGAAGCATCATCGCCAAAGAAGGCGAACATGAACACGGCAAAGGTACTGCCATTGCAGGAGGCAACATCGTCTCCACCGTTGTCGGCTATGTTCAGGACGACGAAGGCGCCATCAGCGTTTCACCTCTGCCACGTCTGAGGTCATCACCAGGTGAGGTCTTTGTGCACTCGCCGCTTGCAGCTGCTGCAGACATAACTACCCAGCCCTGTTCTTCCAAACACATTATGCCCGTCATCAAAATAGAGAAGGAGACGCCGGCGTACAAATACCTCAACAATAAGTTCAGAAGGTATTTTATCCCGTAGCTTTGAATAATAATATACAATGTCAGAATCCTCGAATGACGATTTTAGGTTGTTATGCATTATATGCCTAGGCCCTATTGGACCAGGCTTTGATGTGATTACCCCCCCATGCTGTAATAGAGATATGCATTTGAGCTGCGCGAGCAGGTGGTGGGCGGGGCCGACGGACCCTAAATCCATCACCTGCCCGCACTGCGCCACCACACTTGCCACCAGGTTTCAGGACGACGCCGAAAGCGCGGAGAGTCCGGGACACGTTCCTCTTCTTGCGCCCCGCGATTCGGCTGAGATGTTTTCGGCCCAGACCAGGTCACGCATCATAATGTGTGTTTTTTGGAGTTTGGGTTCAATGTTTATGCTCTACATCACGCTGCTGCGCCATCCAGAGCCGGACCACTTCCGTTGGCCGCAGGTGCCGCCTCCGTATTCCGCGCCTCAGACTGATCCTACACATACAGACCCAGACACCCTGCCTATGTGGGAGTAGCAAGCTCGCGCAGGTAAGTAGGCATGCTCGGATTCTATCTTTTAATGTATCTGTTACCCATCGAAACGGAATGCATCATTTTTTTAGCAACGCGCAGCCGCTCTTCCTGCTCCTTGCCGAAGCGACCTGTCATGTAGATGCGTCTGAGCATCGCCGGGCCTATGCCGCGTTTCCCAGTTGCTTCTTGGAACAGAGCGTTGAGAATATCCTTAGGAGTTCCCTCTTGCATCGGTCCGCCGTCACGCTTAGCCAGAAGTCGTCCGCCATCGCCGCGATGGCGAATCTTTGGTAGCCATGAGTGCAGAACAGCGGCGAGATCACTTGGCGGCTCGGTCTCCAAACTGCCATAGATCTTTGAAGTCTTATATTCGGAGAAGTGAAACCGCAAGCGCCGGCCAGGTCCAACGAGCAGGTGATTATAACCGTCCGCCTTGAACTCGGCTGAATTCACCGGTGTAACCCTCATTGTCGCATAGTCGTCTCTAACGGGGGGTTGCATGGTGTAAAGACTTAGAAGGACATACTTCTGATAGGTATATAGCTCCTCCGGTGTGAGTTTCCGCCGTGGGTGGAGGGAACGAACCTCTTTTTCCAGGCGGTCACGCACCCCTTCGACTTCGGCCCACGAAATCCAGTTTTTTGAAACCCTTTCGGATTTCTGTCCCCCCCTGGCCCGTGCCATGTTCAAAGCCTTGAGTTTTTTCAAGCGCTTGTCCAAGTCATCTTTCATCGCGCTCGACACCGGCCCCAGTGTTTGGATTCCGAGCGAGAGCACAGTGTAGTAATGCTCTCGCGTCGCCGGTGCCTTTTCGCGGAGAAAACGGTGGAGTTGTCTGGCTCGTCTCAGAATCCAGTGTGGTGGCCCCGTGGATTCAGCGTCTGGGGCCACGCGTTCCCGGAGCGTTTCTAGGATTCTCGCATAAGCTTCGAGAGTTTCGGGCTTCCCATCAGAAACGACTGAAAAATCCATCTGCTGCATAGGGGCGCG
>CEOP01130003.1_pt1 | contig 11180 bp, 7 predicted proteins | sample 361301 | NCBI WGS metagenome assembly CEOP01 (sample SAMEA2619548, study PRJEB7988) | marine metagenome | biome: marine biome (ENVO:00000447); feature: deep chlorophyll maximum layer (ENVO:xxxxxxxx); material: "saline water (ENVO:00002010), including plankton (ENVO:xxxxxxxx)" | depth 55 m
ACGGCCGCATTCCTTCGAGGTGACGAAGAAGGTGATCATCTTATTGACAAATTGATTGATCGCAAAGAAGAAACGAGCCGAGCAACTCAAGAAGTTGTTCAAGAGCAAAGTCATGACAACGCAATGCTCGATACACTTGTGCAAGCTGAAGATGCACCAATTGTAGCCGAGGAAGCACCCCTTGAGAATCCCCCTCCACCAACTGAGGCAGATAGCTCTGTTATTGATGGATTGCTATCAGCAGACGAGAAGAAAGATTCAATCGAATAAACGTGAATACAGTTCTTGCACTTCATCATAAACTGCATCTCTGGCAACAAAAACGATGGACCAGAATCCTGTTCTCATTGCTCATAGTTGCAACTGTTTTATCATTTCTTGCCCCAACCCTTTTTGCAAGTTACAAGATTCATAATTTACGAAGCCAGTTGTACAGTGTTTTGACTGGGCTTGACCAACGAATGGTTGCGCAATCAATTGAAGAAACCGGTTTTGTGGAACTTTCAGGTACGCTGTATGGTGATGAGCGACTCGTCGGCTTTCGCATTCTCGATGCAGACGAGAATGTTATTGACGCCTCTGGCGTTACGTCACTTATATTGCAGAATGAGCACCCTCGATGGGTGCCAACGTGGTTACTCCAAGACCCAGTGCTTACATGGTCAATCGGCATCATCACATTGTTCTTTTTAGGTTTTGCAGTGTGGACGGGCCTGCTACTTTCCATGCTCTATACTGCTTCCATTGCAATCCTGGGGTGGCTCTTTTTTACATGGATACAAGCACCTCTTGGCGCAACAGCAATTGCTGGGATGTGTATTCTTGCATTTAGTTATGCACTATTAATTTCCCTTTTGAAAATGTTGTTTCGCTCACCAAGACAAGTAACAACACTTGCCCGCGGTGTATTGCTTGAAGCGACACGAACACGGCTATCAATTGCGTTTGTATCGTTGCTTTTGCTTTTCTTACCACTGGTGCCACTCATGCTCGATCCTGAATCGCCGCTGCGCCATAGAGTCCAAACGTTTTTAAGCCGTAGCTTAGGCACGACTTTTACAATTGCAGCTTTTCTTACTGTGTTTTTGGGTTGCGCAACAATTGCTTTTGAAATCCGAGACAGGCAAATTTGGCAAGTCCTAACCAAGCCTGTTAGTAAAATTGGATACCTCTTTGGTAAATGGCTTGGTGTCGTCTCATTAAATTTTGCAATTCTTACTGTTGCTGGAATTTCTGTCTTTTTCTATCTTCAATATTTACGAACAGAATCAGTTGCTAGTGGGTTGCAAGGAGACCTTGACCGCTTAGCAGTTGAAGAAGAAGTGTTAACAGCTAGGTCCGAAGCGCTTCCTGTCTACGAAACACTCACAAGTGAGCAAATCGCTTCGCGCGTGCAGGAAATGATTGAGTCTGATTCTGAACTACGAGACGAAGAAGAAATTCAACTTCGCTTGCGCAAGAAGATGCGAGACGATGTGCAGGCACAATATTCTGCAATGCAACGTTCAATTCCTCCTATGCGCAGTGGGCAATCTTTTTCACAGACCTATCTGTTTACTGGTTTATCGCACGCTAAAAAGTTGGGTTCGCCACTAGCATTTAAATACCGCTTCCATATTGGTGAATCAGACGAGCATGAATCCTTTACAGCGGGCCTTGTGTACAACGAAGATCCCACAACGAGTCATGTTGTTACATATATTCCAACAATGACACACGTTACTTTGATACCCGCGAATCAAATTAACGATGAGGGCGAACTTAAAATTACTATTTATAATCTGTTCGACCCACCAGCTATAAATCGTGGGCGTGGTGCTATGAGTTTTGACAAGGGTGGCATAGAGATTCGGTACCGGGTTGGCGATTTTGAAAGCAACTTCTTTCGAACAATGCTTGTACTCTGGATTAAGTTAGCGTTTCTAGCGGCGCTTGCACTTGCCGCTTCAACATTCTTGAGCTTCCCAGTAGCTTGTATGATTACGCTCACTGTGTTTGCAACTGGAACACTCGCTCCGTACCTTTCAAGTTCACTTCTTGCGTATGTACCGCCCCCAACACAGGCCGTTGACTGGTCAAATATAACGCACATTATTCAATGGGCTTTCGAAAATACAATTAGCGGTATAGCAACTGCAATGGTATTTTTACTCGAGGGATTTGGTGCTCAAAGACCGACCGACCAACTAATTGATGGCATGCTTGTTTCTTGGGCATCAGTATTTAAGGGATTCCTTACAATCGGCATCGCTTGGACTTGTCTAGCACTTGGCATAGGAACTATAGTCCTGAAAAAACGACAATTAGCAATTTACAGCGGGAGTGGTTGAACCTGAAATCATTTCCAGAGTACTCCCTATAGAACATGAAACACGACCGATTAATCCAAGGCATTTCAGCATGCGTCGCTGCAGTAAGTATTACTGCAGGAGGTATGCTTCTTCCTTCGATTTTAGAAGAAGCAGAAGACAGTACACTTCGATATACAAATAATGTAGTTGAAGGTGCACCGAGTTGGATTAATACTGTTGGTATGTCTATTGGAGCGTTAAGAGGTCTTCTTGTTGATTACCTTTGGATTAAAATTCAACAAATGCAACGCGACGGGCTTTACTTTGAAGTGATGGCTGACGCCGAGCTTATCACCAAGTTACAACCTCGCTTTCCCCAAGTTTGGGTTTTTCATGCGCACAATATGGCGTATAATATTTCTGTAGCAACCCACACCATCGAAGAGCGATGGGAATGGGTAAACGAAGGCATTCGCTTGCTCAGAGAAAAAGGCCTACGTGCTAACCCGGACGACTTAGAGTTACATAAAGAACTCGCTTTTTTCTTTATGCATAAACTCGACGGCAACGCTGACGATGCACACTTGTATTACAAACGTATGTTCGCTGAACGCTGGCACCACTTGCTTGGTGAACCACCAGACGATTGGGATGACCGAATTGCATGGATGAAAGCGGTCGCAGATGCTCCAAGAACATTAGCAGACGCAATTGAAAAAGAACCTCTGTTGGCAGAATTACTCGGCATTCTTCAGAAGGATTATTCAGACTTTATTTCAAACGATGCTTCAATGAACTCTGAAGAGATGCTTGCACATATATCGCAACTCGAGTCTATAGCGACGCACTCGACGGTCGCAAAAGAATTCGGCCTAATGGATCAGTTGCGAATGCAATCACCGTATTTCAATCAATTAGAAAAACTATACAGCAACCCAAAGTATAAACAAGCTTGGAAGACGCTTATCTCTACGTTTAGAAAGCAAGCACTTAAGGATGAGTACAACATGGACCCGCAACGAATGTACGAGTACACTCGAGACATTGGTCCCCTCGATTGGCGCCATCCTCAAACGCATGCTCTTTACTGGGCACGAAGAGGAGCAGACGTTGGCAGAGGCCGACTCAAGGCCAACGACATTTATAAAACGCTAAACACAGACAGAGTTCAACTTTCGTCACTTCAAGCACTTGCCCGAACAGGCAGAATTTCATATGACCCCTTCTCGCAAGAAGTTCCTGGTCGATTTCCTGATCCAAGATTTATTGATTCTGTTATTGGTGATGATGATCGTGAAGGTCTATGGAATGAGTTGTATAAAAAGCACTACTTTGTCCGTGGCGCAGGAAGCGATACCTTCACTACGTTCTTAAAGAATTTTCTTGGATCAGCAGTACGAGAGTGGTACCGACAAGGGGAAACAGAACGTGCGCAGACACTCCTTGATAAACTTGATGCCTACTTTGGCGAGGGTGCAAATCCGCCGAACACTGTTTACAAAGTTCCACTTGATGTATGGGTAAGTGAACAAGCAAAGGGTGAATATGAACGGTTGCCCGCGGTCGCTATCAGCGATGTCATGGCCGCATTACGGTATGCCTACCGCGTAGGTATTGGGCAAAATAGACCAGAAGTATTCGAAGAAGCGCTTGCGTTTGCGAACAATGTCACAAACGAGTTTAAGCAAAATGAATACAACAATTACACAACACAATTTGGGACTGGCAGAATTAAAGATATTATTGGTGCACTCGAGTCAAGCGCGCAAATCACGTTTGAACAATTGATGATTGATTCAACCGTACCCTTTGAAGAGCGTATCGCTATCTGGGGTGGCGTTGATGCCCTACAGCGGGGGCTTAGACCACGCGTCTATGATCGAATCGTCAGACGTTTACAATCACAATATGCACAAAACCCTCTAAGTCGCATTCGTCCATTTGACCAAGCATTTCCTAAACCACCTGGACTTAATGCATGGCGCCAAAAGATGGCGAATGAAGCAGCAGCCGCTAAAAGCGAAGCGACTGATAATGCAGCTAACTCTATCGAGCGTAAGTGATGCCTATCAAGGTGGGTCATACCCACACCCGCCCCATGGATTGCACCGAAGGATTCGATAGAACGCCTTCCATCCACCTTTGAAGGCACCATATGTGCGCAATGCTTCCAAAGCATAGTCAGAACAGGTTGGCTGGAAGCGACAGTGCCCACCCATCAATGGCCGTAACATGATTTGATACAGCTTGACAAAGAGCATGAACAATCGTGCAAGCAGCGTGCACTGTTGCTTCATACAGAAACACCTTTGCGAATAAGTTTTTTGTATGCTTCCATGTGCATTGTTTCATGCGGGCGAACTGTTAACAGAATATCAATTGCAGGTAATTCTGCTTTCAACGAACGGAAAGCCTCACGACATTTTCGTTTAATTGTATTTCGAACTACGGCATTGCCTACTCCTTTTGGCACTGAAAAGCCAAGGCGAGCATGCCCGAATGTATTTGATTTTCGATACACAAGAAGCGGACCCGTTTTCTTCCGAATACCTTCTGAAAACATCGAAGAAAATTCTTTCTTACGAGTGAGTCGCACTTCAGGGGGGTAAGATTTTTTTTGCATAGCCATTTATTCAGTGTCCTGATTTAACGCCGCTTGGTACCGTGTCATTAACCTTGTTCGTGATACTAAACCCATTATTATTCCACCACTTGAAATCAATGCAAGTGATTGCACATCGTTTCGGGAAAATTTATCAAGCACTAGGTCTAAGGTCTCTTCTTCAGCGATTGTCGGCAAATCAGATCGCTGTAATTCTGAAACTTGTAACAGGGGAATTGCTTCTCGGTAAACTAAAGCTGAACGTAAATCGCTAGAAGTAACCATGCCACAATACATATCATGATCATCTGTTACAACAAAGTCAGACGTTCCTGTTGACTCCATTAAGTCCACGACACGTTGTGCTGAATCTGAACGTTTAACAATAGTGGCTGGAATCAGCTCAACATCTTCAGGGGTCAAACGACGCAGCACTGTTAGGTCACTAAGCGCACCCATCCGAACGCCTAATTTTGAAAGTTTGAATGTATATACGCTATCTCGGCAAATGTATCGAGCAACAACGGTACTTACAACTGCGGCGAACATTAACGGCAAAATGACATCGTAACTCTGGGTAACTTCATAGACAACAAGAATCGCGGTAAGTGGCGCATGTGTTGTCGCAGCAACAAGTGCCGCCATACCAACGAGCGCAAAATACGCTGGGGATGTGTTTGGAAACCATCCAAAGTAGTGCACGATGTAACCAACGCAACCACCTGCTGCAGCCCCAATAAAGAGTGATGGTGCAAACAGTCCTCCGGCACCTCCAGAACCTACAGTAACACTCGTTGCGACAATTTTAATGAGTGCCAAGCCTGCGAGACCAAAGAGTAAAGGCGCCGCGTCTTTCAATATTGAATTACTGTCTGTCGCAAAGTAGGTATTCGGACTTATCAAATGCTCAATCATTGGATAACCATTGCCGTAAAACTTCGGAATAGTGTCACTTGCTGTAAGCCAGTAAACAGCAATACCAAGCCCGCCAAGTAAAAGCGCACCAATAAATGGCCGACCAATTAATGGAATTTTTGTCGCTACAAATAGTTTTTCTGATAGTTCCAGCGAACGAACAAACAGTGCTCCTAGCACTCCACAAACTGCGCCAAGCACAAGATATGTTGGAATCTGAGTCACGCTAAAAGCAAGCCCATCTTGAAAAAATCCATCACCAACTTGAAAGAGTGCTTCGTCACCAAGTATGCCCTGTGTTGTCGCAGCAGAAACAACTGCAGCAATGACAATTGGAGTAAATGTTTTAAGTGAAAAGTCTCGTAGAAGAATTTCCATTACAAAAAAAATTCCAGCAATCGGTGCATTAAACACTGATGCTAACCCAGCCGCTGCACCACAGCCTAGGAGCGTTCCAGTATGTTGGGAGCCAGTCCCCAATACTTTTGCAATGTTCGAACCAACAACTGCGCCAATGGTGACAATTGGTCCCTCAGCACCAGCAGAGCCACCTGATGCAATCGTTGCAGTCGAAGCGAGCCATTTTCGAAGGCCTATTTTCCAAGAGAGTTTTCCTTTGCGACGTTGCACCGCATAAATAACAGAAGTCACGCCAGGCCCCACGCCGTCATGACTTAACAGGGTAATCAAGACGCCTGTGATTAATCCGCCAGCGGCTGGGCCAAGTAAAATTATTACCCAAAGGTATTTTGACCCTTGGAGGAATTGTGCAAAATGTTCTGTTTCGCGCAAAGGCAAGATGAAACAAACTGCTGCGAGCCCCATAAATACACCAATCACTGCCGCTACAAGGTATAAATACCAATCACGCTCAAAACCAAGGCGTAAGCCAATTTTGCTCAGATGTGGAGTAAGAAGACGGTTCATCGCACTAGGTCTTTTGCAAGAGTGGAATTCGAAAGTGTAACAAACCAATTGCGTCGAGGAAAGTGACAAATCGCGTGGAATACGGTATAATCTACTATTGGACTTTCTGACTGCCACAAATGGCGATTTAGACCTTATAGAGGAGATACCCACAATGATTGAAGCCCTACGAAGTGATGAAATTGTAAAAAAATGCGGTGGCCGTTTTAAGCTGACCGCTTTGATTCAACACCGTTTGCGTGAATTGTTGGTTGATGAAGCCCGCCCTTTAGTTGATCGTAATGGAAGAACTGACCTTGAAGTTGTGATCGCTGAAATCATGGAAGATAAAATCACTGCAGACTACACCGAGTCAGGGTACGTCATGAATTTTGCAGTCGGTTCAAAAAATGGCTAATCTCCCTAGTAAGCTCAAAGGAAAAACTATACTAATTGGAGTTACGGGAGGGATTGCTTGCTATAAGGTTGCAGATCTTGTCAGTAAACTTGTCCAATCTGAAGCACATGTCAATGTCGTTATGACAAAGGCAGCCACGCAGTTTATCACGCCGTTGACATTCGCTTCCCTCACGGGCAACGCAGTCTTTGACAGCCAATGGACTTTTGTTGACCAACATGATCCACAACATGTCAAACTAGCTCGATCAGCAGATGTAATGCTTGTTGCTCCTTGCACAATGGATATGCTTGCTAAACTCGCACACGGCATGACTGATGATCCACTAAGCCTCGTAATTTCTGCAATTGACAGAAACCAAACACCCGTGCTTCTAGCACCTTCCATGAATGCAACAATGCTTGCACAACCATCAACGGTGCGCAATAGTAAACAATTGCAAGACGATGGGTTCATCTTTGTAGCACCAGAGGAAGGGTGGCAAGCGTGCAAAACTATCGGTTGTGGACGCTTGCCCGAACTTGATGCGCTTGTAACAGCACTAGAAGCGGTTATTTCCTAGAAAAACAGCCATTTCTTCTTGACACATACCAGTGTTTACAGCATGATTAGATTAATGGGGAGAAGGTATTTATGTACAAAAAACATATAGCGTTACTTGTTTGTTCTTTGTTTGCATCCGTTACGGTTGCGGATGAAGTTGGTCGACTGAATCCTATTGATACAACTCTGCCAACACCAGCAACATTAAAAGCAACATTCATAACAGCACAGCCCCAAAAAGTTTCGACTCAACGTTTAGTCGGAACGTGTCCGCAAGTTGAAGTTGCACTAACTGATAGTGATTTTGGTGATGGAGCGTACGTTCTTCAAGCTGGATTTGCAGAAGACGAATCATTTGGCGCAACCTATGCAGTTCCTGCATCAGAGTTTCCTATTCGAATTGATGTTATGGAAGCACTTTTTGGCACAAGCAATGCCCTCGTTGAAACTACAACCAAGTGGACCGCACGAGTCTGGGACGGAACTCCAACAGATGGAATACTTATCGCTTCATTTTCAAGCGATGACATCATTTTGCCCCACCTTGTGATGCCACCGGGAACAAACGGGATTATTCTATCCGTTGGTGTTGACCCAAGTGACCCTGAGCAAATTTATATTTACAATGATAGCGGTATGAATTCGTACAGTGTCGCATTTCGAATTGACCACCACAACTTACCTGGAAACCCATGTATTTCCTCACCTGATCAAAACAGAAACGCATTTCCTTGTACCGATACAAGCGGATTGCAATTCCCACAAGAAAATTGGATTGAAGCAGTCACCGGTACATGGTGTGTTTGCGGTTCTGGGTGGATGACGTTGCAAGAATTTCCGGGCATTTGTACACCAAGTGGTGATTGGGTTCTACGCTCTGCATACACCTCAATAAACTGCACGATTACACCCGGCGCATGTTGCTTTAGTGACGATACCTGTCAAAACTTAAGCCCTGGGGATTGTTCTATCTTCGGCGGGACATTTAGCGGAGACGGTACTGCATGTGCAACCTTTGCTTGCAACTCTGGCGTTGGAGCATGTTGTGTTCCATCAACAGGGAATTGTGTCGAATTTGAACTAGATACATGCACAACAGTCGGAGGCAACCACATGGGTGAAGGAACAACTTGTGCCCAAACTACTTGTTTTCCTGAAGGCGCTTGCTGTTTACCGAGCGGAAGTTGCATAGGACCTGTAACACCGGATGACTGTATTTCTGTCGCGGGTCTCTTTCAGGGAGATGCAACAGATTGCTCTAATGCAAATTGCTCTCAACCAATAGGGGCCTGCTGTGGACCTGACTGGTGCCTGAACTTAGCTTCGCTCGACTGTGTGGCTGTAGGCGGTACATGGAATGATGCCGGTACTGCTTGCGATGATGGTTCCATATGCGACAACGCATGCCCAGAGGATCTTGACGGCGACGGAATAATCAATGTAACTGACTTACTCACTGTTGTTGGTGATTGGGGGGTCATGGATAGCGATGCTGATTTAGATGGGAATGGCACTGTGGACACACCCGACCTGCTTGCAGTTATTGCAGCATGGGGTACGTGCTAGTAACCCACAAGTACATACTCGACATAAAAAAACAAGGAGCGAATATTCGCTCCTTGTTTTCGTTACCGAACAACGTTCTTTTTACTCATCAGTCTCTTCGTTCTGATCAATAAAACTAGACAGTCGACGGCGTCGAACTGGGTGTTGCAATTTACGAATTGCTTTTGATTCAACTTGACGCACTCGTTCACGAGTAACTTTAAAGATACGACCTACTTCTTCAAGTGTATAGGTGTACCCATCGCCAATACCGTAACGTAATTTAAGAATTTCACGTTCACGGTACGTAAGCGTTTTAAGCACATCGTTAATCCTCGACCGAAGCATTTCACTTGTTGCCGTCTCTGATGGTGCGTGTTGCCGTTTGTCTTCGATAAAGTCGCCAAATTGTGAATCTTCCGACTCACCAACAGGGCGATCCAAACTAATTGGATGACGTGAAATTTTCATAACACGTTTCGTTTCCTCAATCGACATATCAGCAACTACTGCAATTTCTTCGAGCGTTGGCTCACGACCAATCTCTTGAAGCAGTCGTTTTTGAATCCCACGCAACTTGGACATAGTCTCAATCATGTGCACAGGAACACGAATTGTCCGTGCATGATCTGCAATCGCGCGCGTAATTGCTTGGCGAATCCACCATGTCGCGTACGTGGAGAATTTATATCCACGACGGTATTCATATTTATCCACAGCACGCATAAGGCCTGTGTTTCCTTCTTGAATGATGTCAAGGAAGGGGAGCCCGCGGTTTCTGTATTTCTTAGCAATCGAAACAACAAGACGAAGGTTGCCGCCGGACAAGTCGCGTTTCGCTTGGTCGTATTCTTGGAAGACTACGTCAATTGTTTTTAATCTTGCTTCAAGTTCTTCTGGTGATTCTAAAATAAGGCCACGAAGTCCCGCGATTTCTTCGCGCATCACGAGAACGTCGTCTGGATCAAATTTCGAATTTCGCTTTTTCGACTTATCGAGATCACGCTGAATTTGCTTAAACTTTTTCGAGATAGACTGCAACTTGCGAAGCAGTGGTTGTATCTTTGCTGTCCTCAGGCAACACTCTTCAAGAAGTGAAGCGATTTTGCGACGTCTTGCTTGCATTTGCGCGCGCACATCCTTAAGTTCAGACTTCATCAACCCGCCTTCTTCCATTCGCTCCCAGTCACGAGCATTTGCTTCAAGAAGAAGCCGCGCTGTCGCTGTATTAACAGGGATACGGCTTGCCACTTTTTGTTTTGCATTTTCTTCAGCAGTTGAAATTCGCATAGTTCGGTCGAATGGTAGCTTGCCGCCGTTCACCAAATCTAAAATATCAATTGCTTGCAACGCTGCATAGTCTGATTCAATAATCAATCGTCGAAAGACAAAACGCGTACATTCAATTTTCTTCGCAAGGCGAATTTCCTCTTCACGTGTAAGTAGTGAAATGCTACCCATTTGCGTGAGGTACATTCGAATTGGATCGTCGATACGACGTGAAGATGCTTCAGCAAGTGCCTGAGCAATAATCGCTTGTGCTTCTTCTTCATCAAGAAGACCATCGTCAGCATCAATGTGTACTGCGTCTTTTGGGTCTTTCCCTTGCTCTTCAGCAAGTTCAGCAAGTTCTTGCGCTTTGTCTTTCCAAGGCGTGTCCCGCTTAAAGCGCAAACATGTTTGCAGGGGAATAAATATCTGCCCCCAGCCACGACGCATGCGTAAGTCTTCGCCGATCAAATCGATGTCTAAATTTGAAAGAAGTGCGAGTAACTCATCCATTTTCTCTGCTGTTAAAAACTCATCAGGAATTGCCGAGTTTAACTCCTCATAACTTAACCAACCACGCTCCGCGCTTTGGTTTAGAAGTAGTTCCATGCTTGGATGCATGACGGGAACTACGGCTTTGAATTTAGTTTTTGTTTCTGTTGCCACTGTATTACTCCTTTGAAGTAAAAAA
>CEOP01214677.1_pt1 | contig 11144 bp, 9 predicted proteins | sample 361301 | NCBI WGS metagenome assembly CEOP01 (sample SAMEA2619548, study PRJEB7988) | marine metagenome | biome: marine biome (ENVO:00000447); feature: deep chlorophyll maximum layer (ENVO:xxxxxxxx); material: "saline water (ENVO:00002010), including plankton (ENVO:xxxxxxxx)" | depth 55 m
GCATGTATATCAACTAAAATGAAAGCAATTATATTTCCAGGACAAGGGTCTCAAAAAGCTGGCATGGCATCAGAATTTGAAAATAATTTTCAAATAGTTAAAGATATTTTTGCAAGAGCTGATGAATCTCTAAATTTTAGTTTATCAAAGATAATTATAAACGGTTCAGATGAAGACTTGAAAAAGACTGAAATTACTCAACCAGCTATATTAGTAACTAGCTTTGCCATATTTAGTGTTTTAAAAAAAGAATTTAATTTTGATTTATCAAATGTGAAGTTTATGGCCGGTCATTCTTTGGGAGAATATAGTGCACTTGTTGCCTCAGATTCTTTAACTTTAGAAGATGCAGTATCTCTCGTTCATGAAAGAGGTAAATTAATGCAAGCTGCTGTTCCTGAAGGAAAAGGAGCAATGTTAGCTGTGATGGGTCTAAATATTAATGAGTTAAAGACATTGCTAAAAAATTTTAACTCTAAAAAAGGTATTTGTGAAATTGCAAATGACAATTCTTTGAGCCAAATAATTCTTAGTGGTGATAAAGACTCTATTGTAGCATTTAGTAGTATCTTAAAATCAGAGAAAAAAAAATGTATTTTTTTACCTGTAAGCGCCCCTTTTCATTGTTCATTAATGAAATCTGCAGCAGAGCACATGAAAACATTTTTAGAAAAAATTAATTTTAAAATGCCCAATCAAGAATTGATAAGTAATGTCACAGCTCTTCCTCTTCAAAAAGATGGAGATATAAAAGAATTACTATATAGACAAATTTTTTCTCAAGTAAGATGGAGAGAAAGTGTAGAATATATGATAAATAAAGGTGTTAATGATTTTATTGAAATTGGACCTGGAAAAGTTTTAAGTGGACTAGTTAAAAGGACAAATGATAAAGTATTGTCTAAATGCATAAATAAAGTTGAAGATATAAAAAGTTTACTATGATTAATTTAAAAAACAAAAAAGTGTTAATTACAGGCGCGACAGGAGGAATAGGAGGTTCATTAGTAAAGAAATTTTTATCTCTTAATGCAGAGGTTTTAGGAACAGGGACTAACCAAGAAAAACTTGAAAAACTTGAAACCGAATTCAATAAAATAAAAGTAAAAAAATTTGATATATCTGATCATTCGTCTATTGAAAAATTTATAGAAGAAGCATCTGATGAATTAGATGGATTAGATATTCTTATTAATAACGCAGGTATAAATCGAGATAATTTATCTCTTAGAATGAAAGATGATGAATGGCAAAAAGTAATTGATATTAATTTAAGTTCAACATTCTTATTATCTAAATACGCAATAAAAAAAATGCTTAAAAGAGAGTCTGGAAGAATTATTAACATTACTTCAATAGTTGGCCACACAGGAAATATTGGCCAATCAAATTATGCTGCGTCTAAAGCAGGGATTATCGGAATGTCGAAAAGTTTATCAATAGAATATGCAAAAAAAAATATTACAATAAATTGTATTTCACCAGGATTTATAGTGTCTGAAATGACAAACAGCATTCCAGAAAAAATTAAAACAATACTTCTAGGAAAAATACCGATGGGCAAAATGGGTTCTGGAGAAGACGTCTCAAATTGCGCAGCTTTCTTAAGTTCTAATGAAGCCTCATATATAACGGGTGAAACTATACATGTTAACGGTGGAATGTATATGGCTTGACAATTCGTATTAATAATCTTAGTAAGATTATATTAACTTAAACAAGGAAAATTCATGTCAAAAGAAATTGGTTCAAAAGTAAAAAAAATAGTTGCAGATCACTTAGGTGTTGATGAAGAAAAAGTAGTTGATGAAGCTAGTTTTATCGACGATCTTGGCGCAGATAGTTTAGATACAGTAGAACTTGTAATGGCTTTCGAAGAGGAGTTCGGATCTGAAATATCTGATAGTGAAGCCGAAAAAATATTAACTGTAGGTGATGCAATAAAGTTTATAGAGAGTAAATCAGCTCAATAAATTAATAAGGATTTATCTTGGGATTTAATATTGTATTATCTTCGCCTTCTGGCGCTGGTAAAACTACTATTACAAAGAAGCTTAGTCAAAAATATCCAAACTTAAAAATATCGGTATCGCATACAACTAGAAAACCTAGGTCGAACGAGATAGATGGAATAGACTATTATTTCACGAGCAAAGTTGAATTTGAAAAATTGATAAAAGAGAATAATTTTTACGAACATGCTGAGATTTTTGGCAACTATTATGGAACCTCAAAAAAGTTAGTAAAAAAACTTCATGAACAAAATTATGACATTGTATTTGATATTGATTGGCAAGGAACAAAAAAACTATCACAATATAAAGAATTAAAACTAATAAAAATTTTTATTTTACCACCTGATAAGGATGAATTAAAAAAAAGATTATTAAAAAGAAATCAAGACAATAATCATACAGTTGATAAAAGGTTGGAACAATATGAAAGCGATATTCAACATTGGTCAGATTATGACTATATAGTTATAAATAAAGACTTAGAAAATTGTTTCAACCAAATTGAAAAAATAATAAAGAATCAAAATAAAGAAAAAATGTTTTTTATTTAATTTTTTCGTAATATTCCGCGATACTATAAAATTGATTTTCATTTAAATTTTCTGCTCGCAAAGATAAATTTATTTTATTTTTTTTAAAAAAATCAGTGTCATTAATTCCAAGTTTATTAAATGCTTTATTTATCATTTTTCTTTTATTAGAAAAAAAAATATTAGTTATGTATTCAAGAGTTTTAATAGATTTAAAACTGGCATTTTTATTTAATATTGGTTGTAGTTCAATAACTATAGATTCAATTTTTGGTTTAGGTATGAAACAATTTCTCGAAACATAAAAAGATTTTAATATCTTAAATCTTGATTTTGTAATAATTGAGAGTCTTGAAAAATCAGAACTACCAGAGGATGCAATAATTTTTTCTCCGACCTCTTTTTGAAACATAAATATAAGTCTTTTGAATTTAGGTAGCCAAGGATTAAATCTTACAAATTTCAGTAGAATTTGAGTAGAAATATTGTAAGGTAAGTTTCCTATTACAATAGTATCTTTAGAAATTAATTTTTTTAGATTTAATTTCAAAATATCAGTATTAATTACTGTTAAAATTTTTTCTTTATAAAAAATATTCCTCAGTTCGTCAGCAAAATTTTTATCTTTTTCAATACAAATTATTTTTTTTGGTTTAGTCTTTAATATTTCTTTGGTCAAATTACCTGTCCCAGGTCCTATTTCAATAATTTCTTTATTGCATAAAGATGTAATTGAAACTATTTTTTTAAGGATATTTTTATCAATAAGAAGGTTTTGCCCTAAAGATTTTTTAAATTTCATCTAGTCAAATTTGTTATAACTCTTAAGCAATTGTTTAGACTTTTTGGAGTTGATATGTTTAATTTTTTTTTGTCACTTGCAACTCCATGATCTGGAGATATTCTTATGTAAGGTAAGCCTAAAGTAATATTAATTGCATCAAATTCAAATAAAGTTTTAAAAGGAGTTAAAACTTGATCATGATACATGCCAACTATTACATCAAATTTATTGAGATTTTTCTTTAAAAAAACAGTGTCCGGAGAGAAAGGTCCTGAAATACTTACACTCTTTTTTAAACTTTTTATTGCTGGTAATATAATTTTAATTTCCTCAGAGTTTTTTTTAAATTCTAAATTATGAGGATTCAAACCTAAAATTCCAATTCTTGGTCTAATCTTAAAATATTTAAAATAATAATTGTTAATTGTTCTTATTTTTTTTTGTATTAGACTTTTTTTTAATGATTTAGAAATATCTTTAATTCTAATATGAGTGGTTAATGGAACAACAGAAAGTTTTTTATTATAAATTAACATTGCTTCAGATTTATAAACGTTATTTTTTTTTGCTAAATATTCTGTAACACCTGTATTATTTTTTTTAAAAAGCTTCTTTTTATCTATTGCGCAATTTATAAATCCTTTTATTTTTTTTTGTACACATAACTTATGAGCCAAGTTAAAACATTTTTTTATATATAATTCACTATCTATGGATTTCACTGAAAATGCATTTTTAAATTTTAATGGAACATCTAAAATATTTAAATATTTAAAGTATTTATTAGCTTTTTCTATGTTTGATATTTTTCTAATTTTTTTTTTTATCTTTAAATATTTAAGCTGTGTTTCTAACAGCCTAAAATTTCCTATTACGATACATCTTTTTTTTGATGCTATTGATTTAGCTAAAATCTCACTATTAATGCTATTTGGTTCACCTAAAACTATTGCAAACTTAACCATTTATCTCGATATATGTTTTTTTTTCTAAATTTAAAAAATGAGAGTTAGAAAATATATTTAATTTCTCTTGTTTTTTCTTATTTATTACATTTTGTTCAATTAGCTGAACATTAATATCTTTTTTATTGGTTACCCTCTTATCATTCAGTCTTATAATTACAACGTTATTATTATTTTCTATTGGTTGAGAAATTTCACCTTTATTTAATTTTTCAATCTTTTGCATGTATGAAGAAGAAATTGATTTTGACTCGATCCATCCTATCAAACCTTCATTGGATGAACTTACTGAGTTACTATATAAAGCTGCTGTTCGTTCAAATCCAATTTCATTAATACTATTCTCGATGTCGCTCAATTTTAACTTTTCTGAACTTTCAATAACAATTTCTGATAAGTTAAATTCTATAATTTTATTTTCTTCTTTAATTTTTTCTTTAACTTCTGCCTTTATAAAATCCTCATCAACAACAAGCTGTTTATTGTACAGTGAATATATAAGTGTATTCCACTTAAAATTATTTATAGTCGTTTCCACGAAAAGCTTATAGTTAGCTCCATAATTATTAAAATGATCTTCAAGACTTACATTTTGTAGACCAATATTTTTTTCTAAACTTTTGATGTAATTATTTACATCTATTTTATTATAATTTTCTACCTTATATTTTTCAATCTCAGACCTTTTGATAAGATTTTTTTTTAAACTTTTAAAAGCTATATTTTGTAATTTCTTAAAATCTTCTTCTTTTGCTACTTTATTAGATAGCGCAAGAATTGTGTTTACTTCATTAATAATATCGTAATTTGTAATAATATTATTTCCTATCTTGGCAACTATCTTATCATTGATATTAGATTTAACATTATTAAAACAAAGTATTAAAATTAAAACTAGTGATGAAAAGTATTTTATTTTCATTTTTAAATTAATTAGAATTATCAAATCCTCCAGTGCTTATTGCTCCTAAAGGAGAAAAAGTAACTTTAAAAATTAGAGAGTCCTCTGGTTCTAAATCTTTATCTCTGTAGAATTCTCTTCTAAAAGCTATACCTGCTTTGAGGCAATCATTGATGTATTCATAGCTTAAATTATAAAATTCTGCTGAATTTGTAAGTAAATTTCTCTTTGCGCCAAATATTAACTTACCGTTATCAAAATTTAAACCAGCTTTAGTCTGTAGGTATTTTTGATTACCTATATGTTGACCCTCTTCTAAATAACTTAAATTAAAGTTTGTTTTGGGATAAATAATATCTAAATCAAGCTTGTTTTTATTAAAAACTTCAAGGTTTTGATCTAATAAAAAACTATTAGAGATTTTAAAATTATCATTTAAGTTAATTGTAGTTTCACCAATTAAATCTGACATTTTCTCATTTAATGTTGATTTTGAGGGCATATCACGATTTTCTTGTGCACTTATAACTTGACCTAAACTAAACTTTAACTTGTCGTTTTTTATCTCTTTATTTTCATTCAAATTACTTATTTTAAAATCGAAACCCAAACTTACACTAGACCCAGTGTCAACTTGGTCTATGTTATTTACTTTGTTTAAATTAAACAAGTTTGAATAGCTCAAAGTAGTTGAGTTGCTAGAGATGTTTCTAGAGTCATTTGGAGAAATTTTTATAAGCATTTTTGGTTTAAATATACTTAGTGAATTATTTTCTTTAAACTTAAATAGCCCTAATTCCGATTTAAAGCCTAAAGCACCATAAAATTCAGAAACTGAATTATCGGTCTTATATTTACTCTCCTTTTTTGCGTCATAATTGACATTTTTAAATAATCCTAAAAACTCATTTTCAAATCCTAAATTGTTTATCCAACTATTTGATACCCAATTAAATTGATTGGAGATAACACTAATTTGCGAGTCAACATCATGATTTTTCACCATTAGTTCTGATTTGAAGTCGACAATACCCAAATTATCACTCATAAAAACATTTTTTTCTAAACTAGCCTCAGGATAAATAAATTCATATTTGTCGTTACCTGTTTTTGACAGATCTTCAAATGCTGATATTTTTGTATTAAAAAATAAATCATCTTTTTGATAATTGTAATCAACTGTATTCTTTAAAGTATTGTCTAGATAATCCACTAAAGAGGTTTGTAACTTATTGACTTTTAAATGAGTACGATTAGAAACGTGTTGTAGATTTACCTCTAAATTACTTAAAGCATCTTCTTTTTCAAAAAACGTTTTATAAAATTTTGAGAAAATATGTGAACGTGAACCAGCAGTTTTATTGTTTGATTTTTTTGTGTATCCTTCAGTATACCCAGTATCTAAGATTAACGAAGATTTAGAAAAAATTTGTCTGTATTCTCCTAAGTATAAAGGTTTATTACTTTCGTGAATTTTTGGAGTGAATGTAAAATCTTTATCTTTAGCTATATTCCAAAAAAAAGGTAACTCTAGTCCAGCTCCTAAGTTAGCACTATTTGTAATTGTGGGTATTAAAAATCCAGATCTTCTATCTACTGTAGGATCAGGATGAGAAAATTTTGGAAAATAAAAGATGGGGAAATCATATATCTTTAAAAAAGCATTATCATAATAAACAGTTTTTTTGGAGCTATTATGTTTTATTTTTTTTGCTCTAAGTTCCCAAGGGGGACATTTTTCATTTTCTCTAAATTTGCAATAAGTAAGCACACCTTTTTGCACTGTAGTTATGTCCTTATCAATTGCTATGCTATTTGCAAATATTCTAGGATTGTTGTCTGGATCCTCTTTAATATTATTGTCATTAAAAAAAATTTTAGCATCAGAGCCAACAATTTTTTTCAATTTCTCATCAATGTATAATTCACTAAATTTATAAATATTTTTATTTTTATCCGATAATTGTATTTTACCTTGTGAGAAAAGAATATTCTTAATAGAATTATAATTAAACATAGTTACAATAATTTCATTTCCATCAGGGTCAAAAATTTTCGTGGGAAAGTCAGATTTGATAATCTTATTCTTATTATCAAAGACTACATTTTTACTTTCTAGAAGATATTTTTCTTTTGTAATAATCTTAGTTAAACCAAAGCTGTTTAACAAATCTTCATTTTTTAAATATTCTGCTTCTTCTGCTTGCAAAGTGTTATTGTTTTCATCAACTGCTTTTACCTTTCCTTTCAACAATACTTTTGAGTCTTTTTTACTTATTTTTACCTCTGAGGAGGTTATTTTTAGCTCATTGGATAACAAATTATCCGTAAATAAAATAAAAAACAAAAAGTTAAATAATATAAAAAAATTATTTCTCATTAATTTGTAAAAGCCCTATACTATTAATTAACCCTATTATAATCACTGGTATCCAAACAGATATTTCTGTAGAAATTCTATCAGATTTACCCAACGCTACAGACAAGTCTTTCATATAATAGATAACTGCACAGGTTAATACAGCTATCATAAAATAGTTTATATTATTTGAGTTTTTATTATTAATCGTAAAAATACCAGCTAAAATAGTCATTAACGATAAGAAAAATGGCAAAGCTAAAAAAGAATTAATTTTTTCAGAAATTATAGTTTTTTCATAACCTCTAAAAATTAATTTTTTTGACTCTGTGACGAGTTCAAAAAATGAAATTGTATCAAGATTTTTGAAAAGATTATTTAATTTTTGAACATTATAAAAAGAACTGAATTCCATCAATTTTCTTTGATCAACAGATATATTTCCTTTTTCATCGAAATTAAAAACAGTTGGTTCGTCTAAAATCCATTTGTTATTTGATATGTCTGCTTTTTTGGATTCTATTCTTCTTTTAATAATATTATCTCTAGAAATTACACTTATTGAAACATTCATTAAATTATTATTTTCTAATTTTTTTGCATTAATAACAAATAGATTATTTTCTTTTGACTCTTTTATCCAAACTCCATTTCTATTAATAGTTACTAGATGGTCAGTATCCTTTGAATAATTTGACTTAGTTTTTTCATAATACTTCACCATGTTTGATGTTACAGGATTAATCATTATTAAAATCAATATTCCCCAAAAAAAAGAAATCAAAGATATCAAAGAGATTATCTTAACATTTGAATATCCAAAAACTTTTAATGTTAACAATTCGTTATTATTTTTAATTGAAATAAAAAACCACATTGCAGAAACAAATATTATAAAAGGCATTAAGTTTATAAAAATTAAATTTGGTATGTAAGATAGTGTTAAAACTACTGGCAGAATCAGACTTTCATTTGAGTTTTTAAAAAATTCAACTTCTTCAAATAAATTTAAAATGAGTCCTAAACAAAAAGAAATGAGAAGAGCATTTAAAATAATCTTTGAATAAGTATTAATTAAATAGCCATTGATTGTATTATTCATTTAAGTTCTTTCCAAAATTTTTTAAGTAAAATAAAATATAAAGAAGGGAGAAGTAAAAGCGGGGTGATCAAATAGACATAAAAATTTAATTTTGTAATACCAGAGTATCTAACTAACAACTCTGATAAAACTAACAATAAAAAACCAAAAGAAAAAAATAAATATCTATTCAAAATTTTAGTTTTTTTATTTTTTTTATAAACTAATAAAAATGAAATTAATACTGCAACTAAGGGAATATATAAAGGCATGACCATTCTTCGAGAAAAAGTTTCAATTACTATAGCAATATTATTTTTTGGGCAGTTTTTTACATACTCATCCTTTACTTCATTAAAATAAAAATTTTTTAAACAACTCAAAATTTTTAAAGTTGAAGTTTCTTGAATCTTTACATCTTTGATAACTCTATTATCAAAATTTTCAAAATTAAGTAAAGTTTTATTAAATTGAATAATTCTGATTGTATTATCATTTTCATATGATTGTATGATTCCCTTTTCTAGAATAATCTTGTTTTTATTTATCAATCCACTCTCTGCAATTACTGTTTTATTTTTTGGAGCAGTATCTTGTGGTAATAAATTTGTTAAATTATTCCCTTCATCTTTAATAAAAATATTTTTAATCCTATCATCATTTTTTTCACCAATATAAAAAGTAAGACCCTTAAATGTGTCAGCAAATACATTTGGTTTTAAAAGATTAGAAACTGTATCAACTCCCGATTGTTTAATTAAATTACGAGATTTATTTAAAGCAGTAGGGGTTATAATAGTTGAAAATAGAAGATAAAGAAGCAAGACAACTAATGATATTCGAAAAAATAAATTTGTAATTTTTGATTTAGCTATACCAGAAGTCCATAATACTAAAAGCTCATTTTGCCTTTCTAATTTGATTATTGTAAAAAGCATAGCTAACAAGAAACTTAATGGTATAAATTTTGTGAGAATATTTGTTAAGTTTAAAAAGGAATATAAAAAATAAGTGTAAGTAGAGTATCCACTATCAACAATGAGGTCTAAAAAATTTACTGCCCTCACTGTCCAAGCTATCAACGATAATGAGAATAATATAAGAATAAATGACTTAAATATTTCTAAGGATATATAGTTATATATTTTGTTTTTTACCATGAATTTTGTTGTATATAAATAATGCAACTTTAATTAAAACTCAACCTATGATAGTACACTGAGATGAATATTCCATTGAAATATGATGTATTTGAACATATATAGCAATCAGTTCTAATTATTTTAAACTTATGTCAATAAAAATTAACTATTTAAAAAAAACAATCAGCCAAACTACCTCTAATTTAGTTTTATTTTCTAATGACAAATTTAGTATTTCCAGTTTAAAAAAATATCTAAGCAATTCGGAGTTTTCTTACATAAATGACTTAATTAAAACTAGTGATTTAAAAAAAAAAATATTTGTCTTTGAAGTAAACTCAAAAAAAAAAATTGTTTTGATATCAATTAAGAATAATATTAAGTCCTCAGATGTAGAAAATCTAGGGGCTGAATTTTATGGACGTATAAACTATGGTAAGAATAGTGAGTATATTATTAATACCGACAGTATAGTAAGTAAATTGGATAATTTTATAGGTCATTTTCTTCACGGATTAAAATTGAAATCTTATGAATTTAATAAATATAAAACTAAAAAAGAAACAAGAGTTATTTCTTTAAATGTTTTGGGAATTAAAAATAAACCATCACTTCAAAATCAAGTAAAATTTAAAGCTTTAGAAGAGGGAACTTTTTATGCGAGAGATTTGGTATCAGAACCAGGTAATATTCTTCATCCGGATGAATACGCTAAAAGATTAAGCTCCCTTAGAAAAGATGGTTTAAAAATAAATATATATGATAAAAAAAAATTAAAAAAACTCGGCATGAACGCATTGCTTGGTGTAGGTATGGGAAGTATTAGAGGATCATATCTTGTTACTATGGAATGGAATGGTGCAAAAAACAATTCCAAACCTTTAGCTTTTGTAGGAAAAGGAGTTACTTTTGATACCGGAGGTTATTCGTTAAAGCCAGCAAGATTTATGGAAGACATGACTTATGATATGGCAGGTTCCGCTACAGTAGTCGGCTTAATGAAAAACTTAGCTTTGAGAAAAGCAAAAATTAATGCTGTAGGTGTAGTAGGACTTGTAGAAAACATGGTAAGTGGAGTCGCTCAAAGACCTGGAGACATAGTTAAATCTTATAGTGGAAAAACTATAGAAGTATTAAATACAGATGCTGAAGGCCGATTAGTTTTAGCTGATGCATTAACATTTACCGAAAAAAAATTTAAGCCAAAATTCATAGTAGATTTAGCTACTTTGACAGGTGCAATTATAGTTTGCTTAGGATCTGAGTATGCCGGTCTTTTTTCCAATGATGATAATCTGTCTAAACAAATTTTTAATGCAGGTGAAAAGGTTGAAGAGAAGGTATGGAGAATGCCTCTTCACAAAAAT
>CEOP01141800.1_pt1 | contig 11131 bp, 8 predicted proteins | sample 361301 | NCBI WGS metagenome assembly CEOP01 (sample SAMEA2619548, study PRJEB7988) | marine metagenome | biome: marine biome (ENVO:00000447); feature: deep chlorophyll maximum layer (ENVO:xxxxxxxx); material: "saline water (ENVO:00002010), including plankton (ENVO:xxxxxxxx)" | depth 55 m
TGAAAACGCGGTTTGCCAACTAGATAATCACGTCTTAACTTTTCAGGGACATCCCGAGTTTGTGAAGGACTATTCAAGAAAAATTATAGGATTTCGTAAGGAGATGATTGGAGAGAAAGTCTCTAGGGCCGGGTTAGAGTCTTTATCGATAGCCCCAGATAGCCTAAAAGTTACTAAATGGATAGCTAATTTCATTGCTCCTTAAACGATACATTTAAGAGGATTAAGAGAGTATTTTTTAACAACGCTCTTTTCTGACACTATTTAACTATCTCTGTTTGTCTAGACTAACCATAAAGTACTAAATTGGTAACGCGAGAGAATAGTTACAAATTTATCAGCAAGCCTTGTCCAGTTGGAAGCTCAAGAATTTCTTTGCCGTGTGAAGATGCAATAGGGTCAAGTGCAATTTTTTGTGACGAATATCCCCACCAACCGTAATCATCAAAAACTATGATGCCGCCCTCGACTAGTCTGGGGAGCACTTTTTTTAGAGCCGCTGCCTCTGGAATATGATGATTCATATCTATGTGGCAGAAGCTTATGCTCTCAGGAAAATCTTCTTCGAAAGATTCTGGCACACTACCTTTTATAATCTTTACAAAGTCATACTTAGAAAATCGAGCGACAACATCTTCATACATGTTAGGATTTTCATGTGCTTTAAGTAGAGTATGTTCATCACCTTCATTCCATTCAAAAAGATCATAAAGATAATATTTTTTTATTAGGTTTTTGAAGTCTAAGCGTTTAATCACTTGGTGTACGGTATGGCCTGTATGGCATCCAAGCTCGACAAAATCTCCCGTGAGCTTGGCGGCAATTTTGGAGAAGTAAGAGAGAATGTAGGTACGCCAAATAATGCTTTTTTCGGTTTCCTGAATGTTGTCATTCTTTAGCATGTCCAAAAAGAATGCGTCGCGCAAAAAGCTATAGCTGCGATTCCAAGTAATGACGTTATCTGAGCAAAATAGCGTTTTTCCATTATCAAACAAGCTTTCTTTGAGCAGAGCGATCGCCCGATCAAACTTTTCTTGATCTGTAACGTTATATGAAACTCCTTGCATGGTTGCTGTGTTTAGATATTCTTTCATTCTTAAAACCTCTTTTAGTCAGGACGCTCTTTTGAATTTTTACGTCTAGAGATATTCAGCGTTCGAATTTTATTATGGCGAATTTGAAGTTAGCGAAATGACCAGAGGAACTTTGCGGATATCTATTGTCAGTTACCATGATCCTACATTTTCCATAGAAACCCATGGCTCCGTTGGTGGTAACGGGTCTCCTTTTTGTAAGAGCTCGATCGAAATTCCATCTGGCGATCGTATAAAAGCCATATAACCATCTCTCGGAGGGCGATGAATAATTACCCCTTTATCTTTCAACTGCTGACATTTGGTATAAATATCGTCCACCTGATACGCTAAGTGACCAAAATTTCTCCCTTCGCTATATATTTGTTCATCCCAATTCCAAGTAATTTCAATTGTAGGGCTAACTGCAGAGTCTTCTCCAGAGATTGAAGATTTTGCGTCTTCAGAAGTTGCAAGGAAAATCAGCGTAAATCGGCCAACCTCATTTTCGTGTCTACGTGTTTCTATTAATCCAAGTTTGTCACAATAAAAGTCTAGAGCTTCTTTTAAGTTTTTGACTCTCACCATTGTATGCAGATATCTCAAAATGTTTCCTCAGGGAGCTGCGCAAACTTCGTTTGTAAACTAATTCTTACTAAGCGATATCGCGGGTTGCTTGAATACCAGCAAGTCTGCCTGAAAATGTCGCGTCTCCAACAGACATACCACTGCTGTATCCCGCGGCGGTTCGAACTACTCCGCATGCATTCCTTCCAGCGGCGAATAAACCAGAAATTACTTTACCCGCGGCATTAAGAACTTCTCCAGTTGGTAATGTATCGAGGCCACCTAAGGTAAAATAGGGCAGAAAAGCACCTCGCCCAGGGGTAAGATCTAGTGCTACTAGAGGAGGATCTAAAGGGAGCATCCATTCACTCGCTTTATGAAAAAGAGTATCTGCTCCATTTTTACAGTCCTCATTATAGACACTTAACGTGTGCTGAAGAGTGCCTTCTCTAAGATTGAGTTCGCTTTCTAATTCTGAAAACGTTTCGCCAGTTGCGGCAACGGGCGCACCCAGATAGCTGCTTTCTTCGTAGTCAGCATAATGCTCCACCGTAACAATATAATACAAGCGCTCTGATGGTTGCTCTATCGCAAACTGCCCGAGTCGGCCGTGGTAAACATCTTCATTGATAAAGCGTTGGCCTTTGTCGTTAATTGCAATTCCGTAGGTCATGCTCGCTGGGGGATAGAATGGCAAGCTGATGAATCCTTCATGCATATTGATAATTGAACCGCCTGCTCCCATACCCATCAAGATTCCTGTTCCCGTGTCGCCAGGATTTCCTATAGGTTGGGTGCCAACCGATAACTTTGGGGCGAATTTCTTAACCATTTCGGTATTCATTACAAAGCCGCCCGCACAAAGAATTACCCCTCGTTTGGCTTTTACCGCTATCTGCTTTTGATTTTCCCGAACAATAAGGCCGGTAACACAGTTGACTTTGTCAACAATCAAAGCCAAGCCTCGGCATTCATAATTAACGGCGATATTTTCGCGTTTTTCTACATTCTCCGTCACTATGCGCATAAACATAGGGCCGCCGTTATCACCTTCGACATGCAGATTGTGACCACGAGGACATGGCTTTGCTTTTTCTTTGAAGGGGTAGGCTTTCTCAGATCCTGTGTAGAGAAGTCCGTCGTCCGTAAGACACATAATCGCTCGTTTTTCGTGAAAGCTGTCTTTAAACGGGACGCCTAGGGTATCCGTTAACCAGTTAAAATGTTCTACTGCATGCTCACAGTAATTGCGGATTTTCTTTTCATCAGCTTGAGGGCCAGCACACATCATCATGTAGTTGAACATATCTTCTGTACTATCCTCGAAGCCACAAGCGCGTTGGACACGAGTTCCTCCACTTCCACCAAGATAAATCTCAGCGCTCGATAAGGCTGTTGATCCACCGGAGGCGCTAGCCACTTCAAAAATTTCTACTCGTACATTTTGGTCTGCAGCGGCGATGGCAGCGCATCCTCCTGCTCCCCCAAAGCCTACTATTGCAACATCTGTTTCTTTGTCCCAGTTAGAAATGTCATCGTCCAGGACAGCAACGCTAGATTCGATTGTTTCCAAATACGTCACCGCTTGTATTTCCATAATATTGAGATAGATTAGACCTTCTTCCTAGCTGATAGGCAAGCAGCTTTAAGATTAACCAAAGTGACCGATATCCAAAATTATCTGACGACATAAAACAGGATAAGATTCAAAAGAGTAATCTTCGTAGGTACAATCTTTAGATGACTAACTACAAAAAATTTCTTGAGACTATGCTAACAAGCTTGGCCTGCCTCTCTTGAGGATGCACACGACTAGTGATTATCGAGCCATTTTTTTAGAGAACAAACCTTTAATTGATGTGCGTTCTCCAGGAGAGTTTTTGAAGGGTGCCTTTCCAATGGCATGCAATATTCCTTTGCTAATCGACCAAGAACGAGCGGCGGTTGGCTCATGCTATAAGCATCATGGTCAGAAAGCAGCGATTAATTTAGGCAATAATTTAGTAAGTGGCACTTTACGCGAAGAGCGATTGAACGCCTGGATGAATTTTGTCAGGCGCCATCCCGATGGCTGTCTCTATTGCTTTAGAGGAGGGTTGCGGTCCTCAATTACTCAACAATGGCTGAGCGGCAGTGAAATAAACTACCCCTTAGTGAAAGGTGGTTATAAGGCGATGCGACGTTTTCTTATAGGGTTTTTAGATGACGCGTTAACGAATATGGAAGTAGTTTTAGTAAGTGGTAGAACAGGAGTTGGCAAAACACGTGTTCTTTACAATTTGGAGCAAGGAGTCGATTTGGAAGGTCTAGCTAAACATCGTGGATCGACCTTTGGGAGCTTGCTTGAACCACAGCCTTCGCAAATTGATTTTGAAAACTCATTGAGTATCGAAGTATTAAAAGTATCTAATCACTCAAAAAATCTTCTTTTTTTGGAGGACGAAGGCAAACTCATCGGTCGTTTAAGTTTGCCAGATAGTTTGAGAAAGAGCATGTCTGAAGCAGCAATGGTTTTTGTTGAAGCATCATTTGATGAGCGAGTCGAAACAGTATTACAAGATTACATAGTCGAACTTGGGCAAGGCTACCAAAAGCTTTATGGATTGAATGGTGCGAACATGCATCGTGACCGACTGTTGGAAGATCTTTTACGTATTCGTCGACGGTTGGGTGGGGAAAGACAAAAGCATTTGAGTAAAATAATGATTGCTGGCTTTGAGGAGCAACGATCAGAAGGTTGTTTAACGCGTCACAGAGAGTGGATTGGTGAATTGCTTCGGACATATTATGATCCCATGTACGACTATCAATTATCCCTTAGAAAAGGCCGTCGTCTAATGTCAGGCTCCCATTCAGAGGTGCTAGATTGGGCGAAGGATTATTCCTGTTGTTTTCATCACAACAAATAACGCGCACTCAAGATTTAGTGCTTGTTGGAGGAGGACATAGCCATGTCATTGCCATAAAGAAGTTTGGTATGGAGCCTCTCTATGGTGCTCAGGTAACGTTGATCTCATCGTCCACAGATACTCCCTACTCTGGAATGCTTCCAGGATTGATTGCAGGGCATCATGATTATGATGACGCGCATATCGATCTAATGCGACTTTGCCAGTGGGCCGGGGTTCGATTTATCCAAGCGGAGGTCGTTGGAATTGATCGACAAGAAAAATGGCTTAGCTTATTAAATCGCCCAGCGGTCTCATATGACGTAGTCAGTATCGATGTAGGTGCGGTACAAAATCTGAGTTCGGTTGCTGGCGCCTCAGATCATGTTATTCCTGTTAAACCAATCTCTGAATTTTGGGAGAAATGGTCCGAGTTAAAAAGAGGATCTCTAGAAGGAGAGCGTATCGCGATGGTCGGTGGTGGTGCTGGCAGTATTGAATTGGTTTTGGCAATGGCGAAATCTGTCTCAACAAAAGTCCAGTTCGATCTTTACTGCGGTGGTTTAAGTCTACTTTCTGAAAACACCGCGTTTATCAGTCAGTCCGTCATGCGGACTTTGGAGCGCTTTGGAGTGAATGTTTATCTTAACGCGTGGGTACGTGAAGTTACGAAAAACAGTTTATTATTGAAATCTAATGAGCGCCATGCGTTTGATCATGCTTTTTGGTGTACAGAGGCAGCGCCAATGTCTTGGTTGGTGGATTCGGACTTATCTCTCGATCAAAATCGCTTTGTGGCTACCAAGGATACTTTTCAGTCTTTAGATGATGATGATGTCTTTGCGGTCGGTGATTGTGCTACGCAGGTCAATCAGCCAAGACCAAAGGCCGGGGTTTTCGCTGTTCGTCAGGGTCCGATTTTGGCAAAAAACTTGCGTGCTCACCTTCTAGGTCAGCAGCTTAAATATCATCGCGCTCAAAAACGGTTTTTGTCGATCCTGTCCCTAGGAAGTAATTCGGCAATTGCGATATGGGATCCATTTTTTGTTTCTGCTAAGTGGGTATGGCACTGGAAGAATTTTATTGATCGAAGTTTTATGAAGAAATTCAGTGAATTACCTTTAATGGAAGGGTATCCAAAAAAACGCTCAGTTGAAATTGTGGGTGTAGGGCCAGCGCAACGCCAACCCTTTTGCGGAGGTTGTGGAGCTAAGGTTTCTCCAGATATTCTTTCCGAAGTCCTATCCCACTTAATGGAGACTGTCCCAGATTATTGCCAGGTCTCTAATGAAGATACCCAACAATTAAACGTGCCTAATCAAACACTATGGCAAAGCATAGATGCGCTTCGAGAGATTATCAGTGATCCTTGGTTAATGGGCCAGTTGGCAGCAAATCATGCTTTGAGCGATCTTTATGCTAGCGGGTTACAGCCACATTCTGTTCAGGCTTTAATAACTCTACCCTTTGCCGCACCAAAGTTACAGGCTAGGGAGTTAACTCAAGTTTTACTCGGAGCGTTGACGGTGTTTAAAGAATCTGACTGTGTGCTGGTTGGTGGGCACAGCATGCAAGGGGCAGAATTACAGATTGCGTTTTCAGTTAATGGTGTTCCCAACACTTCAAGTTCGAGTATCTTGCGCAAGCAAGGCCTATCTGATGGAGATGAATTAATTATTACCAAGCCACTGGGTATTGGAGTGATTTTCGCCGCACATATGCAGCTGCTTGCCCAAGGAAAGGATATTGAGAGTGCTCTAATATCAATGACTCAGTCTAATTCAAAGGTATCTCAAACCTGTCTAGATCATGGGGTTAAATGTGCTACCGATATCACAGGTTTTGGGCTTGCTGTGCATCTCAATGAAATGTTGCTTCCGCATCAGGGAGCGATTATTTATGTTGAGAGCTTGCCAAGCTTTGATGGCGCGTTGTCACACATGAGTAAAGGAATCCGAAGTACAAGTCATGATTCTAATCGCAGGTCAGCTGAACCTTTTCTTTCAGGCCTCACTAAAGCATCTTTGAAAGCGGAATTACTTTTTGATCCACAAACCTGTGGTGGGATTTTATTTGGAGCGCATCCTGCTATATGCGACAAGCTTAAATATGATTTAGCGGCGCATGGTACTAGCTACTATGAATTGGGTAAAGTTATACAAGATCGAAACGTAATAAAGCTTTGTTGACGTTGATGCAGCTAGTTTCAAAATTAAGGTAAGGATATTCTATGCGAATAAAAGGTCTGGAAAGCAAATGGCACTCACCGGGCAAGAAAATAATCAGCTGACTGTTCCCGAGGGGCTTTCGAGAGCAAAAAAAATTGAAAAAAAGGGAGATTATAGAAATGCATTAGAGCTTTATAAGTTGATGCTTGAAGCAGCACCGCCAAACAAAATAGCAAAAAAAGGGTTTAAAAGATTATCTAGCAAAGTTGCCTCGGCCAACTATCTGGACGAACTCATTAATCTTTACGGGCAAGGAAAGTTACATGAAGTAGTCAGCGTTGGTGAGAGTCTCCTTAAAGAGAAAGGCAATGACTCAAAACTTCACAACGCACTTGGTGTAGCGTTTAAAGCTTCGGGAGAGCGAGAGAGAGCAGATAGTTACTTCAAAGAAGCGATTTCTTTGGAACCTGCAGCCCCAGAATTCCATAATAATTATGGAAGTGTTCTGATCGAGCTAGAGAGGTTTGACGAGGCAAAAATAGTATTAGAGAAGCATATCTAGCAATGTGCACCAAGGGATACTGATTTTTGAGTAAATTAGATTCCACTGGCCTGGAGAGTGAATGAAACCGAACCCAAAAAACCTGTTAAGAAAAGCTAAGAAATTAATTAATCAGGGATCCCCTGCGGCTGCCGCTGAAATTTATAGACAGGTACTCCACCACTATCCAGCAAATAAAGAAGCCGAAGCTGGGCTTCATAAATTGTCAATAATACTTTCTGCCTCAAATGAAGTCTCTCCAACAAAATCTGAAGTTTATGAAGACCAATCGAGTGATTTGAATGCAGAAATTGACGAATCTACGGCAGTCACTAATGTATTGAAGATTATTGACCGAGGAGAATTTGAGTTAGCGCGAACTTTAGCTGGTGACTATCTGCAGAAGTTTCCCGACAGCGTTTCAATCTTAAATGTATTGGGCGCGCTTCATGCAAAGGTTGGTGAACATGTTAAGGCCTTACCTCTACTAGAATTGGCTTCAAAATTAGCCCCCCAATCGATTGAGATATTAACTAATCTAGGCGCCACCCAGCGAGCCCTAGAAGATAGTTTCGGTGCAATTAGCACTTATAAAGCAGCTCTCAAGATGAAACCAGATGACAAGACAATACACTTTAATTTGGCAAATTGCTTACAAGAGCAGGGTGATTATTCAGCAGGAGAAGCAGCGTATCGCCAGGTTATTAAATTAGATCCAAATTCTTTCGAAGCCTTTAACAATTTAGGATTGCTTCTACACTTGGATTCTAGACCCGAGGAGGCTCTTCTACACTTTAGAAAAGCTATTGAATTGAACCCAGCCTTTATTGATGCGATTCATAATTTGGCGTTATTGCATTTCGACAGTGGAAGCTACAAAATTTGTATAGAAACCGCGGATCGTTTGATTGAGTTAGCTCCCGATTTCTTGAATGCTTTTATTACAAAGGGCAACGCATTTCGTGAGCTAAAGGAATATCAGGAAGCAGTATCGGTATTGCAGAGCGCATTAAAGTTGGAACCAGAAAATCTAAGAGTTTTAAATAATCTTTGCGCCAACTTGACAGCAATCGAAAGGCATGAAGAGGCGCTAGTGATTGCCGAAACTGCGGTTACCCTTAAGGAATCGAAGGGCAGGTTTGAGCCTTACCATAACCTAGGTGCTGCTTTACAAGGGCTTAGCAGGTTCGGCGAATCGATTTCCGCTTATGAAAAAGCAATTGAGATTAATCCCAATTTTTCTCAAGGATATTATAATGTTGGAATTATGCGGGCAGAGTTAGGGGAATTTGAAAGTGCACTACAAAGTTATGAAAAGGCGATAGATATAACCCCTGATCTCAGTGACGCACATGCAAATAAACTTTTTGTTTTGAATTATCATCCAGGGAAAACGCCTGAAGAGGTATTCGCCCATTACCGGCAATTCGATGAAAGGTTCTGTCTCCCCTATAAGAAGAGCTGGTTTAAGTTCGATACTCTATACCCGTCAGAACGAAAAATTAAAGTTGGCTATCTATCGCCAGATTTTCGTAAGCATCCCGTTTCTAAGTGGGTATTACCCATCCTAGAAAACCACGATCGAGAGAGATTCTCGATCCATGCTTATGCTGAATTGGCATTAGAAAACGAAGATGAAATGACCGTTAAGATGAAGCAGCATTTGGATAGCTGGACGAGCACACATGGGGTTTCAGATAAAGAGTTGGCGAAGAAAATAAGAGAAGACGATGTCGACATCCTTGTTGATCTTGCCGGGCATACAGAAGGCAGCCGGGTTTCTATGATAGGTAAATACAAACCAGCTCCAGTAGTCGCCAGTTATTGGATTGGTTTTGCCTATACGACAGGGTTAAGTGCAGTTGATTATTTTTTAGCACCAAAAGATTTGTTCGCACCTGATGGCGATCATCTGTTTTCGGAGCAAAGCCTGGGGCTGGATGCGGGGCTTGTCTACACGTCTGACCCAAAAATGGGTGATGTAAATGAGGCGCCCGTGATTGGGCGTGGATATATTACCTTTGGTTCTTTAACCCGATCCATCAGGATTAATCGTAAGACGGTGTCTGTCTGGAGTGAGTTATTGAAACGAGTCGATCGCTCGCGTTTGGTTTTAAATAGTAAAAGCTATCTTAGCGACTTGGTTAAATCAAATATTATCTCCATGTTTGAAGAAGAAGGAGTTTCTAGAGAGCGGTTGGAGCTTGGTTATGATAGTCCGCCCTGGGATGTTTATAGGGGTATTGATATTGGGTTAGATTGTTTTCCACACAATTCGGGGACCACGCTAGCTGAGAGTTTGTATCTTGGCATACCGTTTATCACTCTGCGTGGCACGTTGCCAGTGGGTCGAATCGGATCAATGCTTCTAAATGCGATAAACAGGGGCGAATGGATTGCGGATACGGCTGAGGAGTATGTAAATAAGGCAGTTGCCCTGGCCGAAGATATCAATTTACTTTCTTCTATCAGACAGTCTCTTCGTTCTGAAATACAAGCCAGTCCAGCTATGGATGCAGTAAATGTCACTCGAGAATTAGAAGAAGCCTATCTAGCAATGTGCATTAATAGCTAGGTTACGACGACTCTTAGCACACCATAATTGAGTCACGAGATCATTTTGGGCCAGAATAAGAAAGTATTACTTTGTTGGCGAAGTTAGTTAGCTTTATCTGATCTTTTTTGTTAGCACCGACGTCATTCTGGCACTTTTGACTGACTGAGATAAATCTGGAAGAGCACCACGATGAAAGATAATTTCAAAATCCGTATCTTTTAAGCAAGCCTCAATTTCTTGGAGGGAAAACAGGGTAAGCAGGTGCGCTCTTGTGAAACTTTCTTGTATTCCTTCATCATTAATTACATCTACCTTGTAGCTCAATTTTAGCTTTCCAGAATTTAGTTCTGAATTGTCAGGTTCGACAGTCCGCAGGATTTTCTTATCCTCAGAAAAATATTCGCGAATTACGGTTTTAGGTGGATATAGGGAAACTAAAGCCCTGTTCCAGAATTCAAAGAAAAAATGGCTATTCGGTTTTAACACTTTATTTACTAGCAGAAAAAATTGAGTCAGTTCAACAAGATCATCCAGACAGTTAACCACATTGAATAAGGAAAAGGCGAAGCTATAGTTTTGCTTATACAGATTAGACATTTCTCCACTAATAAAATCGACAGTAGTAGATTTTGATAGCGCTTTTCTAATCATGGATTCAGAAGTGTCAAAACCGCAGATAGGATTTTCTCGCAATTGAGAAAGCTCTATAGCATGGGTTCCAGTACCGCATCCAATGTCTATGATAGGAGCCTTTTTATTCACAGATAGTGACGTTATGAGATTATCTAAACTTTTCGTTTCTTCCCCATAATCTTTGTGTTGACTGAGCAAATCATAGTGATCAGCATAAATATCGTCGTAGGTCGGATTTTGTTCCTTAATCATGCACTAGTGACATGGCTCTATATTTCATCGATTTTCGATGAAGAAATCATTAATTTTCGAGCTTATAAAGTGAATAGTCTCTTGATTTATGTCCGAATGAAGTGGCAGCGAGAGTATTTCCTTGGCGATTTGCTCGGTGACATCAAGAGCTCCTGATTTGGCATCGGAAAATAGCGAAAAATGGTGGCCTGGCTGCCAATGAATACCAGTATCTATTCCAGCTTTTGCTAGGTAATCTCTCAATTCATCTCGGTATTTCTCCTCAATTCGAAGGTAATAAAGAAAAGGTGTAACCTCTTTAAAATCTGACTGGGGGACTTTAACTTCGGGAATATCCCGGAGCAGGCTGTTGTACAAAGAACAGGAAGATTGCCGGATTTTGGTAATTAATGGCATTTTTGAGAGTTGCGCTAATCCCATCGCTGCATGTGGGTTGGACAGGTGATATCGGT